>CEQB01007544.1_pt1 | contig 20505 bp, 38 predicted proteins | sample 530581 | NCBI WGS metagenome assembly CEQB01 (sample SAMEA2620588, study PRJEB7988) | marine metagenome | biome: marine biome (ENVO:00000447); feature: deep chlorophyll maximum layer (ENVO:xxxxxxxx); material: "saline water (ENVO:00002010), including plankton (ENVO:xxxxxxxx)" | depth 75 m
GGTAATCCTATGAAAATTATATATCGATCTTTATGGGAAAGACGATTGATGGTTTATTGTGATAAACAAAAAAGTGTAGTTGAATGGGGTAGTGAAGAGATAGTAATTCCTTATTACTCACCACTTGACGGAAAAATGCATAGATATTACCCAGATTTTTACATGACAGTAAGACAAAAAGACGGATCTATAAAGAAGTTTATAGTAGAAGTAAAACCTAAGAAGGACATGAAACAACCCCCTGCTAATCCAAAAAAACGCACAAAAGCATGGTTAAAATCAGTAAGAACATATGCAATGAACAAGGCAAAATTTAAGTATGCAGAAGATTTTTGTAAAGATAAGAATCTAGAGTTTCTCATTCTGAATGAAGATCATCTCGCACCCAAGTATAAATAATAAGACGGAAGGCAGAAACCATGGCGGTAAGCAAATACATACAACAAGTTCAGAAAGCTGCACTAGGTCGTCCAAAATCGACAGAATGGTACAGAGATAAAATAAAAGAACTCGGTACACCAAGAGCTTTGGATTTGATACGTGATGGTAAGAGATCACAAAATCCTTTTTTTGGTCGTTTGAACATGTTTATATACGATCCTAAGTTGAAACAGAAACTACCATATTATGATACTTTCCCTTTGGTTTTACCTTTGGAAAGATACTCTAACGGATTCTTAGGATTGAATTTACATTATTTACCTATCAATCTAAGAGTTAGATTATTAGATAGATTAGTTGACTTGACAAATAATAATAAGTTTGACAGCACTACTCGTGTTGATGCTGATTACGCAGGTTTAAAAAATTTAAGATTGATAAGACCTACAATAAAAAGATATTTAAATGGTCGTGTCAAATCACAATTTAGAAGAATAGACGCAGATGAATTTACAATTGCTACACTTTTGCCTGTCGCAAGATTTAAAAAAGCAAGTGTTGGAACAGTCTGGGCAGATTCTAGAAAGATGATATAGTGGAACAGACAATAGAAAATTTTGATGGCACTAAAAATATAACCATCAATGAAGGTGGTAGTATGGGTGATGTACAAGCAGGTATTGAATTTATCTATCACATGAGAGAACATTTAATAGATGTAGGTGTTGCAACAATATATTTGTTTGCGTGTTACACTTTATATCTATGGTTAAAAAGGAAGTTTGATGGCAAGAAGTAGTTTACTAGACGGATTCGCATATGGTGTTTTAAATGAACTATTAGGTTTTTTTAGAACTGATGATGGTTATGCATCACCAAGTAGATATGAAGTTATTATTACACCACCTGTGGGTATTCAAGGCATAGGAAATGAATCACCATTTGGTAGTAATAAAGATATTATAAGAAGAACATCTTTAGAAGTAACTTCAGTTGCATTTCCAGGCATGACACTTGAAACAAATGAAGATACAAATATTTATGGACCAACTCGTAAAATAGTGACAGGTCAAACTTTTGCAGACATATCAACAACAATACGTTTATCTAACGATCATAAAGAAAGAAATTTTATTGACTCATGGCAAAGACTGATTGCCAACAGAAATGATTTTTCTGTAAATTATTATAATGATTACATCGGTTCTCTTCAAATATTTCAACTTGACAGACAAGATAGAAGAAGACACGGTGTTGAACTTGTGGAATGCTTTCCGGTTAACACAAGTGAAATATCTTTAGACTATGCAACAAATAACTCATTGAGTTTTGTAACTGTTTCATGGGCATATAGATATTGGAAGAATCTGACAGATGAGGCAGATTTACCTAGATCATTACTTGAGAGAATAGGTGATGTTTTTGTAAATACAGTAGAGAGAAAATTGAGATCTAAATTACCTTCTGTATTGAGACGATTATAAGATAGGAGCGACATATGGCACTGCCAATATTAAATACTCCAAAGTATCCTTTGGAGCTACCATCGACAGGCGAAACCATTGAGTTTCGACCTTTTCTTGTAAAAGAACAAAAGGTTCTTTTATTAGCACAACAAAGTAACAAAAAAAATATGATAACTCAAGCAACACTTGACATCATAAAAACTTGCACATTTGGAAAAGTTACAGAGAAAAATCCATTGTTTGATTTAGAATATGTATTTTTAAATCTACGTGCAAAATCTGTTGGTGAGACAGTAGATGTTTTAGTCACTTGCCCAGACGATAATAAAACTAAAGAAAAAGTAAAAGTAAACTTAGAATCAATAGATGTTCAAATGCCAGAAAATCACACAAATGAGATAAATATAACAGATGATGTGAAAATGGTTATGAACTATCCTACTATAAAAGATATTGATATGTCAGGTGATAAGGATACTGATGCTGTGTTTAAAACTATAAAAAAGTGTGTCAGAGAAATACACACAGAAGATAAAGTGATGCGACAGGGCGATTTCACTGATAAAGAATTAGATGATTTTATGGACTCTTTTAATTCTGAACAGTTTGAAAGACTAATGGAATTTTTTAATTCTATGCCAAAAGTGAGACATGAGATTGAAGTAAAAAACTCTAAAACTAAAAAGAAAAGTAAAGTTTTATTGGAGGGTTTAGATAGTTTTTTTTAATTTGTCTTTCTCATGATAGTGTGGAAAACTATATGCAAACTAATTTTAGTTTGGTGCAACATCACAAATATAGTTTAACTGAACTCGAAAATATGATGCCATGGGAAAGAGAAGTGTACGTTATAATGTTAGTAGAACATTTAAAAGAAGAAGAACGTAAAGCAAGAGAGGAAGCTGCAAAAAGAAAATAATGGCTGATAAAGAATTAGTAGCACAAACGGGTCTGTTAACACAGATTGCTGAGTCTGTTAGAAAAACTAATGAGATGACGCAACAAAATATAATTGCTGATGATACCTCTCAATCAATAGATGAACTAAAAGACAGTATAAGTAAAGATAATCAAGATCAAAAAAATTTAAATCAAGAAACAAACAGACAAACATTTGTAGAAAGATTAAAAGATAGATTAGGTCAATCTAAACTATTTGGTGGTTTAAAAGACTCAATAGGAACATTAGGAACTAAATTAGGTTCAGCGTTTACAAGATTTACAGCACCACTTAAAGACTTTCTTGGTAGCACAGTAGGAAAGATTGCAGGGTTTGGTTTAGGCACTATCGCCTCACTCGCAGCCGCACTTGCATTTGTAAATAGTGATATGTTTGAAAAAATGATAGATTTCTTAGCAAAAAAATTACCTGGTATAATCGAAAAATTTATAGGTTTTTTTGGACAAGTGCGTGATGCTTTTGCAGAAACAAACGAAAACTTACAATCTTTTCTTGCCAACCCAGATTTAGAAACATTCAAGGGTTTGTTTTCTGATGTAGGTCCAATAGTAAAAGCACTTGGTATATTATTACTGATATTAAGTCCTTTGACAGTGTTACGACTTGGTAAAGGTGCATTATTTTTATCTTTTGCAGCATTAGGTGGATTATTTAAAAAAGATGGCATCATTATGAGAGGTATCAATAGACTATTTGGCAAGGCAGATATCACAAAAGACGTAGATAACTTAACAAAGAAAGATGGTGCATTTTCAAAATTCAAAGATTTATTTGGTAAAAATGGTAAACTTGCAACAAACATAGCAAAAATAGGTGCAAAGATTACAGGCGCTGCAACTGCACTTGGAGCTGCTTTAGGTCTTACAGATGATGCAGCCACAAAGAGTAAAGTGGCGGCAGGCATTGAAAAGAAAAGCCCTGGTTTCATGTCAAAGGCATTTCAGAGTGCTAGATTGGCAAAAGGTGCAGGTCTTGTTGGAATTGTACTTACAGCAGGTTTTGCAGTTTTTGATACAGTCACCGCAGGTTTTGAAGAAGCATCTAGACAACTTGATAAAGAAAATCCCGATAGAGCAGGTTCTATGTTTGGACGTGCAATAGAAGTTTTCAAAGCATCACTTGCAGGTCTTATTAATAGTATTACTTTTGGATTATTAGATGTAAGTAAAGAAGATTTTACTTTAGATAAAAGTAAACTACCTACATTTTTAGGAGGTGATGCTGATATCTTTAGTTTCAATCCTGGCGCAGGTAATGTAGGTTCATTTCAAGCTAATACTGAACAAATGATTGCTGATGTAATGGGTGGTGGTGAAGGCAATCTTGTAGAACTTAGAAGAAGATTAAATCAAGATAATGTTCAGAATGAAACTAAATTCACACAATTAAAAGCAGATCTGACTGAAGCAGTTGCATTGTTAGAGCAAAGACAATCACTACTTGAAGAATTAGATAGAGGTATTATGAATACTGCGGCAGCAGTAAATGTTGATGCAAGTTCAAGCAGTGTGAATAATACACAACATACAAGTCGACCAATAATTCCTATTGATACGTTGACAAATCTAGCACTGGCCGCAAGACAAGCATAAAAAAAGGGCGCCGAAGCGCCCTCTAAGGATAGACTAAGGATTAAGATTATGCGTAAACGCCATCAATTGCAGCCATTCCAGCGGCAATGATTTCTTTTGAAGGTTTACCAATTCTGTAAGAAGTTCCATTCTTTACAGATTTGTTTGCATAGACGCAGTGACCGTCTTCTCTTAGTTTTTCAACTACAGCTCTTGGACGCTGAAGATTGAAAGTAGTTCTTGCTTGAGCCCAAGTAATGGTCTCGCCTCTTAATAATGCATTAAGAAACTTTGTAGAATTAGCAAGTTTTTTTCTTCCCATGATATTACTCCTTTTAGTAAATAGGTTTTTTAAAGATTGTATCATTATACTTTCCTTTGTTTTTGTTATTGATATTAATATAACACAAAACTAAGGGTATTGTCAACACCCTTTTTACAGGGTGCGACAATATTGACCAGATTAAGAGTTTGCCAACTTTTCAAAATATGACATAGTATCATCTTCTTCATCCACACTGTCAGCAGACGAATCAGTATTCGTATCTGTCGCTTGTGTAGTTGAAGCAGTCGATGCAGTTGGTTTAGTTTCCTTTACCTCTGCGATACCATCTGCCACATTTCCGATTGACACTGTGCCAGATAGCACAACATCTAATCGTGTTTTTAACTCATCATATGATTTGAAGTTAGATTGACTTGTGAATTCAGATAAAGCAAATGCCTTTGAACACACTTCTTCAACTTTAGTTTCATCATCAAATAATTTTGAAGGTGCTTCGAACTCTGACTTATCATAGTTCCAATAACCATCTACTTTACGAATCTTTAATTTAAAGTTCGCACCTGAAAATGGATCAAATGGATTGATAGGTGATTCATCCTCAAACTCTGGTTGCATTGCAGCCAAAAGTTTGTCATAAATTTTCTTACCGTATTTAAATAAGAAAACTTTACCTTCGTTCTCTGGGTGTTTTGGATCACTTACTACGTAAATATTTGAGTAATATGATAATTTTCTCTTTTGTTTACGAGCAATCTCCTTATCAGATTCAATACCTGTATTCCAAAGTTTTGAATTATATTCTGATACTGGGTCTTTGCCTCCAATAGAGGTAAGTGAGTTCTCAATATACCACTGTCCTGTAGGACCTTGGAATGCATGAGTATAAACCTTCGCCCAAGGCAAGTCCTCACCATGCACTGCAGGTAAGAATCTTAAAACGGCATATCCGTTACCAGACTTATCCAACTCTGGTTTCCATAACCTTTCATCAGTGTATGATTTTTTTTCTTGAGGTTGGTTTTCTTCCTTGACAGCACCGAGTAGTTTGTCAAGAGAATTATTTTTACGTATGTTATCTAATGTCATCGTATGTCTCCTATGTTATCGTATGTTAATAGTTCTACGTTTTTACAGTCCATAATTTTAGAATTATTAATATATCTAAAATCATTTCCTACCCATTTAAACTTAACTTTACTATATTCATTGAAAGTTATGTACAATTGGGAACGCCAATTGGCAGCATTGAAACCTTTTGCTGTTTCTGGCAAATAGTTTTTACTACCTTTGTATATATTATTTATGTTATCATTATATGTAGATAAATCAAAACCAAACATATATACTTCCTCTGCACCATTTTGACAAGCAAGATGCACTGCTGTTGATCCAGCACACCAATTTCGTGGATCACTTATCGATTCTATTTTATCGACTTGTGGATTGTCATAAATGATATGCAAACCTAAATCTTTATTCATTTTTAGTTGTAAATCATTTTTATCTAAATGTGGAAAGTCATCTTTTATTTCATTAACTTTTTGTTCAACGACCTGTGGATGTGATCCGTTTATAACACATGTGCCGTAATCAAATCCATATTCAAATATTTTATTATCATCAAAATCTTTCGTAAATGTATCAATCATGAATGGATCACTTGGTATTGGATTCCAATCAGTAAACCAACATTTATGATTTTTAGGATAATCATTATCATAGACTTCGCCTTGCATTGCATAATCTACAACAACTAAATTATCTACAGCGGTGTCTCTATAGATTGCATTACAACCCCAAGACACACCTCCATAGTTTTTTACAGAAAAACCCTTACGACTTTCACCGTTTCCATATACAAAATGTCTATTGGACTGCACGTTTCTCAAACTTTTTTGTAAATGGTTTCTTAAAGGGTTTGTTTGTAATCTTAGCAATCTTTTGACCAAGATCACTTAACTGTCTTTGCAACATTGCACAATCAAATTCTAATTCTCTGATTGTTTCTTGTTGATTGATGATAGTCTGTTTTGCAACTTCTAACTCATCAACTCCAGCCTTTTCAAATGCTTGTTTGAAATCAGACATGATTCATTCCTTTATTAGATTAATTAGCTTTACTTTACATTTATTTTTGTCTATTGTCAAGAACTTTTTATACTTATTCATAAGTTTTTTTACATCTTTCCATATCATATCATCATCATTCCATTTTTTCTGAAAGTGTGTCAATTCGTCTAATATGATCATTGTTTCCATAGACAATCTTTTTCCAAGATACTCTCTTAATAGTAAGGGGTGAGTATCGCCCCACTCAAATAATTCTTCAAATCTCTCTGCATATGGCGTTAGTTCACTTACAAAATTATATGATAATGATTGTGTTTTACGTTTCCATTCTTTATAAACTTCATCATCAAACTTTCCTACCCAACCACCTTTACAAGCCACATAGTTTGATACTAGATATGACTCTATTTCTTCTTTTGATTTGTACTTTCTAGATAACCGTGCAAAAAAGAATCTATCTTTTCTTTTGTAAAAACTATCTCTTTTTGTTTTTGTTTTACCGCCAAATTTATGATAGTCATAATTATCTCTACTAAAATGTGCCTTAATAGCACAGTACATTAAAAATACGTCTGCCGCATCCATTAAAGAGGCAACTTGCCAACTCCTACATCATCGTTAAGTAGTTTAAGTTCTCGAGCATTTGCCTCAATTTTATCTTTCAAAGCTTTCGTGATTAGTTTACTAACACTCTCAACTTCAACTTGATTTTTATCACAATAATATAATACTGCGTCTAGATGTGTTAGTCTCTTCTCAGATGCTAATTTTTCTATCTCTAATGAAAAAATTTTTGGTGTCTTTTTGAATATATCCATTAATTATTTTTTAGTTTTTTTCTTTTTAAGTGCTTTTACTTCATCTTCTAGTTTACTTATATGATTAACTAATATAGCAAAAAGTAAAACAAAACCACACAATGAAAAGAAAACAATTGTCATTCCGTCCATGATATACTCCTTATAAGGGATTGACCGTGATCCCTATCGTGTGTATTACGGCACAACCCGTGAACAGTCGGTGTTTCTGTTGCCAGGTACACCGATCAAACCCCGACTACCTAATTAGGCAGCCATTGCATACTCATATTGGTCTGCATTTAAAAATGAAATCTCAGTTAGGATACTTACTATAAGTCAACCCTATTTCACCCCCTCAGTCGAGGTTTATCTTGGTGGAGGTGGTGGGTACTGCCCCCACGTCCTCTATAGCGTTTTACAAAACGTCAACGACTTCAGTATATTTATATCACATTTTATTTAAGTTGTCAACTCTTTCTTATGATATAATCATCAATCACTAATATATCAAGATTAGTATTTTTAAAAGTATTGATTGCATCCTCAGGTGTTTCAACAATCGGTTCTTGACAATTAAAACTTGTGTTAAGAAGCATAGGTATACCTGTGATTACATGAAACCATTGAATAAGTTCATAAAATCTTGGATTGTCATTTGAATCTACAGTTTGTATTCTTGATGTATTGTCAACGTGTGTAACACCTGGTATTTTATCTGATTTAACTTTGACAATTCGTGACATGTATGGTGATGATTGATTTGTATCAAAGTAATCTCTATAGTGTTCAATCATAACTGATGGTGCAAATGGTCTAAAGTCTTCTCTTTTTTTTATAGTCAGATTAATTATATTTTTAATATGTGGGTTTCTAGGATCTGCCAATATACTTCTATTACCTAATGCACGATTACCACTTTCTGATTTACCTTGAAACCAACCAACAATTTTTCCGTCAGCAATACATTTTGCAACCTCTTTTAAGTTTACTTTCTCTTTGCCGACATAATTATATTTTTTACCTGCATAAACGTTTGGTACATGTTTATTATTATTAATAGTGTAATCACAATGCATGTAAGTACCTAAAGATTGTCCTTCATCACCGGGTGCTGGAGGTACATAAACATTTTTGTATATCTCTGTTAACTTTTCATTTACATATCCATTGTATGCAACACCACCTGTAATACATAAATTATCTGATGTTTTATATTTAATTATAGTTTCAAATATTATCTCTTCAGTTGCATACTGTAATGTATAAGCAATATCTTGATGACTAACATTTTTTATAATATCTTCAAATTTTTCATATGGTTCTAGTTCATTTGTGTGCCAAAAATTATCTAACAACATATGAAGTTCAATATTGTATTTTCCATAAGCTGCTAAACCCATAACTTTACTTTCACCATAAACACCAAATCCTATTTTTTTTGAAAACCAATCCCATGCCGTACCGACATACAAATTTAAATTATTAAGTTTACCATTGTTATTGAAAAAAACAGTATTGTATTTGTATCCTCTACCATCAATCGCTAATATATCAGATTCTTGAAACCCAGAACTCAAAAAAGCATACGCCGCATGAGATTGATGATGATCAATATAATATAAGTTTCCGTCTTTTTTATAATCCCATAAACAATCAGGTTCCCAATCCATAAAATTTTTTTGTTCTTGCAATGAATCAATATGATTAAATCCACCCACTGTGGTTGTAAATGCAAACATTTCATGTGATTGTGGATTCCAATAATCTTTGTAAAATTGTTTACCAGCAGAATTATCATTTCGATTCATTTTTATAGAATCTTTATGATGTGGTATATTATGTTTTAATCTAGTGTGTCTTTCTAATTGATTGTGCCAAACTCCGTCATATGTATTATGATCATGTTTATTAAATGCAGCACTAAAAATTTTCATATTATTAATTACTAATATAACTTAAACTTGTTTTGTTAAAATCTTGTAAAGCAGATGATAACATATCTAAATATTCCTCAGTTTTTTCTCTTACAAACTCTTGAACTGTACCGTCTTCAGTGACTACAAGTATGACTATTTGACTTATAGGTGTACCTGTTCTTTCTTCATACATCTCAGCATATGCTGATGCTTGAATATAATAGTTCTCATTCCATTTATCATCTCTTTCTTTTGATGATGTTTTGAAATCTATTATTGATAGTTTACCATCATACTCAGCGATGCAATCTACACGACCTGCAATACCTAACTTATCAGAATACAACGCACATTCTTGATAGTGTATGTTGTTTATTTTTTCAATCATTTTAGGTTTTAGTTGATTAAACAAACAGGCTGCAAAAAATGGTTCGGTTTTAACTTCTTTGTTGTTTAAAAAATCTTCACACATATGATGCACTTTTGTTCCACGATTTGCGGCAGTCCTTGCCACATAGTTTGCAACTTCCTCACCAACTTTTTTACGCCACTCAAATAATCCTTTTTTATTTCTAGATGATAAAACTGTAGTGATTGACGGATACTTGTTTCCGTCTGGTGTGATATAGTATCTTTTTTTATCTATATTTTCTGTTTTTAATTTTGGTAATTCACTTACTGATACGTGATTAAACATATTTTAAACCATCCTTCCTTTTTAATTTTGCACGAAGATATTCATGAGTTTTTCCCATTAGTTCATATTTACGATTATTAAAATATGCAAAATATTCTTTTAATTTTTTATTACTTAATAATTTTTTTCTAATTTTTTCACCATTGCCTGGTCTACACCATACTCCCTCTGCTGTTCCTAACCAAACAAGTTCTAAATTACCTTTAACAACTTGCTCTGTCATTAACATTATTTTGTCAAATGATTTGTTTATTTTGATATCACAACATTGAATAATGCCGTTTTCTGATAAATTATTTAAACACCATGCGATAGTTTCTTGTGTCTCAGAGTCAGTGTCTAATCTTATATAATCTACTTTTTTGTTGGGTAAATTTTTTATATCGGTTTCATAAAACTCATAATCTATTTTACTATTATCTAAATGTTCTATAAGTTCTGTTTTATTTTTAGGCCACCAGTATGGCATCGTCTCAAAATTTAATTCGTTAACATATTCAAAATTATCTAATAAGTAAAATTTGATAATACCACTTAAATATCTATTAATCCAAATAGACCAAGCGGCATTTCCACATCCAACATCCCATAATGATGTTGCACCAATTATTTTAATCGTCTCTATAGATAAAGTAATGTCTTCATTATAAGACATGGGAAAGTCACGTGTTTTCGGATAAATTTTATCTTTTATCATAATATAAGTAAATTAGTATTTACTGTTAAGAACTACATTCACAATTTACACATTCACATGATGTGCATGAACCCCCGTTTGTGCAGTGACACGCATGGTCACAATTTTGACATATCATTCTGCCATCTCCAATGCAAACTCTGTTGTTTCGTTTACTCTTCTCGTCCAACCCTTACCAAAAGTATTGAATGTACTAAGTGATTCATAATAATCTTGTCTTTCATCTTGATACAATCTAATTGTTTCTGTAAGTGTATTGTTATTTATAAATTCGTCTAATTTTGCAAGTGTATTAGGACCTATACCACCATCGGCAACAGTTCCTATCATCGCCTGTAAAAATTTTGCAGCTCTACCTGTACCTGCATTAACACCAAAGTCAAATACCACTAAATCTAAACCATTAGGTAATTGGTCTCCTTTAACACGATCCCAATAATTCTTTTTATAGATTGGTGCAACGTCTTCTTCTTTTAAATTTTGCATAGTGTTTTCTGATACTGAATAACCAACCCATTCTTCGTAAACTCTTTTTGTAACACCCATGTTTGTCATTCCACCTGGGTCTTTTGGATGATTTACATATCCACCCTCATGATGTAATACTATTTCTAAACATTTATTAAAATTGCTCATTATCGACTCCAAAACCTAACTTTGTTTTTTCTATTAAATATTCTTTTACAAATCCACTTCTTACAATATCACCAATGTTAAATTCTGTAACATTAAAAGAAGGCATGTTATCTAATATTCTAACAAAATCTTGTAATCCATTTTTTTCTGCTGATCTTGTTAAATCTGTTTGAAAGAAATCACCGGCAAATGATATCTTTGAATTTTGTCCAACTCTTGTAATGATTGTATCTAATTCATGAAAGTTTAGATTCTGACACTCATCTACAATTATTATAGAATTATCAAATGTTAAACCTCGTAAAAAAGATGTTGACATAAAATGCAATGTTCCTTGTTGTTTTAGTCTGTCAAATAACATTAGGAATGCTTGTTCATTTGGTTGTTGAAACATAAAACGAACCATGTTCATATAATTAATTTGATACAATGCTGACTTATCTTCTTCATCGCCAGGTAAAAAACCGATCTCTCTAGTAGGAATAAGTGATCTAACTATTATTACTCTATCATATTCTGTATTAGGATTCAATACATCTTGTAATGCTTTGTATAAAAGTATAAATGTTTTACCTGTTCCGGCAGCACCGAAAACAAATTGATTCTTACCTTTTTCCCAAGTATCAAAAACAACCTTTTGATTATCACCAATTGGTTTTAGTGATAACATATCTTTTAAATTTAAATCATTGTTCTTCTTCGCCATTTTCGCCTCTACCTTCGCATCTATCTACAAGTTCTTTTGCAGGTGACTTATTAAGTCTCATCTCTCTCCATTGTTTAGACATTCCATAACTCATCTTCATAAGTTTTTCTTCCTCTGCCCAATATTCGTCAAAAGACTTTTCTATTTTATTTTCTTCTACCATCCACCGTCATCATTCTTTATTTTATCTTGAACTACTTCATTAAGAGTTTTTGCTTCTTCGTCTTTAAAATATTTATTTAACATTTCTAATTGATCATCATACATTGCAACTATGTTTAACTCTTTCTCAATAGTTTCTAATACATCTGGGTGTGCTTCTCCACCTACACCAACTGCCTTATCAAGGTATATGTCAACATTCATCTTGTGTTTTTTAATGTGACCAATGGCATGATCTTTCATTGCCTGTATTATTTTATCTCTCATAATATCTCCTACATTAACCCATGTTTTTTTAAGACTTGTTTTGTCTTAATTCTCTTATGATCTTTTGTGCCATATCTTTCGGCAAGAGCAGAGTCTGGGTGAGCATCTGCGATCCTTGTCAAATTATCTTTAAATCCATTATCTATTTTAGGGCCTACACCCATAAGATGATCACCTACTAAAGCAGCTGCCGTTGGCATCTGTTCATATTTAGGATTTTTCGATAATAAATCTTGTAGTTCAGTCCACGTACAAAACTCCTCATGTTGTTCATCAGTGTCTTTATTTCTAAGAATATATGTGGGCATTAAATATTTTTCTTTTCTAGTAAATCATATGCAGTTTGCACTGTAGATAATTTAGATACTTCATCATCAGTTATTTCAATATTAAATTCATCTTCCATATTCATAACCATCTCCACCACTGTTAAACTATCAAATCCTAAATTATCAATAAAATGTGAATTCATTTTTATTTCTTCACCTGTGCTTTTTTTTATTACTTCTATTAGTCTAGTTTTTAAGTCCATTTGAATACCATCCTGGTGTATTACGATTTTTCCATGTGGCAAAATCTTTTTTATAGTGTATATAGTAATTATGATATGCGTCAATTACATTATCTGTTTTACAATCATCTGGCATACATTGTGGTAATTCAGTTACAATTCCTTTTGTGATATTGTTTGGTGACTTTTGTAACCAAAATGATGGTCTTGATGCACCATGTTGTTTTCCATATCTATGTGTAAACTCTTTTAAAACTGCCATATAAAGAAAAAATAATTTATAATAATTACCTGATGACTGTCTTACCCAAATACCATCTGGGTGTTTGATATGAGATGCCATGTATAAATTTTTTTCCCTATCATCAAACAGTCTATATCTTTTTGCCTTACGACCTGTCTTTGTAGATCCAATATATTCTTCACCGTCTAAAACTCTGTGTGCCGTAGATAATAGTTGAGCATACTCAATAGGCATTTTGACAATATGTTTGTCGCAATGCATCTTAGCACACTCTATTGGATTTTCATGTAATTCAAATATGTTCATTATCTCGCCACTCTTTTCTCATCGTAACATATTTTGGATCAGTTGTCAATCTATCTCTGAACTCCTTAAATATCCTCGCTGATACCGCTTTTTTACTTGTTAGAGCGTCTTTTGCCTGTGGTTTGATAGTTCCGTCACGATTATATTTCCTACCACTCTTATGGTTTGCATATCGTCTTGCACGGGTAAATCCCATTTCTAAAAACTTTCTACACATATCCATACCAACAAAATCATCATCTTTTTTATATTGTTCATACATGCCATATATTTTTTTTGCACTCATCTCTGCGATTCTTGGTGTTCTAAATTTCCAATGTTGGCATATGTCATTTGTATATGGTCGAACTAATAATACACCTTGTTCGCCTCTTCCTATTCTATACCTTTTATCATTAGGTTCAAATAATATATTTTTGTAATCTAGATTATAATCAAATTCTATCATTTACCTATATCTTTAATATCATTCTCATGTATAACTTGATATGCACCTTTATTATATGCAGGTGCCACTGTAAAACTATGTTTGACTGATTTTCTTTTTGGAGCACCGTTGCCCATATGTGTTAAAGGTTTAGGATTAGAAATCTTTTGTATTTTTCTCGTAGAATTAAATATTGTATTAATATCATTGAATGCAGTAAATTCTGATCTAGGTGTTTTTTTATAACCTATTGACTCTAAATATCTTTCGTGTTCTTCTCTTGCTTTTTGCAATGAAGGTGTCAATGGTAACTTATTTACTTTCTTTCTTTGAAATACTGAATATTGTTTAATCATTTTTAAATACTAATTTATGTAATATATAAAACCAACATCCGTTTATTGTAGGTTCTATTAATGCAACTGCACCTGCCTCCCACAGACTCGCACCCGTCAATACAGATACAACAGTCATTGCTATTATAACATGACCAATTGTATAAATCAAGGCCAAAATTAGACTTGATTTTCTTATAATATTGAATATACCAGACGTAAATTCTGTCATTTTTCCCACCTATAAAATATATGTCTTCCAACTTTCATTGTTTTTGTTTTAGTTTCTGCCCATGATGGTTGTACATAATCTGCATGATAATGTGTCGCACCCATTGTATTAACCAAACTTCCATATTTTAGTGTGGTTTCTGCGATTGATTCTGCGATACGCCATGCCTGTGGATTATATGGTGTATCATCTTTTCCGTCACAATACCACGAAAATTGACATCTATGTTTTATTGGGTAATATACTGCATCATTCGGATCAGGTGTTTCTCTAGTCTTCCAAGACTCTCTAGTTGGGCCTTGTTTGACAACACCACATACAGTGTTAGGGTATCTGTGGTCCTCAACTCTATTCATGACCACATCTGCAACGGCATACATGCCGTCTATATCTTGATTTTTTGCCTCGTGATAGACGTTAAGTGCTAGACACACAACGGCAACATTTATTGCTTCCCACATATTTTTTCCACTCTCTTAATAATATTTCTTGATATCGATATGCTTGTCTTTCCCACGGTTGTCTTCGATACTCATAATTAGAATAATTGTATCCTCGCCAATAAACTGTGGAACCTTGATTATTTAAATCTTTCATCTTACCTGTTGCATACTGCATAACATGTACCATCTCATGTAGTATCGTTGTAATAAAATCATCATCTTTTAGTTTCTTATAAACTATAATATCAAACTCGTTTCTCTCTCCACCCCTAGAACACTCACCATCGATAGGGATATCTGTAGTCAATTCTACATTAACATGAATAGTTCTGTGTCTTGGTGTCAATCTATTATAACACCAATTAACTAAATTCTCAACAAGTCGTCTTTGTTTTTTAGTGCCACCCTCTACATCTACAGTATTCATCTTACCTCTCCTATTTGCGTTGGGGGTTAAACAAGAACTGTTAACCCCCTTTGGGTCACATTCACATTGTCTCATCATATATTTATAGTGACCACGACACTTGCTATTGTGATGATGAGGTTGAGAGGTCGCAAGTGTCAAACTGTTCATTAGGAAAATAACTCTTTTATAAAATATAATGTAAAACCTATCATTCCGATATGTACAAATACTGTTAAAGTTTCGTTAATCATAGTCACCTCCTAACTTAAATATAAAGGACCAGTCCATTGAATAGGATAATTACCTGAAAGAACATTACCTCTTGCTCTGTTCTTGGCAGGTGCTTTCCATGATGCAGCTTTAAGAATATCACCTTTCTTAAACTGAGGTTGTCCACCAGGTGTGAACATATCTTCTTTTACAATGAAACCAAAAACTGATCTCTGATTTGATCTACCTGTAGTAATTTTGAAAAATTTAGAACCACCAACTTCTAATTGAATATTGTCTTCATATTCTTTTATCATATTTTCATTGTTGATAAATTCTTTATAATCTTGGATTGCAGCTTCCTTTAGAAACTCAAATCCTTCTTCGATTGTGTTTGCTGATTTATTTACTGTTTGCATAATAAGTACCTCTCATTCTTACTATATAATACCACGAAATGAGGTATATGTCAAGGGTTATTTTTAATAATTTTTCCCTAAAATCCACCCTACAAGACTCTTTCGAATGCCCGATTTTACTGGGTTTACACGATGCCAAAAATCTGATTTGAAGAATATTGCCTCATTTTTACCGAGACGGAATGTCGCATGTCTTAATTCTTTACTAGGATGACCATATTCTAAGTCAAAATCACCACCCTCATAATCATCATTCAAAAGTAATGAAAATGATATTTTTCTAATACGATTATCTGCATATGGTTTTGTGTGTTGATCAATATGCCATCCATATTCTCCACCTGCCCCATACTCTGTATATTGTAGTGGTTCTATGCCATCTATTTGAAAATTCCATCCAGCTTCTTTATTAACCAGTTTAGTATATTCTAAAAATCTATCTAATGTTGGTCTATCATTTATCCAACGTATCTCAGATATTCTTGCAGTATGACCACTACTATCATTTGTTTTTGCATCTTCTTTACTTCCACCATCTACATCTATTTGAAATGGTGGTTGTTTAATTAAATATGGTTCACCTATTCTCATGCTTTCGCAAATTCATCATTCCAACCAAATGCTTCTTTTACAACTTCTTTAGATAATCCTTTGTAGATCTGATGCAACTTTTTATCTTTTGCGTTTATAACAAGTTTTGCTTCAGTTTCATGTAGACCTTCTAACAATTGTATAAACATAAGTTCTTTTTTGTATTGTGGTGTATCATTATCACCACCTTTAATATAGTGATATAATTTTTTTGCCTCTGATGCTAATCTTGTGTGTTCAGTTCCAGCAGGTGCATCGTTTGGTTTAAACGGCACGTCTCCTGATGGTAGAACCCATTCTATTTTAGGATCAAATGATGATTTAATAACCATTCTTAATGATTGGTTATCATGATCTTTAAGTATTTTTACTTTTGCCTCTTTTGTTTTTGCTTTATGCACTTTGTCTAGTATTTCTGAAAATAATAATGAATTACTAGAATTTAATACTGTGCCAGGTAATGGTTTGTTCATTAGAAATCTCCTATTGAATCAGTTAGTTCTTTTAGTTTGTTTTCGATAAAGTAAGTTAACATTTTACTTCTATCGCCACATGGTGCTTCTGAAAACTCTTTGAGAATATTTGTTTGAATATCAACTGGTATACATTCCAAGTCTATAAGATTTTTATTACGACTATAATTACGAACTACTTCATCAGTTGCCATAGTATTATCAAAGTTGCCATCTTTCCATGCTTCTATTTTCTTTTTACTAAGTGGTTTTTGTCTTAGACCTTCAACAAACACATTATCATTTGATAAAACGTTAGGAATGCCATCAGACGAATCACCTTTTAATATATGTACTTTTATATATTCGTTTGGATCTTCACCATTTATAGTTTTTTTTAGTATAGGTGAATATTGAGATACATTTGAAAATTTTTGTAATTGAATAAAATCTTTATCACCTGAGACTATCATAATTTTTTCATCGGGGTATTTTTTTGCCAAAGTTCCTATAACATCATCTGCCTCTGCGCCATGCACTTCAATTACTTTGTAAGGTAGATAATCTTTTATTTCTTGTTTTATTTTATTAAGACATTCAAAAATAGATTCCCAATCTTTACTATCTTTACTTCTAGCTTTTCTACGATTTAATTTATAGTGTGGAAAAAAATCTCTACGCCAATAATGTTTACTATCATATGCTAAAACAATCTCACCATATTCTTCATTAAACTCTTGACGATGCATACGTATTGAATTAAGTATCATATGACGAACCATACCGACATCAGGTTTATCCGTCTTTTCCATATTCAAATGCATCATCAAACCTGCCAATGAGATTTGATTCATATCAAGTATTATCATTTATCCTCTGTCAATTCTTTTACTTTATCTATATTAACGCTATGATACGATATATCTAAGTTATTGTCAACAGATTTTTCGGTCATAATCTTTTCAACAAGATCATTTAATATATGTTTATAACCCATATCTTTGTAACAGACTGCTCTGATACATTCATTTAAAAAAGGTATGTACATTTTCATTAAATCAGATGTTACATTGATACCGTTCTCTTGAAAATTTGTGATCGCATTAACCACAATACTTTCTGCAAGTTCCTCTACGAACTCTATATCTTCACGAACCCTACTATTTTCTTCTGGTGATATCGTCACCACTTTTTTCCACGGTCCTTTTATTATGTTGTCTATCATTAAATTTTTCCTTCAAATCAAAAAACCTTAATACGTCTTTGACTCTCATTGACATATTATCAGTTCTAGATTTGCGTTTTAGTTTTTCGTATTCTGCGTATTCATCAATACTCATGTTCCATTTGTGCAACTTTTTTTAACCACCTTTTTTTACCTGCTTTTTTAGCAAGTCTTTTTTTCTCTGATGGCTTTTGAAAAAACTGTCGTTCTTTTATTTCTTGTAGAATCCCAGCATTCTTAACCATTCTTTTTAACTTCCTCATGGCCTTATCTACATTGTTATCCCTAACAATTACGTGTAGACCTTCAGTCCTTTCAAAGTTTGGTTTCTTTCTATATTGTTTCAAGTTTACTCCTTTATTTTATTTAGTTGATAAAACTGAAAATATTACAGACAACCATTCAAAGACTGTTCCGTAATCTACTAAAGTTAGTAGGGCACCGATTGCCATCCAAAATAATGCTCTTAACATTTAAACACCCACACCATTCTTAGCGTAATTAGGTATCAATGACTTCGTAAATTCAGGTAAGAAGTCATATTTAAAAAACTGTCTGCCGTTATATGATTGACAGTAATCATTAAAAAAATCTATATCAGAATATGGTGTACCTTCATGACCATACTCATCATTGTAAGTATGATAATATTCAGAACCATGTATCATTTCTACACCAGATTCACCAGTAAAATTACTTACATCTTCTTTGTAATTTTTATCACAAAATATTTTAATCTTGTCATGTAATTTAGAAGACGACAATCTATCAAGTTGTGATAAAGGTGCGTTTCTAAAAATTGTATAATAAGTTTTGAAATAAGGGTCATACTTTTCAGAATCATCCTTATATTCTCGCCAATAAACTAAATGTAATGTTCCTTGTTTACTCATTAAGCAGTTCCAAATAACCTTTCATAATTACTCGTTGCAACACTTTCAGCAGAGGGCATGTGATGATACCCTATACTGCATTTTAAGAAGTAGTCACTCAAGAACTCCTTCTTCAACACTAAGTGTTGTTCGAAGATCCTACCATTCCTTAATTTAACAATGTAAGAACCATCTTCATTTATTTTAGATATCTTACCCATTTGTTCTGGTATTCCAGCACCCCAAACAGCAGTGATTTGATCGCCTTTTTTGATTTCGATTGACATTTGATTACCTCTCTTTTTGTTCATCTATTATTATTGTGACAGGTTAGGGGTATGTTGTCAAGGGTTATATTAAATTATTTTGGTTAAAAAATGCCCGAAAAATAAGGACTTTTAGGGTGCGACAATCTGTCAATCAAGAAAATGACGATAAATCTAACTTAATTAGTTGCTGATATCCACCAATACTCTTGCCATCTATATAGATTTGGGGCATCATTCTATGACCCTCACTAAGTATAAACTCTCTCGCTTCTGGTTGTTCTTCTATGTTTATTTCTTTAAATTCTATATCTTTACTTTTTAAATAGTTTTTTGCTTGAACGCAATATCCACACATATTTTTACTGTAAACAATTACTTCTTTCATTACTTACCTTGTCCTCTATATTTTTTCCATGATCTTCTTTTATTTTTATTCATCGATGACATTTTAAGTTTTCCATGTCCTATTGATGTTCTTTTAATTTTAGGTTCATACACACTTGATGTGTTCATCATTCTTGCCATAATTACTCCTTTGGTTTATATATTGTAATTAACTCTTCTTTACCTTTAACTTTTATTTTATCAACTTCAATCGATTCAATGTTTGTCAGTTGATCTTTTGTATATGAAGAGTATAAAGTCGCCACAACTTTTCCATTTTCATCTTTGTAGTTTCTTGTTGATGCTTCTAATCTTGCGGCTAGATTGACTGCATCACCAATCACAGAATAGTCGAATCGACTATCACTTCCCATATTTCCAACAATGCATGTGCCAGTGTTGACACCCGATCCTATGTTGATTTCTGGTAATCCTTTTTTTCTAAATTCTTCTTTTAAATTTTCAGTTTCTTTCGCACACTCTATACTTGTTTTTACTGCCATGTCAGCATGATTTTCACAATCAAGTGGTGCGTTCCAAAATGCCATAATACAATCACC
>CEQB01012505.1_pt1 | contig 20387 bp, 20 predicted proteins | sample 530581 | NCBI WGS metagenome assembly CEQB01 (sample SAMEA2620588, study PRJEB7988) | marine metagenome | biome: marine biome (ENVO:00000447); feature: deep chlorophyll maximum layer (ENVO:xxxxxxxx); material: "saline water (ENVO:00002010), including plankton (ENVO:xxxxxxxx)" | depth 75 m
TTAGATAAAAAATAGGAGGTACCATTGAAACTTAAGCAACGTGGTATAATAATACCAGACCAGCATTATCCATTAGAAGATAAAGCTGCAGTTAATTGTGTAGTAAAAGCTATACAAAAAATAGAACCAGATGTATTTGTTAATCTAGGAGATGTTGGGGAGTGGGAGTCTGTATCAGCATGGAAATATAAAGATAAGAAACTACCACCACTTGAGTTTCAATTACCTATAGTTAATGAAGATATACGATTGGTAAATGAAGGATTAGATGTTTGGGATAAAGTATTGGAAGAAGTTAAATGTAAAAAGAAATATTTACTTCAAGGCAATCACGATCTCTGGCTGGATAATTTTTCTAATAAGTATCCCTATCTTAGTAATTACAGTTTTTTTAAAGCGTGTAAAATAAAAGAAAGAGGATATAAATATACTGAGTATAATTTACCAATACAAATAGGTAAGCTAACATTCTTTCATGGAGCATTTGCTACAACATACCATGCAAAGAAACACTTAGAAACCTATGGAGAAAATGTAATATACGGACATACACACGACATACAAAGACATACACTAACAAAACTTAATGGTAACATTGGTGCTTGGTCATTGGGATGTTTGAAAGATATGTCACATGAACAAAATAAATGGCTCAAAGGTAGACTACATAACTGGGGTCATGCATTTGCTGTTGTTGATTGGTATACTAACGGTGAGTTTAAAGTGGAAGTAGTAGAGATAATAGATGGTAAAACATCTTTGTGGGGAGAGATAATAGATGGCAATGTTTAATACAGAGACTGGTAAAGGCCAAGAATTTAAAGGCAAGTCTATTAGTGATAGCAGACGTAAGTATAATCTTAAAACTAAATCAAAGAAAAAAGTTAAGGTTATAAATATGAATGATATTACTAGAGGTAATATGCTTTGTGTAAAGTTGAGGAAAGAAAGTGCCAAAGTTAATTAAAAATGTAGCTAATTTTAGTGGTGGTTTAAATAATAATACTAATCGTAGAGATATATTAGATGTAGAATCGCAAGTATTATTAAATGTATCTAATGAAATACCAGGTAAATTAGTAATGGAAGGTAGATCTATTGCTTCTAGCATAAGTTCTAACGATGTTACAGCTATAGATGCTTTAAACTATGGTAATGGATTATTACATACAAACTTAGATAGAAACTTTGGTGCAGCTGGTATTAATGAAACTGAGTATTTATTTATTAATGATAAGACTGATAGTATAGTTCGTATATATGATGTTACTAATAGTGCAGCAGAAGCTACAACTATTGACTATGGTAATACTGCATCATTGGTAGAAATGTACTCAGTTGATGGACAGATAAGAGTTGTACCTCATTATGGTAATGCAGGTAATACTCCACAGGTTTTAGGTTATTATAACTTTGATAGAAACTTTGGATATACTACATCTACATCACCTATAAATAATTCCTTATCAAATGTTTATGTGTCTAGTAATCTACATATAGCACCTATACAAGGTGGTACTAGTAGTAATGTAGCATATGAAACAGATAAATTGTATAATAAAATGACACACTTTCATCCTGATAATGATTCTGAAATATTTATGTTAGATGTACAAAGTAGTGGTACTTATGCTATGGGGACTGGCGGAGATGTAAATAAAGTAGAAGTAACTGCTGTAGAAATGCATGATTTATTAGATGGTTATTTAGACAATGCAAGTGGTTATACTTCTGATGGTAAAGGTTCTATGGCAGTTATAGCATATTTTAGAAATGATGTTAATGCTGATGACGATACAAGTATTAAACCTAAATCAGGTAAAAGATATGGGTTATGGGCATCTAAAGTATATTCTAATTATGATAGCGATACAAATAAATCAGAGTCTGTTGCAGTATATTTAGGTAATGTATATCAACATGTATCTGTAGGAGGAAGCAGTACAGATGTAGCACAAAAATTATATTTTGGATTAACAGGTCGTATGGGTGATAAAGATCCTAGATATTCTGGATTTAAAATATATTATGCTTTAATGGATGGATTTCAAGAGGGTGCTACCATTGATAATTCTACTAATATAGGAGTAAAATATTTATTAGCAGAAGTAGATTTTGCAAAAGGACTACGTTATGCTGGTAGTCAGACTTATCAATTTTTATTTCCATATACATTAAACAGTGATAAACAATGGACATGGCCTATACAAGGTTGGATGAGTACAGATAGATTTATAGCTGATGGTATAACTGATTTATCTATAGCAGAACCATATATTGTAGAAGGTCCTTCTGTTATAGGTGAGGCTAATACAGGATTTAAAACATCTACAATATTGAATAGAAGAGTTTATGCAGGTAATGTACAGTATTATGATAGTGAAAGAAAACTTGTAACTAAATCCGATAGAGTATTAAAGTCACTACCAAATCAATTTGATAACTTTCCAGAAAATACTTTTATAGATGTAGAGGTAGAAGATGGTGATACTATTATTAAATTAGAATCATTAGGTAATAAATTGTTACAGTTTAAAAGAAATAAATTATTTATTATAAATGTATCTAGAGATATAGAATTTTTAGAAGCTGAGTATGAACATAAAGGTTGTGAGAAAGACTATCATGTAGTTAAGGGGGAAGGTTTTGTTGCTTGGTTTAATACATATGGTGCATATATTTACAATGGACAACAAGTTATAGATATTAATTTAGCACAAAATGGACAACCTAAATTAACTAATTGGTCTACAAGTCACTATCATGATAACAATGTTATAGGTTATTTGCCTAAGAGTAAAGAATTAATTATAGTTAATAAGAATAATAATATATTGTTTTATGATTTAAAATCAGAATCATGGAGACAATCTAATACATTTAGTAATAGAGATATTACAAACTTAGTAAATTTTAATAATGGTGATTTGTATTGGTGGTCATCAGTAGCAGGTTTAAATAGTAATCCAGATACTATAGATTTAGTAAAGTGGGATAAGACACCTAGCACTAAAAGTGGTAGTCAAGTGTTATACCAAACAAAAGAATTTGATATGGGATCTGCTGCAACTAATAAAAATTATAATACATTGTATATTAATTATAAAGAAGGTAATAATGTTAAGGTACAAGCATTTGGTACAAAGATAGATGCATCTGAAATATCGTTAACTGATGTTGGAACATTGTCCTCAGGTGGCTATAAAACGACGAAAATGGCCTTTCCTGACACTTTTAAGAACTGTGCAGGGGTAGGTATAGCCTTGACTACAACAGGCACTACAAATGCGAATTTTGAAGTTAACGATATACAGATTGTATATAGAGAAAAGGTGACACGATGAGTAGATTTTTTGGTAGACAGGGTACAGTTTTAAATAATATAGCTAGACAAAGTAATGTTCAGTTAGAAATAGAAGAAGTTAAACAACAATTTGCTACACCAACTGAACAAGACAATGTAAGACCGTCTAATACTGATGGTGAAAATGGTGATAAGAAAGTTATAGTAGAAGGCAATGAAGAATTTTTATATGTAAAAGTAAATGACAGATGGAAAAAAACTCAGTTACAGGAGGTAGAAATATAATGGCTACACAAGCACAAAATATTATGCAGGCTTTTTATGCTGCAAACAAAAGAGAAGAAATAAAAGAAGAAGAAAGAGAATTTAAAAAGGGTCCTTTAGGTTATATGGGTGGAGTACCAGGTGCTTTATTTGATATTGCTGCAGGTATGGAAGCATACAATACATCTCAAGCATTAACCGAGGGTATTGCAAGCATGACAGACACTAGATCAAAAGAACAACAAATATTAGATAAATATATTGAAGAAAGAGATATTGTAAAAAATTTAAAAACAAACTTGAAAGGATTAGTAGCAAAAAATCCTTCTAAATATGGACCAGTTTATGATGAGCTTTTTGCAAGTAAAGTAACAGATAAAACTATATCAGCAATTGCTACTGAATTAAGTGATGATTTAGGTGTTATTATTCCACAATTAGGACTGTCAGATCAGGTTAATGACATTACTCAATCAGTACAATTAACAAATGTTACATCAGATGGTAGTATTATAAATTATACAGTAGGTAAATTTGAACCAGGTCAAGGAATGTTAAAGAGGTTTGGAAAATGATAATACCAAAAGAAATTAGTTTTAGACAAAAATTATATGACCATATTAAATTACGTGAAGGATATAAGAACGTAGTTTATTTAGACACATTAGGTAAACCTACTGGTGGTATAGGTCATTTGTTATCAAAAGAAGAAAAAGAATTATACCCTGTAGATTCACCATTAAAAGAATCTTTAATTAAAGAGTGGTATGATAATGATATACAAAAATCATTAGACGCCTGTAACGAACAATGTAAAATACTAAATGTATTTGATACAGATTTTAAGATTGCATTAACATCTGTAAACTTTCAGTTAGGTACTAAATGGTTTAGAAAGTTTCCTGCAGCATGGAAAGCGTTATGTCACCGAGAGTATGACAAAGCAATAGATGAAATCATGTATGCAAATAAGGAAGAAGAGAGGTACTCTCGTTGGTATAAACAAACACCAGTAAGAGTAAAGGATTTTGTAGAAGCGATAGAGAATGTTAAGGAGAATAAGTAATGGTAAACAAAAAAAAGAAAAAAGGTTATGATTTAAAAAAATTACCAACTAAAAAATTAATAGAGGAAGGTACTTTTTATAAACAAGAAGTAGAATTATACGATTATGGGCTAGGTACAGATATTAAAGGTAAACCTAAAACTCCTAGTATATTTTTTCCTAGAGCTAAAAAGGTAAAAAATTTAAAAAAGGCAGGCAATAATGGCACAAGATAAAAAGAAATCAATAATGCAAATAGCAGGAGAGAACGAAGTATTAGGTGCTCCAGATAAACCAGATCCAGATTTTGCAGCTGCAATGAAAGCACAACAAGATTCAGTTAATGCTGCATTAAGAGATGATGTTATGTTTGAGGGTAATCAAGACCCTAATTTAAGAGGCACTGGACAACCTGGTGAATTGTATATGACTCCTGGAAGCTCTGAGTTTGAACTAAAAATGCAAATAATGAAAGATGAAAGAGATTTTCAGGCCCAACAAGATTCTTTAGCAAGGAGAGCAGCAGAGGTTGAGATAGGTAAAAATTTTAGTATATGGGATATAGCTACAGATTTAGGTTTGGAGTTTAATCCATTTAAGAAAGAGGACAAACAATGAGTGGTTTATTAAAAGCAATTAATTCTGCAGCAGAAGCAGCAAGTCCTGGATTAGGAGCTGCTAGTATAATAGGTGGGTTTTTTACAAGCGTTGGTGCTAGACGTAGAAGAAGAAGAGAAATGCGAAGACGTAGAGCTCGTGCTAAAAAATCAGAAGGATTATTACTAGGTGCAGCAGGTAATGTAGTACAAGATACTCAACAACAAGGAGAGTTCTTACAAGAAGGATTTAATATTGGTCAACAGCAAGCAGCTACAGGATATAGAGAGGGTATGAAAAATGTTGTAGATACTGCAGCAAGAACAGGTTTAGCAGGTTCAGGAGCAATATCTCAATCAGCAACTTACTTACAAGATCAATTTCAGTTAGGACAACAACAAGCTAGTTTGGGTATGCGTTCAGAACAGTATCAGTTAGAGCAACAAAAAGAATCTAGACTTAGAGATATACAAAGTAATTTGTTAGAGTTGTCTGCTTATAGTGGTAGAAATATTAACGTATTAGAAATGTACGATATTAGTTAGGAGATAAAATGAGTTATAGTAAAGATGTGTTAGATGGATTAAGAGCTGTTACACAAGCAGCACAAGGATTAAAAGATGATTCTGTAGATAGTTTAGTAAGTACTATGGTAATAAATTTACAACAAGCAAAATTACAACAAGATGCTGCTATTGCTAATATTAAACTAGGTATAGCAGGTAGATTGGTAGAGCAAGGTTTTTCAGGATACGAAGCAGCAGTAACTTCTATACCTACTTCTAAATTAAGTTCAGCTAAATTAGAAGAATTCCAAGAAGAAGGATTACCAGGGTTTTTTTATAGATTTGGTAGAAGAAAAATTAATAATGATTTAGAAAGTTTTTTAGATACTTTTGAAAAGAATTATGATCAACAAAGAGGTTATTATAATAAACTAGTTACATCAGCTAAAATGACTGGTGGTACAAGTAATCCAATAATAGCAGAAGCTAATAATGCTTTGAAACAACAAAGAGATAATCTGCTAGCTGCTAGAGATTTGTATGAATCAACTGTATTTGAGTCTAGAGGTGAAGGTGGAGTGTTTACTGTTAAAGGTCGTTCACAAGATACTTTAGCTAGATTAGATGCACAAGTAGGATTAATAGATAATATTATTACACAAATAGAGGATTAATGGAATATAAGAATCCGTATTTAATTCAAGCACTTGATGCTTATAGCAAGGGTGTATTAAATCCGCAAGAATACTACAATCAATTAGATCTTATATATAGAGCTAACCCTACTTCATTTACCGAAGAAGAGGTAGACTTTATGGCAAAAGAATTTAAAAAAGTAGACTTGCCTTTTAATAGAGATTTAGAAGCAGCCGATGCTAATCTTATGTCTACTGTAAATCAGTTTGTATCTGGTATGGTAGAAGGTTTTACTACACTTGGTTGGGCAGAAGACCCTGATACTACAGCAGAATCTATTGCTAATAAAGTAGGACATTTGATTGGATTTGCACCTGACGTTGTTGCTAGTGTATTATCTATGGGACAATATGTACCTATTGCTACTGCTAAAGCTATCAGTCGTGGTAGTGCTGGTGCTGTATCTAAAGGACTACAAAAAGCTGGTCAAAAAGCTCCATCATTTTTAAGAAAAGAGATAGGTACTGATACCTTTGTATTACAATCAATACCAATGAAAATAGCAGATATTGCTACTGAAAATATTAAATCTAGTTTAGGTAGAGCAAATGTAGATACTATGGGTTTCTTATCTAAAGGTATATTTGCTAATGCTAGAGTAAGAGATGTTGGAGAACAGGCATTGCACTTAGGTGTTGCTATGGGTGTATCTAGTTGGAAAGATGGACCTAAAGCTATGGCTGATACTGCTATACATGGTGCTGCTGCTGGTGCATTATTTGGTACTATAGGTAACTATGTTAATGTAGCACGACTATTAGGTAATCCTAAGACAGAAAAAGTGGGACAACAAATAGTAAGAGGTGTAGCACAAAAAGCATATGATACAGAAACACAGTTACGTGGTATTAATATGGCACTTAAAGGTGCAATGGGTGCAGGATTTCAGGGTGGTATGGCTACAGCACAAGGACTACCAGTACCAGAACAAGTATATGAATATTTATTAGGTGCTTTCTTTGGTGCTACTGCTAGAGATAGAGGCTTTATAGATAGAACTAGATATATAAATAAAAACTTTTCTAAGATTGGAGATCCTACAAAACCAGTTGATCAAGTATTAAAAGATTTAAGTAAAGATAAAGAGTTTGCAAAACTTACTTCTTATGACCAAAACTATATTAAGAATCATATTAACGTAGTACAACAACAAATTTTTAACAGAAGAAATACTTTAGAGGGTGAAGCTATAGCTCTTATAAAACAAATAGCTAAAGAAAATAACATTGATTTACCTAAAGCAAGTAAAGAACAATTCGAATTTATAAAGAAAAAAGCACAAGAACAGAAAATAGCAGAAGTTTTAGAAGACCCTATTATAGAATTTCAAGATGACCTATCTAACAAACCAGAAAAACAAAAACAATTTGATAAAATAAAAAAAGATATTATTAATGACATAGGGTTAGACTATGAAGGATTTTTAAAAACTGTAGATAATAAAGATATAAATGAACCATTGGTAATGAATAATGATTTACGTTTAATCGCAGATGTAATGCGTGGTTATAAGATAGGTAGAAATACAGACGCTCTTATGACAGAAATATCTAAAATTGCAGTAGATAGTAATTATGATTTACCTACATTTCAACAATTATTCACTGCTAAGTATAAAGGTAAAGGAGATACTGTTAAGGCATTAAGAGATATAGGTGTTAATAGATTAGGTTCATATTTAAAAGTAAGAAAGAACATTGTAGATAGACCAGAGTTGTTAATAGACTTATCTAGCGATGGATTACAGATTATACCAGCACCTAAAGTTAGTATAGAAGGATTACCTATTAATGCTAGTAGAGCAGAGAATAAATACAATCAAGCATTTAAAAGATTAGATGGTAGAAGAGTACGATTAATTTTAAGAAAGTCTTATGTATTAGACAGTTATAATACCTATGGTATAAAGCAAAGATTAAATGAAGAAGCACAGTTTAGGGTAGAGTCTCCTTTAGGATTTGAATCTAAACCATTAACTAAGAAAGAATTACAAACATTAAAAGCAGAACAGTTTAGAGATTATTTAACTAAAGAAGCATTACAAACTATTAAAAAAGAACTTGCTAAAAAAGATGCATACATATATGGTGGTGCAAAAGATAGTGGAATGTTACTTATACATAAGTTTCCGTTTACTAATTCAGAATTAAATACTGCACAACAAAAACAAATTTTAAAAAACTTAGGTTTATTTACTGGTAAAAAAGTTACTAACGAACAAGCAAAAGAATATGTATCTAACGTATATTATTTATTAGCAGAATCAGGTTATATTAGAACTGATGTTCCTCCTACTGTAGATAGTTTAACAAAAGGTATGCGAGAGTATATTAAAGAACCTTTATTTGAAACCGTACAATCATTTAATAAATATCAAAACTTAGCACAAGGTGCTGATATTAAACAAGAAGCAGTAGACTTTGTACAACACTTACAAAACAATAAAGATCCAAACTTAAGGACTGATGGTACATTTAATTTTATACAATTTAAAGATTTGCCATCAAGTTTTACAGTTAAGGGAGAACCTTCTGTGTCTGCTACAGATGCTGTAGTATACACTAGACAAGATACATTTGATGTATTCCAAACAAAAAACTATAGACCAGCACGTAATGGATTTTTAAAACTTGTAGGATTTAAAGCACCAGCTGATGGGGTAGGTAATATATTATTAAAGACAGGAACATTTAAGGCTACAGATGCTATGAATAAATTTATGTTAGATAATAATATACATTTTATAGCGTCAGAATCTGCAACCAAAACTCAGGTAGGATTAAAGAAACATACTTTAGATTATAATGCTACTAAAAATGAGTGGAGTGTTAAAGAACCTATACAATCATTTAAGATGAAACCAGAAGAACTGTATCTTAATTATGGTGTATATGAGAACTATGGTAAATTAAATAGACCTGTACTTATATCTAAACAAATGTTTGATAAGATAAATTACGAACAGTTAGGTACTGATAGTGCAGATTTTAGAAATGCGTATAGAAAATTAGTACAAGAATCTTTAGGTGGTAAAGAAGCAGATAATATAGCTTTTCAAACTGCTATGAAAAAGAATGACGGAACATTTGAAATAAGAGATTTGAATAGTGTTAGTTTAGATTTAATTAATGAAGCTATATCTGAAACTGGTGTACGTACTGAGTTTGGTAGAAAAGTATTAAAGAAAATAATAGAGAGAGGTCAAGAGGATTATCACAATCAAATACAAGAACAAGGTGATAAACTAGATCCAGAAGTTTTTGGTATAGAGACTATGGATGTACCAGATATATTAGCTAAAGTAGATTATGATATAGGAGCAATAACTTATCCACCTATATTATCTTGGGTAAATAAAAGTTTATCTAACTATAGACAAACAAGACTTGTAAAACCTACTACACAATATGGATTTGAAGCTAAGTTAGGTCCAGCAGATTTGGAAGTAGCTTCTGGATTAAAAGATAATCAAATAAAATTTGGTGAAGATGTAAGATCTAAAAAAATAAATGTAAAAGATGTTGGTGAAGTTACATTAGAGCAGGCATGGAATACATTTAAACCAATGAGAAGTAATCCTACTCAACATAAACTATATAATAATTATAAAGAAGCATTAACATTTTTAATTATGAGAAACCCTAACAGTGGTAATGGTGGTGTACGTGTTGTAGAGTTTGCTGGATTTAGTAAACGTCAAGGTATACATGCTGTAACTACATCCAAGACAGACTATTATTTAGGTGGTGCAGATAAAGACGCTGATGGTATTATGGTATATCAAAATATGCCTAGTATATTTAAAAAAGTATTTAATAAATATGAAAGTGAATTGTTTGTTAATGGCGAGACTAGGTCATTTGAGCAACCAGAAGGTACCTGGAAGGACACAAAACTAGTTGAGCCTTATGATACCACTGGTAAAGTAAAAGTATCTAAAGGTAGTAAAAAAGCATTAGAAGATCTTTTAAATACCGATACACGTATAAATGTAGCACGTAATGCTAAGATAGGTAAAGTTAATATTGATTATGTTGTTTCAAGTTTTAACAAGATGCAAGTTGTTGCAGACTTAATACAACAAAATGGCGGTGTATTGAATGCTACTCATAGTGTTTACAGTAAAAAACTAAAGAAGGTAGTTGAATCTCCAGTTTCTATAAAGTTTAAAGGTAATATAAAAGATTTACAGTTAGATAATTATATCGGTGTAAATTTAATGGCAGACTCTGCTAACTTTGTAAAGATAGAAAAGTTTAATAAAATACAAGATACGTTCTTTAAGAAATACTTTCAAGTTACAGGTGCAAAGGTAGATAATTTTACTACAGCATTTAAAAATATTGATGCTTTAAATCATATAAGAGAGCTACACAATGTAGTTTATCTTGGTAAAGGACAAATGAAGTTTGATATAGCACAAAAAATAGCAGATAGTTATATTGATAAGTTTGGTGCACAAAATCATTACTATTATGAACTTGCAAATGGTATGAAAGCATATAATAATTTTACTATTAATCCTTTTAAATATATGTTTGCAGACAATTTTCAAGGATTTAATAACGTAGAAGTTGCTAGACAATATACTTTACTATTAAGAGAAAAACTTTTAAAAGATAAAAAACTACAACGATTTGATCTATCTGATAATTATCGTAATGATTTAGAAGCAAGAGCTACATTAGATATGTTGATTAAGAATGAAAACTATGATGCATTACATCAGAAAATGATTGAATACCAAGGTGTATTTATAGCATCAAGAATGACAGATACTCTTATAAAAGATGTTGACGGTGCTTTACAAAGTAAATATACTGGAGAATCTATAGAGATAGTTGCTAGAGATATTATAGATCAGACATATAAAATTAAAAGATTATATGATAGAGACCAGTTACAGTCTATTACAGGTAAAGAAAAGTTTGAATTAGAAATAGCAGATATAAATAATATGATTGCTACATTAAAGTTTAAAGTTAAAAATAAATTTAAAGATGAGCCTGTATTAGTAAATAGATTAGAAGAAATAATAGATACTTGGTTATTAGCAACACCTATTGTAGGTAAAGACCCTACTAAATTACAAGAAAAAGTAATAGCAGATATTGAAGCACAAAATGTAGAAATGGTATTAAAAGAACAAGATAAAAATTTTACAGTAGAAGACGGTATATATCAAAAAGCATTAGACATAAAAAGAAAAGCTATTAACAGTATACAAGCACAAGCACCATTTGTAATAAAGTCTATAGCTATTAAACCAGAGAATAAGAAAAAGTTTTTTGAAAGATCTGGTATATTACTAAATAAAAATACAATGACTATAGCTAATAGATTACGAACTGTTAAAGATCAAAACGTAGAGAAGTTTATTAATGATTATATTATTGGTGGTGATAGAACTTTTGATATTAATACTATAGAAAAAGCCTTAGAAAATAATTCTAAAATGTCTGAGTATATAAAGATAGAAGGTACTGGAGATGACAGAACTGTTGTATATGACTGGCAAGGATTTAATAAAGCACAAGAGTCTGGTAAAAAACCAGCTAAAGATACTGAAAAAATAGCAGATAAATTATTTAACTCTGAAGAATTAATAGGTAAACTATTACCACAGTTTGATTATATAACCAATCAACAGAATCTAAGAAACCAAGTAATTACTACAGAAGCACAAACTCAGTTAAAAAGATTAAGACAAATAATAACTAAATCACCTGATGCTATAAATAGATTTGAAGAATTATTTATTGATTTAACTTATAGATTAGAAGGTATGGGTAGAAGATTAGATACTCTTACAACAAAAGATTTAAAAATGTTTAATGATAATTTGGAAGTATTATACTCATCTAAAAAACCATCACAAAAATTAGGAGAGTTTTCTAGAGGACCAAATGCATTAGATAATACTTTAAATTACACTGTAGTTAATAAAGAATTAGCTAAAACAGAACAGTTAACAGATGAGTTTAGTAGACCAATAGTAGATAAAAACGGAGAAATGAAAGTTGTAAGAATTGAAGTACCAACATCTACGTTAGAGTTAGCTAGGCAAACAATAGATTCTTTTGATACATTTCAAAAGGTTATGAATCCATTAATGCAGGATAAGATAAATGAAACATTTGAATATTTGGATTATGGTAGTAATACATTAAAAGAATATAGAGATTTATTATTTGAAGCTGCTGTTAATAAACAAGAGTGGAATGATGGTAAGTTTCCTACTGGTTCATTTGATAAAGCTGAAAGAGCAGCAATTACTAAAGCATGGAAAGATTCTGAAAAAGCTATTAAAGAACTAGATGCAGAAGGTTTTAAATTTCCTATTACTTCTGGAACTAAAGATGCTGTAAAAGAAAGGATAACAGCTGATGCTTTTGTAGAAAAAATTAGAAGTGATATAGATACCTTAGTAAAAGATATAGATAAAGTATTTATTAAATCTAGAGATAAGCAGTTAGCAAGAACTTTAATTAATAATTACAAAGTATCTGGATTAAGAATGAAAAAAGATGGTACTGTTATAGGTAAATGGAAGCTATCTAAAACAAATCCTGAGAATAAAAGCGTAGTAAATATGGAACAATTATTTTTACAAGAGTCAGGAATTATAGATACTAAAAAAATATCTATACTATACAAAGATATTGATCGTGCTAGTATATCTAAACGTGAATACATATCTAAGTATTTACCTAGTATTAACGACTACAGATTCTTTAAGTTTCATTTAGAAGTAAAAGATAGAGTCCAATTTTTATATCCTAAAATAGATTTAAATAAACCATTGAATAGTAAAGATTTAAAAACAATACAAAGACAAGTAGTTAGGGAGTTATATGGTAAGCAAGGTAAGAACACAGATTACTTTGCAAGGTTTCAAGTTGGAGATATTGTACAAGGATACTTTCCTAGAAATTCTCACGGTTCTATAAAAGCAGAAAAAGATTTATTAGAAGACTGGCAAAAAAATAAAATAAAAGATGATATAAAAGCTGCTAGAGAAGACAATACTAAAATACCTGTAGATTTAAGAGTAGAGATTGCATATAAAAGATTAGATGTTGAGACTGCATTGAAGATATATGAATCACAATTGATGTCTAATTTTGAAAGACAAATGGGTAGTTCATTAACTGCTGGTCAAGCTAAGGCTGAAAGACAAATTATAGATTTAATGTCTAGACCTAATGTAGATGGTTTTATTGGAGACTATGCTGCGGGTTCTACAAAGAGTAGAGGTGAACAGTTTATGCCATACTATAAAAAAGATTTAGATGCTTTAAGATATTATACTACTGGATTATTTAAAATGTACTTTACTAATTTAGCTGGATTACGTACTGAGATATTATTGAAAAACTTTGATTACAGAAATCAAGGTAAACAATATGCTAGAGAATGGTCAAACTATATACGTAATGCTGCAACTAATATGATGGGTTTAAGTACATATAGAGCATACAATATTCATGGTATTAGAAAGCAAGATCAACCATTATTTGAAGAGTTTATTAAGAATGATTTAGATATAGACAAGATGGGACCTAAAAAGAACTATGAGTTAGAATTGTTAAGAGATTTTAATCATGCTATTGAAGTTAGACCACAAGAACAATTACTTATATTAAGACGTAATAGAAACAAAGTTGCTGCTGCACAAAAAGAAGTTAATGCATTGAAGATGAAACGTGCTAAAGACTTAGTAAAACAAGTAAATACTACAGGTAAGTATGGTTCATTGTATCATTATACTAGTGATGAAGTTGCAGTAGCTGCATTTACAAGAATAAATAAATTATTTGGTGGTAAAGTTTTTGGTGATTTACCTACCAATCCTAGAGATAGACAGTTTGCCATTATGTCACGCATTAGAAACTTAAGTGATTTAGAAGGTAAGTTTGAGTTATTATCTTTATTATCTCACCCTAAAACAGCTATAACAAATTTATATGGTGGTACTATTAATACCATATCTGATACAGGTTGGCAGTCTTTTAGACGAGCTAATGATCCAGCTTGGATGATTAAGAATATATTTGATAATGGTAGAGCAGAGTTTAGTTTTATTGGTACTGGTGGTAAAGTTGTTAAGAAAAAAATTAACAGTGAGAAAAGAATTTATGAGTGGTTAGAATCATTAGGTGTATATGACCAGATGTTTCTAGACTTGATAGCTTTAGATAAACAATACGGTAAAGATAATGTAAGAAAAGTAGTAGAAGAGTGGCTGAGAAGAACAAATCGTTCTTATGCTAAGGGTAAAATAACTACAGAAGCTATTGCAAATAGAGATGCTAAAAAAACATTAAGAGAAGTATTGAGAGATTCTAAGATAGATATACCTATAACAGACTTTGGTGCATTGCCTATGAAGTGGTCTGAACGTAAACTACGTGGTACTGCTTTCTTAGCTAACTATATTAACATGCATCAAAATGTATTGGGACCTAAGATTGCTGAAGGAATACCATTTAATAGTAATGTATTGGTAGACTTTGCAATGAAGGGTGTTACTGCATCTCAATTTATGTATCAAGCTACATTTAGACCTAACTTTGCTAATACATCTTTAGGTCGTGTATTGACTAGATTCCAACCATATGCATGGAATAGTATTGGTAGACGTATGAATCTATTTAAAGATGCTAGACAAACAGGTTGGAACAGAGAAGTATTAGCAAGTAAAAAGTTTCAAAGACAATTTACTTTTGATCTGTTTGCATTAGGTTTAGCTAATATATTTGTTGCAAGTATCTTTGAATATGCATTATCTCCACCTATGAATTGGTTACAAGATACATCTGCATTACTATTTGGTGATGCTAAAGATAGAGAACGTGCATTCTTTAGTTCTTATCCTCATCCTGTGCTTGCTCCTTTACAGGTGGTAACTCCTCCTATTGGTAGATTTGTATTATCTCCTATGACTTCTATTCTTAATGGTGATTGGGAAAACTTTACTAAGTATCAATTAGCAACATATTTTCCTTTTGGTAGATTGTATCGTGATGCTAAACGTACATATGAATCACCAGCTATGGCAGTAGATTTTATGACTGGACTACCACTACATAGATTACATCAACTAAGACGTGATCAAATCAACGAACAAAGGTTACTTGAAACAGAAGATGATATACTTGACTTAGATGAGGATTAAATTTTTTTTTCGGTGGCTGATACCCTTTTCCATCGTCCTTTTCTTTTCCCCTTTTTATAATTTTTTGGCCTACAGTTAATATACTAATATAGTTTGCCAACCAATTTGTATTTGCTTATCAGGGTAACACAGGATTTTATACCTGCCCGACTCCTTTTAAGCCGTGTTTAGTAGGCCAAAAGATTGGGTAGAAGAACGTTAACAAACTTCTACCCTTCATATAGGAGTATATGATAATTATAATTCGTTTACTCTGTCAAGTAACTCTTCAAGAATAATCATTTCTTGTTTAGATACAAATGGTGCTTTCTTATAATTAACTAAAGCTGCTTTTACTAACAATATTTCAGCTGGATTATAAAACAACAACATTAATTCTGTATCTACGTGTACAGTTGTGGTATTATTACTCATTCGTAACTCCCGCTTTGGTTTACATAACCATCAGTACTATCTTCACTATCTTCTGATTTTCTGATCTGTTTGTTATGCTTTTCTTTTAACTCTTCTTCAAGAGCTGTAATAATTTTCTGAGCTAACTTAATTATTATGGTAGCTTCATCTTTATTCATCTCGATCATCATTATTGTCCCTTTCTATTTTTATTAATCTTAACCATTCATTTAGTGGCATTACTACCAATGCTTGCTTTCTATCCATTCTAGTAACAACTACATCTACATCATCACCATGGTTTTCTGGATATAACCATTCAGCTACTTTCTTTCTACGTTTAGCTTGAACGCAGTAATCTTCTACGATCACATCAACAACCTCAGACTTTCCTAATGATCTGCCATCAGAAGCATAGGCCCTCTTTGCAGAGAGCCCCACTTCCTTAGCTGCATTAACAACTTCTCTTTCAAGGTTGTTACCACGAACTTTATTTCTATGCGTCATATACATCACCTGAAGTAAGTCCAGTGTTCCATTGTCTAAATAATAAATGTAATTGTTTATTACCTATACCAATAGATATTCCGTAATGATTACCAATATTTGTATCGATATAATATGTAAAATCTAAAAATCCAAAGATTCTTATTCGTTTCATATTAATACCATTACTATTTGTTTTGATATACTTTATCATGTTATTTCCTTTCAAACTTCTATTCGTTTAAATGTCATTGTTTCAGGGTGAAACTCTGTAACAAATTCTAATTTACCATCATCTCTAGATTTCTCTGACATAACAGTCCTATAAATTTCGTTACGATTACCTTTTAAAACAATAACTTTATCTGCTTTTTGTACAACATTAGATGAACCTTTTAAAGAGTGTAGTCCAACTGTGCCTTGAGAAGCACTAGCTTTATTCAAGTGATGTATAGCAAATATCAAAGTGTTATTACGTTGTGCTATCTGTTTCAATGCATCTATAATTACATTTTGTTTTTGTATTTCACCATCATATCTATCTACTTGCATCTCATCAGTAGTATCTACTACTAATATATTAGGTTCATATTGTGCTACTACTTTCTTTACAGCTTCAATCTCTGGTGCTATTACCATAATTTTAAGATGGTCTAGCAACTCTTTTACAGAAAAGTCTGGATTACTTTTGTACTGATTGATTACCCAATCAGCATTCTGTTCCATTATGATCTGTGCAAAGCGTCTCCATATTAAGATTTCATTCATTTCTAATGATAGAAACAATGTATCTTTCTTAGATTTAGCTACAAGATTCTGTACAAATGCTGTCTTACCCATACCAGTGTCACCACTGAAGACTACTAATTCACCAGGTTTAAAGATATAATCTGGTCCACCTGGAAACACATCAGCAATATTTATACTGCGTTTTGTAAAGTCTTTTTGTATATATTCTACAAATGTATTTTCTAATGAATCTACATCTCTAATGTCCAATACATAGTCTTTACGTTTGAAGTGTATACATTTTGGATCACAATACTCCATAAGTATTGAATCATCACATCCGTAAATGTACTGATTATCATACACATTCATTACAGTACGTTCTATTTCATTAGTATCTAGTTCTCCTTGTGACCACTTTATCATACCGTTTAACGTTACAATAAATGGTATTCCAGCTCTCTTCCAAGAGCTTATCATACGCATCATATTTTTATTGCGTGAACCTTGAGTAGGTCCTTCATTAAATATATGTTGTACACAAGTTACTACTGAATTAGTATCTCCAGCACGCACAGGGGTAAGGCTAGCACTATTGCTAGGGCTAGCTATAATAGAAGTTTGTAAGTAAGGTTCTATTACTACGTCTTCACTGTTCAATGTTGCATAGAAATTAGGTTTAGTTTTTACATACTCATCATATGATTTTTTAGACTTAGCAAGATTACATACTTCATCATAAGATATTGTCCAAATATCTTCTAATGGAATCCATACTTTATATAAATTAGTTTTCAAATTCAAAGACCATTTTGATCTTATTATTCTTGTCTTATCATATATGTTATCACCAAAACTAAAATGTTCTGTTAAAGTAGATTTAACTTTGACATGTAGGTTTTTGTTTGGTTGAAAGCCAAATACATTAAGTAACTCAATGTGATAGCCACTACCACTAAACCAGACATTAATATGACTGCTGTCAATACCAAAATCAAACAACTCATTACAAACATGTTTGAGATAACTTTGTAGATTTTCTCCATCTATATCACCTTTATCTAAGTCTATAATTAATCTGTCAGGATACACTAAACCATTGTATCCTTTTACGCTTTTATGTGTAGACACATGTTGATTAAATGTATCATCAAACATATAGTATGATCTATACATCTCTTTTTTAAAAGCGTTTTTACTTTCTAACTCTAAGTAATTATTGTATGGCATCAATGTATTTCTTTTATTAATGCCACCAGTAACAACTTCTACTATCCTATTATTTTCCATCCTTTTACTTTCCCACTGTTATGTTCAACTTCTTCAAGTTTTATACCATGCTTTTTTAAAGTATTACTTTCACGTATCTTTCTAAATGCCCTAGCATAAGTACTTGCAGTATGCATCTTTTGATGCGTAAGCCTACCGTATAATGGTAAACTGCCTTCTAAATCATAGCTATAAAAAACATTATTTCTGTTTTTAATGCTCTTTATCCATGCTATAACTATCTCTTCAGCAGTCATTAAAACGGCATCTCCTCACCACTGAAAGTTTCTTTAGCTTGTTGAACTACAGGTGTATCTTCGGATGAACCTTTATCATAGTCTTTTGGATAGCCTTTTGATAATTGTTGATTGAAACGTGACTCAAGTTGTTCTTTTGCATCTGGACTAGATACAACACCCCAAGTTTGTCTCTTATACTTACCTGTTGATTTGTATGTAATGCATGATACTTTTTTATCTGTTAAAGATTCTAATGATTTAGTATCTAAAACACCGTTATCACTTACATTCAGATCACATTTAGCTGCAACGAATAATGTATTCAAGTCATCTGGATAAGTCAAACCTGTTACAACTCCGTTATTATCTTTGTCAAACTTTTGATTTACAAAGCAAGTATAAGTATATCCATTGTTATCATCTGTTAATAACAATTTCAAACTTAAGTCTGCGTATTGTGAATCCATAACTTCAACATCTGTTATTGTAGTATCGTTAACAAAATAATTTTTCAATGTTTTGCTAGCGTTACTGTATTTAGTACCTGTAATAGCCATTATTTACTATCCTCCATATAGTCGTTCGTTTTCTCATTGACTGCATCGTTCATCATATCATTATGTGTATCACAATGATTGATTAATGCATCAATAACTTTTTTATTATCTATAAGTTCATACCCATATTCTGTTTTAACATATGGTATTCTTATTAATACAAAATCACCAAAGTCATTTGATATAGTTTGTATTTCACCTGGTTCTAAACCAGATATTCTATGCTCGCTAGGCATCCTCTTTTTTACCATTCGATCCTCCGTCTTGTATCTTAGCTTCGAAGAAAGATGTAGCTGTATTGACTCTTACTACTGTATCAAAATAACCATCTTGTCTTTGCTTCTTGTATTTAAGATATGCTTCATCACCTATGAATGGTGCAGCGGTTGCAGCTAATTTATCTAATGCTTCTAGTTTTTTAATAGTAACATGAGATTTCTTTTGTGCAGTTTTAGCATTCTCTACTTCTTCTTTAGAAGCTATTGAATAGCCTCCACCAAAGCCAGCAAATGCTAATGCTCTACCAGCTGCAGATGTTTCTGCATTTTCTAGAGCTGATGTTTTGTTAACAAATCCTGTATTGTCACGCTCTGCTGCGTGTCCAACATAATACCAATCAGGTTTGTTACTTTTGTCAGGGTATACTGTAGCTTGCATCAAATATTCGTTACATCTTTCACCAGACGCTGTGTCTGTAACATTATTTACAGATACTAATCTAGGTTCTATTGTTGCTTCGGGATATTCTGACAAGAATGCGTCAAGACGATCTTTTACTTCAGTATATTCTTTACCTTTGAACTTCATATTCAAATTACCTTTCGTTTCTTATTATTATTATTATGTAGATATTGCAGGGGCGATGTTGGCACAACACATCACAATATTACGCAAGTGCAATTAGGGATTCTCAAGGTTGCCATCCTCTATGAATACAGTATCTGCTCCCTCGGGCATTTTGTGGCAACCTGCTAATATCTAACCTTGTAATATACAAATAAATATTGAATATTACAAATCTTTTTCGTAAATAAATTCACCATAATCACCACAACCTTGACAATATGCTACCCATATATCACCAAACTCTTCAGCATGTCCTGCTGGATTTGAACCTGTATTAC
>CEQB01010498.1_pt1 | contig 19928 bp, 19 predicted proteins | sample 530581 | NCBI WGS metagenome assembly CEQB01 (sample SAMEA2620588, study PRJEB7988) | marine metagenome | biome: marine biome (ENVO:00000447); feature: deep chlorophyll maximum layer (ENVO:xxxxxxxx); material: "saline water (ENVO:00002010), including plankton (ENVO:xxxxxxxx)" | depth 75 m
AAAGCAATTAAATCTATGTTTTACACAGGTGCATTATGTCATTTAGGTATAAACGGATACAGAGAGTTTATTAAACAACGTAGAGCAATAAAGGACAAAAGGGAGAAAGAAGTTTACGAACAATTGCGAAGACGTAAAGCCTTCTTCTATAATACACTAATGGGAGGTGCAATAACCATTCTTGTAACTATTTTAATCAGTATGATTTACTTTTTAATCGACATGATTCAAGAGGCAAGCAAATGATTAGCATATTTTTTATGTTAACAACACTAACAGAGCCACATATAGAGGAGTATTATTGCAGATTGAGTTGGTACGAAAATGGTAAGTGTGTTTATCAATGTCAGAATGGGTATGATGCTTTTACATGGGTTATAAGAGAAACAAAAGAAGGCGGTTGTACCTTAATGAAAAAGTTTTATAAATCATAGGAGTTAGAGATGTTACAGCTACTTACAGGATTATTGCCCATAGGTGAAAAGCTTGTGGAACGTTTAATCCCTGACCCCGCTGCTCGTGCCAAAGCTATGCAAGAGCTTAAAGACATGGAGCAAAAAGGCGAGCTTGCGAAACTTGAGGCTGAATATGCTGATAGAGACTCAGCTAGAAGACGAGAAACTGCAATTGCAACTAGTGAAAATGCTAGTTGGTTAAATAAAACTGTGACACCAATACTTGCTTTAGGCACAGTGTCTATGTCTTTTGGTTTATTTTTAATTATTATTTTTGTGGACGTTGATATAAACTCAGGGGCAAAAGATATTTTGGTGTATGTCTTGGGTGCTCTAAATTCCGCTACAACTATGGTTTTAGCGTATTATTTCGGAAGCAGCGTAGGCAGTAAACAAAAATCTAGTGAAATTAATGATTTGTTAGAAAAGAAAGAGCCAAGAATATGAGTGAACTAACAACTGCACAAAAAAGAAGATTAGTTAGAGAACTTGAAAAAGCATCCAAGATGCACCAAAGACAAGCAGATACAATAAAAAACAGTCTTAAACGAAAGAAAAAATAATGAGTGTGGATTGGGATAAATCTAAATATTTTGATAAGTCTGAGTTTGTGTGCTCACACACAGGTAAATCTGATATGAACGCAGAGTTTATTAATAAATTAAATAATTTACGAGAGGCTTATGGTAAGCCGTTAACTATTAGTTCTGGTTTTCGTGACCCCACACATCCCGTTGAGGCAATTAAAAAATCTCCGGGAGCACATACTACAGGTCAAGCCTGTGATATTTTAATTGATAGAGGAAATGCGTTTAGACTTCTTTCATTAGCTTTTGTTAGTGGTTTTACAGGGATTGGAGTAAACCAAAAAGGAGGGGTAAGATTTTTACATTTGGATACTATAGAAGATTCTCCTAATAGACCTCGTCCTACTATTTGGTCGTATTAATATGAGACAAGCTACTACAAGAAATGAAGAAACTGATGAGCTAGAACGTATTGAAATATCTTTAGAGGACAGATCTTACAAACCACTAGATATTTTATGGTTAGTTGGTAATGTATTAAAAGAGTTTAGAGAAATTAAATGTAAGTATGTGGAGCATAAAGATAGTAGAAAACTAGTTATGATTTTTAATGAGAAAACGGATATGTAAATGGAATCAGAAAATGTAAAACAGGTTGTTGATGCAGCATCAATGGTAACTGTTATTGGGACACTTGTAGACGTTTTACCTGCTATCGCAGCAATTTTTACTATAATTTGGACTACTATAAGAATATTTGAAACAAATACTGTAAAAAATTTTTTAAAGAGATTTAAACATAGGAAAAATTAATGTTTGGAGCTATTCCTTTTTCTGTAAGACCATATTCTACATTACCAATTGACGATGTTAATGTAGCATTAGCTGGTGTTTCCGCTGCTGTTATAAATGGTTTTAGAATAGATGCAACAGCAAGTTTAACAGGTTTAGTATTTTCTGCTAATACATCATTTATTTTAGTATGGGATCGGATTGATGATAGCCAAACTCCAAATTGGACAGACATATCTACTTAATAGAGGCATTTTATGAGTCAAACCTTTAATAATGATTTTAAAATTAGTATAATAGGCAACGGAACAGAGTCCGGTACATGGGGATCTATTACAAATGGTAATTTAGAACAATTTGTAAAAGTAATAGGTGGTTTTAAACAGATTAATTTTTCAAGTGCTAATAATTACACACTTCCATTTACTTCAGATGAAGAAGATACTTCTGACCAAAACTTTAGAAATTTATGTATAGAACTTACTGGGTCGTCTTCTGGTCCGTTTACATTAACTGTTCCCGCAATTGATAAACAATACATATTTAAAAACTCTTTAGATCACACAGTCACTATAAAAACATCAGGGCAAACTGGAGGTATTGAACTTCCCGTAGATAAAACTACTTCTATTTATATAGATGGAACTAATGTAGTAAACGCTATTGATAATTTGAACAGTTTATCTTTAAATGTTGCTCTACCTACAGCTTCCGGTGGCACAGGAGCAAGTGCATTACTTACTAATAGTATTCCGGTTATGAATACGGCAGGAACATCTTTTATAAGTATATCTGCGGGAGCTACTGGTAATGTTCTAACAAGCACTGGAAGCAGTTGGATTAGTCAGGCTTTAGGTTCTGCAGCGGTAAGTAACGTTATTAGAACTAATGTTGGAGGATATGCAACTAATAACGCACAACCCACAGTTGCTAATGGAGGCACTCAAAAAATACAAAGTTATTTAGCTTCTATTGATACCACTTATCCTGGTTTTGATGGAGTCGGTGCATTTTCTGCTTCTAGAGAAGAGACAGGTATTGGCGGTACTAGAAACGATAGCACTAATGTAAATCAATTAAATATTCATGTGTTTAAGTCTGGAGCAACACTTAATGCTATAACTCCTTTAGCAGTTAGGAATAATGCTGGCACAGCTGATGCTATGGTTACCACTAACTTTGTGCCTTTTGTAGATGGTGCAAGTGAAATAGGAACATCTAGTGTTAGATTTGGACAAATATATTCAACGAGTGCAACCATAAGCACGTCAGACCAACGCATGAAAAACAACATAGCAGATTCTGATTTAGGTTTAACTTTTATAAATGCTTTACAACCTAGAAAATTTAAAATGAATATAGGTAGTAAAACTCTTGGTGAGGTAACAGATAATATTAACTACTTACCTACATATTCATCAAATTCTGGCACTAGATATCATTATGGTTTAATCGCTCAAGAAGTTGAAAAAACTCTTTCGGATCAAAGTGTATCAAGTTTTGCGGGGTGGTGTTTATCTAATAAAGATGATACTAATTCAGATCAATTATTAAGATATGAAGAGTTTATAGCTCCAATGATGAAAGCTATACAAGAATTATCTGCTAAAGTAACAGTTTTAGAACAAAAAATTCAAACCTTAGAGTCTAAATAATATGCCCTTAACAAAATTACAATTTAAACCAGGTGTAAATAGAGATCTAACTAATTACTCTAATGAAGGTGGCTGGTTCGAATGTGATAAAGTACGTTTTCTAGAAGGATACCCAGAAAAGTTAAAAGGTTGGGAGAAGTATACTACCGAGAAGATTGAAGGAACTTGCCGTGCGTTGTTTAATTGGGATACTTCATTTAACGATAATCTATTAGCAATTGGGACAAATCAAAAATTTTATATTGAAGCTGGTACTAATTTAAATGATGTAACACCTGTAAGAACTACAACAACTGCTGGGAAAATAACTTTTGCAGCGGCAACTGCTTCCTCTTCATTAACAGTAACAAATTCTGCACATGGGGCATTGGCGGGGGATTTTGTAACTTTTACAGAGGCTTCTTCATTAGGGGGAAACATAACTGCTGGGGCATTAAATCAAAATTACGAAATAGACTCTATTACAAATGTAAATAGTTTTGTTATAACTGCAAAAAACACTGCAACTGCTAGTTTCGCTATTTTATCTGCTGGAACTGCTGATACTGGTAATGGTGGTCCCTCATCTATAGGAACTTATGAGATAAATTCCGGTAACGGATTTTTTACTTTTGGATATGGTTGGAGCACTGATGATTGGGGGGATGGTGGCTGGGGAGCTGGCTCACTCGAACCAATTAAATTACCCCTTACTTTTTGGTTTTTTGATAATTTTGATAATAGTTTATTTGCAAACGTAAATACAAATGGAAAAGGTTCATTATATGTTTGGGACAGAGGCACTTCTGATGATCCGACAACTTCGTTAAGGACTAGAGCAGTTAAACTATCTGCTATAACATCTTTTCAAGGAGTAAGTGTAACTCCTGTAAATGTACCAGCATTAGTTGGTCAAGTTTTAGTGTCGCAAAGAGATCGACATCTTTTAGTTTTTGGAGCTTCTGCTTATGCAGGAGGAACTGCCACAGAGGACACTGGAGATTTTGATCCTTTGCTAATTAGATTCGCAAGTCAAAACGAGCCTTTTAATTTTAATCCTGCAGATACTACTAAAAGTGCTGGATTTATTAGAGTTAGTAGTGGATCAAGAATAGTAGTGGCGTTTAAAACCAGACAAGAGATATTAGTGTTTACTGATTCTAGTTTACACACGTTACAGTTTTTAGGAACATTTGATGTGTTTGGTTTACAAGAATTAGATCCTCACATTTCTATTGCGGGACCAAAAGCTGTCACAGGTGCTGATGGTAGAGTATATTGGATGGGGACTGATAAGTTCTATATGTATGATGGTAACGTTATGTCACTACCATGCACGTTAAGAGATCACGTATTTAATAATATGAATTTTGATAATTTAGCGTATGTATATGCGGGCACTGTGCAAGCACATCATGAAATATGGTGGTTTTATCCTTCTTTAAATAGCGACAAAAATGATTCTTATGTTGTCTACAATTATCAAGATAAGTTGTGGTTTTATGGAAGTTTGGATAGAACTGCTTGGTTAGATTCTAGTTTAAGGCAGTATCCACAGGCTGTAAGCGGAAGTGCAGAGGGCACGTTATTTAATCATGAAATAGGTAATGACTCTGATGGATCAGCTATGACTGCTTTTATTACTTCGTCTGATATTGATATAGCTGATGGAGATAGATTTACTTTAATTAAAAGAATTATCCCAGATATTAATTTTTCAAATTCAACTACAGCAGAGCCTTCTGTTTTATTATCCGTTAAACCAAGAAACTTTAATGGTAAATTTCATAATTCTGAAGCGGCTCAAACTGTTGTTCAAGCTGCCGTTGGAGAGTATACTGAACAAGTTTATATGCGGGCAAGAGCTAGACAAATTGGTTTTAAAATAGAATCAACATCACAAGGCACTGCTTGGAAGTTAGGATCTCCGAGAGTTGATGGTAAACCTGACGGGAGAAGATAATGGGAATGAAATCTTTTAAATCCCCTTCTCTGCCCTTACCACCAGCTGCGTATGATAAAGAGTATCTTAACTCTATAGTTAAATTATTAACGATTTATTTTAACCAATTAGATTCTAAAGACACGTTAGATGTAGGTGGGTTAATTTTGACAGATTTAACAAATATACCGCAAATTTTGCCAGAATTTAGTTTATATAGGCAAGATAGGTTTGTTAAAATAGTTTTACCCGGAGATGTGTTTCCAGGGGGTAGTGGTGGCACAGGCTCTGTTGGCACAGTAACAATTAATATATCTTAGGACAACTTATGAGTATGCAATCTTTAGCCCAAACAGTTCAATCACAGGGTCGTGGTAATGATACTATGCTTGTGCATATGACTCCAAGAGAAGTGGGAGGGTTGCAGTCTTTAGCTAATACATATGGTGGCAGATTAACTACTAATCCAGAAACAGGTTTACCAGAAGCAGGATTTTTAGATTCTATTTTACCTGCTGTTGCTGGTTTTGCTTTAACCCCAGTTATGGGACCAGCCGCTGCTGGCTTATTAGTAGGTGGTGGAACTGCTGCTGTAACTGGCGATGTTGGTAAAGGTTTAACTGCAGGGCTTGGTGCATTTGGTGGTGGTAGTTTAAGAAATCTGGCTACAGCTCCAGCCACCTTTACAACTGGGACATCAGCACCAAGTTTTGCTCAGTTAGCAAGTCAACCTATGGGAGAGATAGCTACTGCAGGACTTGCCGCAGCATCTCCAATGTTAGCAGAATCAATGCAACCCCCAGATATGTCAGGGGCAATGGGTTCTCCATCAATGATACGACCATTTAGGTACGATCCGGGTAAAACATCAGCAGACAGAACTGCTGATTTAGCATATGACAGAGGTGAAAATGTTTATTTTAGACCTACATTTGAAGCATTAACACCATACAGAGCAGATGGTAGGAAAGATGGAGGTATAGTAGCACTTAACGTTGGTGGTATGCCAGCTGCAGCACAAGCTCAACTTCCTAGTAGGTTCCTAAGAGGTCCGGGGGATGGTGTTAGTGATTCTATTCCTGCAAGCATAAATCAAGGTGAACGTCCAGCAGCTTTATCTGACGGGGAATATGTAATAGATGCTAGAGGAGTTGCTGAAATAGGTAATGGTTCGAGTGTTGCAGGTGCTAAAAAATTAAATACTATGATGAATAGAATACATAATGCTCGTAGAAATGCTAATAAAGGTGAAGATATGGATGCTGATAGGTTTTTACTTGCATGATAGTGGAGCTTGTTCCTACAAATACGATACATATAATTTGGGGGCAAATTGAAAATTATCTTAAAGAAGCGGTAAAGAAGTCGGCTGGTGAATATGGTATAGAGCATTTAAAAGCTGGTGTTGTAGCTGGATTACAAAGTTTATATGTTGTTATAGATGAAAGCACAAATGAAATAAAAGGCGGAATTATTGTAAATTTTATAAATTACCCTAATTTTAGAGTAGCACATATAACAGCTATTGGTGGGAAGTCAATTGTAGATGAGGATACTTGGAAAAATTTAGCATTTTTATTAAAACAAGCAGGGGCTACTAAATGCCAAGCCTGTGCGATTGAATCCACTACTAGATTATATAAATCTAAAGTGGGGTTTAAAAAAGTGTATAACGTAGTTGAAAGGATATTATAATGGGTGGAATTATCGGAGGTGGAGGCGGAGGCGGTCAGCCAACTTCAACAACTCAAACTTCTATACCGGAGTATGCTAAACCATACATGGAGGGGCTTTTAGGGCAAGCTGCGGCTGCGACTATTGGTTCTCCTGTAAAAGATGAAGAAACCGGGCAAATAACGTTTGAACCTGCTCCTATAAGACCAGTTTATGAGGGGACAAGACTTTCTGATCCTACAGCGGCACAACAACAAGCTAGGCAGAATGTTTTAGGTATTCAACCTATACAGGGCTTTCAAGCTGGTAAAAATCTCACACAAGAAGGTATTGGTGGTATTAGAGGTATACCAACTGAATTTACAGGAGACACAGTTGGGCAGTATATGTCTCCTTATATGCAAAACGTAGTTGATATACAGAAAAGCAAAGCTATAGAAGATGCACAAAGAAGTCAGCTTGGTGCTGATTTAGGTTCTGTTGGTCAAGGGACTCTTGGTGGTTCTAGGCAAGCTCTTCAACAACAGTTGAGAGAAGAAGCGTTAGGAGAACAACTCGGCACTATACAAGCAACAGGGCAACAAAGAGCTTTTGATTCTGCCATGGCTCAGTTAGAAAGAGATCGGGCAGCTCAGCTGTCGAGGGCACAAGGTATTGCAGGATTGGGTTCTCAGTTAGCAGATTTAGATAGAGCAGATTTACAATCGCGTCTAGGGTTATTTGGAGTACAAGAGCAGATTGGTCGTCAACAAAGAGCAGAAGACCAAGCAAGATTAGATCAAGCGTATGGAGACTTTTTAGCACAACAACGTGATCCGTTATCCAGGCTTGGTTTCATGTCAGATATATTGAGAGGTTCTGCTAATTTAGCTGGCACTGGCGGTAGTGCTGTTTATCAAGCAGCTCCATCACCATTTCAACAAATGGCTGGACTTGGTTTACAAGGGTTAGGGCTTTATGGAGCTTATGGAGGGTTTAGGTAATGATGCAACAACCACAGGTAGTGCCACCACAAGCACAGGCAATGAAACCAGTTCTTAGTAGTAATGTCGTATCTTCTGCGGATATGAATAAACTACAAGAAATGTTACGAATGATGGGTGATGACCAACTAAAATCTCTGGTAAACAGACCTTATCCAGTAGGCACACTTGCTGGGCTAGAGGTTAGCACTAGAAATAGAGCAAAACTTGCAGCTGAAGCCAGAGCAGCGGCTGGCTCTAATAAGAATATTATTCAACAAGACATTGAACAATTAGCTCTTAGTAAAATGAGAGAGAACATAGCAAATGATGAGCGTATGGGCTTACCGAATGTCGTTAATCAAATGGAGCAGAATCCGGCTATGATGGCTGCTTCTGGTGGCATGGTTGAGGGGTATAGTGGTGAAGATAATGATCCTCTTGTTGGTAGAGATGCAGGAGAAGAGCTAAAAAAATTTAAAAAAGGTGTAGTAGATGCTCAGGGTAATTTAATAGTTCCAAGAACAATGTTTGAAAGAAAACTACTTGACCCTATTTCTGAGGCAACTGAGTTTGGAATTAGTGAAAAAATCGGTGAAGGTCTTGATTATGTAGGTAAGGTTCTTACAAAAGGCACTTTAACTAATGAGGAAAAGAAATACCTAAGAAGTCTAGATATAGACCCAGACGAATATGCAAGTGACCCTACCAAATTTGCGAAAAAAAATGTAGATGAAGAAGGTAAGTTTGATCCTGAGAAAGCAGTTAAAGAAAATGTTGCTATTGGTAGAACATTTACTATGCCTGTTAGTGAAAGAGATGCACGACAAAAAGAGTTTGGAAGAGCTTTAAATATTCCAGAGGATAAAAAAGGAGGTTTATACGATATAGGCGAACCACCTACACTTACATTTCCTGATCTTGAAGTATCACCCACAGACACAAACAAATTTACAAGTATGCTTCCTGATGTAGAAAATCCATTTGCTAGTCGTATGCAAAAGGGTGAAACTTTTGCTCAAATGAGAGAGCGAGAGCGACAAGCAGCAGGTATAGGTGGTTTAGAAACTGAGATGCGGGCTAGAGCTGATGCTAGAGCAGACAGAGCGACTAAAGCTGCTAGAGCAAAAAATCTTTTAGCTTTTACAAAAAACGTAGAAAACAGGTTTAGTAAAGGCAATCAAACTGGAATCCAAACACTTGGTAATATCTTACAAAGTGCCACTGAGCTTAAGGTAGGTAAAGACATAGCAGAAGATGCAGGTAAAGCAGAGCAAGATAAATTCTTAGATTTAATGGCTGAGAAACAAATAGCTAGAACAGAGGGGGATTTAGCAAAAGCAGATCAAGTTGATATCAAAGTATCTGAGATGAACGCAAATAGACAGAATGAAAGGTTCAGAGCTGTACAAGAAGCGAATAGAAACGATAAGACAATTGCTGCTCGAATGAAAGTAGCAGGGGCTGAAATTGAGGCAAAGAAAGCAGAGATTGATTTAAAATATAAAGAGTTAAAAATAAAAGGCGACTACTATCAAGATTACAACCAGATACAAAGATTATTAGCACAAAATAAAGGTAGAGTTAATACCATGAAAGATATAGCTGCACTACTTAAAGTAAGTGCTACTGCTCTTGGGGATGCGTTAAGAAGTGGGGAGTTAAAAGAAAAAGAAATAGCAACAGTCCTACAAGATATACTGTTTGTATCTAATAAAGCACAAGCTATGGCAATGTTCGGGGGCGGTGCTCCTCCTGCAATAGAAGATAGACCAAATAGATAATGAGAGTTATAGCACTTCCAGATGGAGAAGAGTTAACATTTCCAGATGGCACTAGTGATACTGAAATATACAATGCCTATTATTCTAAAATATTAGGTAAAGAACCAATTAATTTTGGTAGCCCTCTTGAGGAAGAAAAAAAACAGGCTGGATTCTTTGGAGCTTTAAGAGAAGGTATTACATCCCTAGGTGATGTGCCTGAGGCTATTGGGTATTTGGTTGATCCTTCTAAAGAATCTAGAGAAGAACTCCTTGCTGGAACTGATCCTAAATACAAATACCAAGACTTTTACGGCATCCCCGGGTTGTTCAGTCCCGAGACGTTTCAATTTGGTAAAGAGATTCTTGGTGGTAGTTTAGGGCAATCTGTTGCTCCTCTTACGGCGGGTGCTGCAGTAGCTGCTGTTTCGGGTCCGTTTGCTCCTGTTACCGGTTTGGCAGCATTTATAGGAACTGCAGGGTTACAATATTTAGGTGAAACTGCAGAAAGACAAGCTCGTCTTTCTCAACAAGCTGTAGAAGAAGGTAAAGAAGCAATCGATCCTAATGTAGCAAAAGTAGTATCTGCAAGTTTTGGGGCAGGTGCTTTAGATAGAGCTACGTTAGCTTTATTCCCTAATGTAAGTAAATTATTTGGGCAGTCAGGTAAAAAAGCTGCAAAAGATACTTCAGAAGAAATTATTGATATTGCTAAAAAAGATGGTACTCAAGCTGCTGTTGCTAGATTAGCTGATAGCCCGTCAGTGCCTTTGGGTGCAATAAGAGGTGCTGGGATAGAAGCCTTCCAAGAAGTTGTGCAAACCATGTTGTCTAGAGCTGGTGCTGAAGATAGTTTATTTTCTCAAGACGCTGTAAAAGAATATATTCCTGCTTTTGTTGGGGGTGCTATATTAGGTATGCCAGTAGGTGCTTTAGATACAGCAGCTACAAAAGCCGCCAGTGTTTCTGATGCACAAACAGAATTACAAGATTTATTAGAAGAAAAAGGCATATCTCAAAGGCAAAAAAATGAAGCAAATATTAATGCCGACGTTTATTCTATAAACGAGGTTGATTCAAATGATCCAGAAACTTTCAAGAATACTTTTAACAACATTACGGGTCCTATTGTTAGAGTAGGGAACATAAAGAGTAGTAAGCAGGGGGAGGTAAAAAACCAAGAGTTTAGTGTAGCTTCTGATTTTACAGATCCAAATATTACTGTTGCAAATATTCCTAGAAATAAACTTAGAGCTATATATGATACTTTACGTAGTGAGTTTATAGCTACAAAAAGTAGATTAACAGATAAACGGATTCTTGATGATGATGTAGTAAATCAAAGAGAAAGTGAAAAAATTAAGAACTTAATACCCGACCTAAAAACTTTTGCCCGGGAAATACTAACTAATACCAAAGAAGTTAAAAAAGAAAAAGGTGAAGGTGAGGGCGAAGTAGATGAAAAATATGTGTATAAGGATGAATTTACAGATTCTAAAATTGTAGAGCAACCTAATGGAAAGTTTATAGTTGCGGATAAAAATGGAACTAACTTAATTAAAGATTCTGTAGAAAATACACCCATGGAGTTTGACACTAAAATAAAAGCCAATGATGCTCAAATTAAAGGTGGTTCGAAAGAGGTGTTGGAAAATTTTAAAAATGCTAGAGAAGTTATAGATAAAGAATTAGAAAGAGAATTTAAAGCAAAACAAGAAGCAGAAAAAGAAAAAGCAGAACAAATAGAAAAAGAAAAAAAAGAAGCTGAAGCTGAAACCAAAACATCCTCAGATAACGTTGCTACTGCTACAGAAAATGAAAAAAAAGATGCTGAAAAGGCTGCAGCTGAAGGTGCTGCAGCTGAAGGTGCTGCAGTTGAAGATGTTGCAGCTGAAAAATTTGTAAATGAGGCACTTGAAAACATAAAAGAAGATGGAGAGGTTAAAGTACAGAAATTTTCTAATAAACAATTTGACACTGATTTAAAAGCTCAAGTTAAACAAAATAAATTTGACGAGGGTAAATTTAGAGAGGCAGTTAATAAAAAATTAAACAATCAAGGTTACTTAATTACTGATAAAAAGAAACTTAGCACTATAAAAAGTGATGCAGATAGAGTAAGAAAAAAGACTGAAAATAGACAAAAAAGAAATACAGAAGCTAAAAAAACAGTCAGGGGACCTATTGAGGGCGACATGGCTGAACTAGCTAACTCATTCGGTACGGACACGGACATAGGTAGGGGAGTATCCAATATACAAAATTTATTTAAACAATTTGTAGAGGATATGGAAAGTACACTAGATCAAGTAGGGAAAATTGGGGATGATATAAAAGATGTACGTGATCTTGTTGAGGGTAATGTAGCACCTGAGGGTGTTAAGGTAACTGATGAAATTATTTTGCAAAAAATAACAAATATAACTCAAGAAATTAAAAATAAACAAAATGAAATTACAAAATCTGAAATAGATGAGGCAACAAACAATAATATAAACAATGAAAATAAAAAAAATGCAGTTAAAGATGTTACAGATAATGTGATGAAAAATGATGGGTGTTAAAACTACGAGGTAATTTATGACAACGTGTGCTGGTAATGACCAAAGAACTATTGTAGATAATCCTAAAGGTGGGATTGCTTCTATATTCACAAGCTCGATTGAATCAGCCAAAAAATTAATTGATGATACGTTAGATCCTAAAGGCAAGTTTAGAGAAGGGATCATAAGCCTTAGTAACATGGTTACAAACAATTTAATGTTTACTAAAACCATAGTTAATGAATTAGAGTATTTGGGGTATAAACAAGGTTTAAATGTAAATAAAACCTTTAAGCAAGCTAGATCTAAAACAGAAGAATATGCGAGGTATGCAAAAACTAAAGCTCTAGATTTATTAACAGATGTAAAACTTAATCATAGACAGACATACAACGCAGCAGAGCGTTTAGCAAACAGAATGTCTAATGCAGAAGTTGATATATTCAATAAAACTAAAGAAGATTACGAAGGTAAAACAATAGATTATAGAGATCCTTATCCTCCTTTTGATAGAATTAAAAGTATTGATAAAGCAGCAGAATTTGAGGCTTTAACAATAGAATTTGAAAAATTAGGAAGGATGCCAGGGGGAGAAAAAGCAACAAAAGCTGTTAAAAATATGTTTGAAACCTATAGGTATTTTAGAGATTCTTACATAAGGGCAGTGATAGATTTAATAAAAACTAGAGCTGGTGAAAAAGGTGTGCCAGATGCTCAAACATCTTCAGATACTTACTCAAGAATACAAGAAGTTAATCGTGAATTTAAAACTGCAAATAGAGATGCATATCTAGCTCATTTAAGAGATGGAGATTATATATTAAACATATATCAACCTTTAAAAAGTCCAACTGAAAGCGACGTAGATGATCCAGAACCCATGACACTCAAAGGAGAGTTGGATTATAACTTTGCATTTAAAACTAAAAGATTAAGAGATATAGCAATTAAGGAGCTAAAAGATAGGGGCACTCCTGATGTACTCATAGAGACCTTTGTCAAACAAGACGTTCTAGATGGAGATTCTAAGATAACTACAAAACAAGCTAGAAAGATATCTAAAGTATATGAAAGAGTTAAGAATGAGTTGAAAAAAACAATTTTAAATACAGACTCTATAATAGAAGAATACCAACAATCCGATCAAGGTAGAGAAGCTCTTGATGATAGAAATCGGCGTTTAAAACAAGTAAAAAGTATAGAGAAACAATTAAAAGACATTACTGATTTAGTATTTCCCGAAACATCTGTAAAGAGACAGTTGTTGGAAAGAGATAAAAAAATACCGGGTTTTGAAACTGATATTCTGCAAACTTTCTCAGAAATGTCTAACAGGTATGCTACACAATTAGGTAATTTAGAAAATTTAGGGGACTATCAAACTGCAATGGATAGTTTACAAAATCAGATAAGGACTGAACCCGACAGAGATAAAAAAGATAAAGCACAAAAATTCGCTGATGCTTTAGAAAATATAAGAGTTAGACAAACGCAAATGCCTAGTTCAATTGATAAGGTTGCAAACTTTGCAAATAGAACAGGGTTCTTATGGTATTTGGGATTTAATCCTGCTTCTGCTTTAATTAATATGACTCAAGTCCCAGGGGTCACAATGCCGCTATTACTTAGTAGATTTGGCAATACTCCAAAAGGAATGTATGACGTACAAGTAGAATTGTTATCAGCGTATAAAACAGTTCTTAAAAATAGCCGATTTTTAACAAGCGGCAATATGTCAGAAAGATTAGAGTACTTAAAAAGTTTAGATAATAAACAATTAAAACAAGAGTTTGATTTAACTAGAGATGAGTTAGATATGTTGCTCCATAACGACCAATTAGGAGAGCTGCGTTCTGGTATGCAAATGTATGATATGGAACAAGGATTGAAAGACGCTGGCACAAAAGAACTATTGTACGATAAGTTTAATAAAGCATCTGCGTATATGTTTCAGAAAGCTGAACTTGTAAATCGAGAAGTAACTGCGTTAGCAGCTTACAGACTAGCCACTAAAAGAAAAATGCTAGGTAAAACTAAGACTCTTAAAAGAGGTAGTTTGGAAGCATTTGATTTTACTAACGATATGATAACTGAATCACAAGGTTCTTATGCATCAGATCAAGCACCTCAGGTGTTTATGAATCCAGGGATAAGGTTTATCGGTATGTTTAAAAAGTTTCCGGCTTTCATGGCTGCTGTATATATAAGTATGTTTAAGAATATGGTGCGAGAAGCTCCCCCAGGAGTAAAAACACAAGCGTTATATCAATTTTCTGCCTTAATGGGTATGTCTGCCTTAATGGCTGGAGCAACAGGTATGCCGTTTTATTATATTTTACGAGATTTAATGAATCTTATATTTGATGATCCTGATGAACCATACGATTTTGATACATCTTTTGCAAAAGGTCTTGAAGATACATTAGGTTCCAAAGGGGCGAGAATAGTATACAGTGGACTTCTTAATGAGGTGACGGGTGTAGATGTTTCTTCTAGAGTAGGCTACCAAGCTAGTTTTTTACTAGGTGGAGGCAATATATCTAGCTCTATTCCTTTCGTTGGTGGAATATTAGGACTTAGGGAAATACCAGACTACTCTGCTTCAGAAAAAGCTAATTTCGTATTTGATGAACTATTAGGTGCTGGAGTTTCTATGGGTAGAGGGTTTACTAAAGGTGTAGATGACATAATGCAAGGGCACGTCACGCGAGGTATAGAAAAAATGACTCCTGTATTTATTAGAAATCCTTTAAAGACCACAAGGTATACCATGGATGATGATAGTGTTTTGACAAAACGAGGTGATGCTGTGGCAGAGGATTTAACAGCCAAAGAATTAATTTTTCAATTTATGGGTTTAACTCCTTCACGAGTATCTCTACAGTATGAAATGAACAGAAAAGCTAAAAACATGGAGCAAGCAATACTTAAAAGACGTACTACTCTAGCTAATCAATATTTTTTACTGGAGAAAAGATATGGTAGGGGTTCTGATATTGTTAGAAGATTTTATAAAGAAGAAATGAAACCTTTTTCAAAACAATATCCACAGTTACCTTTAGATAAAAAATTTATAAATAAGTCTAGGAAAATAAGAAGAAAATTTACAAAATCAAATGTGTTTGATGGTGTAAGTTTAAATCCGAGTTTACAAAATCTCACTACACCTACTCAACGTTTGTTACTCGAAGATCTTAAATAAAAAAAAGACCTCAGAAAAGGAAAATAAACCGAGGTCTTTTTAAAGGAGCTTTTGTGAGGAAAGCTAAATTCATACTATATTACATTCTCCAGAAACGCAACCCTTGTATTCCATTTTCTACCATAATTCTGTATTTAAATCTTACCCCTTTAATATTAGCTTCTTTACGAAAAGCACGTAAAGTGCTTCCAGGGTCTAAACAGGGAACAAACACAGATGTCCCAAATTTAAACTTACTCCAAGGTATGACGAAAGTAATATGGTCAGACAGCATCTTTGTAAACGCCTATATCCAACTTGGTTGCATCTAATACAATTACAGGCACTGGAGAAGAACTTAGGGGTGTCCCCTTAGACAATCCCTTTCTAGTTTTATCAATTATGTATTTATTTCTGGATAAACCTGATATTAAATCCCCAACATCTGTTTGTGATTGAGCACAACAACTTTTTAAAAACCCTAAATCTACATATATTTTATCTGTATCCGGCTCTTTTCTTATTTTAGTGGCTCTCCTTGGACTATGTAGTGGTGGTTCTGCAATCTTACCTTTCCTACCATCAGAGGTGCTATTTATGACTAAAGTATAATCGTTATAATGATCTGTTAAAAATCTAGATATATAATCCTTAAAATCACGTTTATCTATATTTAAGTCTGTTTTTATATCTAGGATAGTGTCTTTATAAAACTCATTAAGTTTTCTTAAGTCATAATCATGTAATCCACACTCTTGAGCTACTTTACCACCCACTATGTTTACTGCCCCTAAGGCAGCATAAAATCTGTAAGCTGGACTTAAATCCAAAGACTTATGTAACACCTCAACGTGTTTTTTAACCTCTTGAATTATACCCTCTTTGTTGCTTTGAACAGCACATATGTAGGGATACCATGCGTGTCCATAGTTTTCTAATAACACTTCATCAAAAAGTCGCCGACCTTCATCCACAGATATAAGAGTATGTTCGGGCATACTATATTCAACACACCGCATTATTTCACCTTTTGGTAAATCTTTAATCTCATGCAGCTTAAGATAATAAGAGGAGTTACCGCTAGTTATTGTGATAGTTGCCCATGTGGTGTTGTTTACCCTTAAAGCGTTCTTGTTATTTTCCATTCTATCTTTACCACGACCTTGAGTAGCCGCATATAATAAATTAGAAATCTCCTCCGGTTTAGTGTTAGTTAACTCATCTATCGTAAAAGGTATGTTATTAAGAGTGCCCATTCTTTGAGCTAAAGAATTTTTAGTATCATTTGGAGCACGTAATGGATATTCTGGGTGTCCCCATACAGAGTTTATAACCCTCAAAGTTGTGGTCTTACCAGAACCGCTGTCATTATGTTTTAAGTTCACCATAATACCTTTATGGTTGGTGGCTATCTTTAATAAAGGCGAACCAAAAGCAGATAATGCCGCAAAAGCATTACCTTCCATACCATCTCTACCATAACTGTTGAAGGCTTCTTTCCATTTTTCTATACTGCCTTTTGATTGATACCAATCAGTCATATCAGAAGTAGATACTGTTGGAGGTACGTATTGCCGCCTGTTGTTAATTACTTCTGAAGTGCCAACAACAAAAGAATTTTTTCTTGTCCAACCAAATTGATGATGTGCCATGTCTGCTTCTTTTTGTAATTGATAATGTAGAATTACATCCACAATATACTGCTTGATGATTTTATAGTTCGCTACCATAACCCCTTTTTTAGCTAATCTCTTGGTCAACAGATCAAGAGAAGCTATTTCTTCACTAGCTATAGTAAAATCTCTGGGGTTATCTTTTGGTAGTTGCAATCTAAAACATATGCTTTCTCCCTCATTAGGGTCATCTATACGTTGCACTATAAATAAATTGTATTTATATACTAATTCTTCCCCACCATCATTTTTATACCTATATATCCCTCCATTCTTACCTACAAAATATGGGTGAGGGGGTGGGGGGTACTCCCCTTCACTACTATCAATAAGCTCCGTAGATTGACTAGAGGTAGGTTCATTTTCTTTATCAGAACCATTAGAGTAAGGTAACGGAATATTTAAAATATTGGGTATAGCTGATGCCTCAACTATCTTAGCCAGTGATATTGGGCTATGTATTTTGTTTTTAAACTTGCAACCCTTACAACCATCAGGAAAATACCTCTCGAATGTTATACATTTAAATGGTCTTTTTTCCTCTCCCTCTGTATCACTCGCTGTTTTTTCTGTGTAACTATAATCATACTCAGGATGCTTGGAAGATACTTTATGAATAGCAGTATTTCTATCCGAACAATGTTGGGCTATTGATAAAATCCCTCGCCATGTATCGTAGCTCGTACTAGCTTGATTCTTACAAGAAATAGCTATTTGATTACATCCCTCTCCTCGTAATGATTTTTTAGCTAATGAAGAAAATAAAAATTTGTTGTTTCCCGCTACTGCTTTGTCTACCACAGATAAATTAACCTTATCTGAGGGAACTTTGCTCTCATCATCTATAACATCTTGTGGTAACACATTTATAATTGACTCTAAACTATATGAGTCGTTAATTGATTGAAGAACCTTAACTAATTTTTTTTCCTCGTTTTTATAATTATATGTATTTGGTACTCGTAGTATTCTTGCTGCATCTATAGTGACTCCAGGATCAGCTAGGAAACCATGTGCTTTACATAAAGAAGCCAACGCTTTTGATAAAGGACTCCACTCCTTTATATCTATTGCTTCTTTAATGGGAAAGTATATATGTAAGCCATTACCAGAATCATTTATCCAAGGGGTAGGTAGATTCGTATCCTCTAAAAACTTGTTTAACGCTGTCATTGCAACTTCTTTAGTTTTATACCCTTTTTTTGAATTGTGTTTATCTTCTCCACAATCCACATCCAACCAAAAAGATTTACATTTATAACAGTTTTTTTTAGCTCTAGGTTTTAAGGCTTTAGGGTCTATGATTGTAGATAAACTAAAATATACATCTCTGTCCTCAGACAAAAAGTTTTTTGTTTCAACATCTACTTCATCTAATGTACCTAAAAATTTGTGTATGATTCGATCAGGTAAATTTTTATTCATACCCACCAAACAATAAAATCCCTCTTCCGCAAGAATGGTTTTGAAAAATTCTTGCATATTTTAGGCTTCCAAATTTTCTATAAACTCGTTTATTTCGGTTGATCTACGTTTGTGCGGTGCTGCTATACCAGAAAACCATGAGTAAATAGTGGTTCTAGTTACACCAAAATAATTTGCCACTATTTGCACTGGTACATTTTTCTGTATGCAGATTTTGCCTAATCTAACACCTATTTTATCTTTATATGTACGATTTGCTTCGTCATTTTTAGAAATAATTAACTGTGAATATCCAATACTCATAAAATGCATCCCTCAAAAAATTAAAATGCCGGGTTTTCGCTAACCTTGCCCGACGTCAAGGCACATGACTACATCTAGCGAATGATGTTTACGACATTAGTTTTAGTCGTCCCACTCCTCAACTAACTCCTCGTTAGATTGTTGCTTGACCTCTTTAGTTTTTTTACTAGGTTTTTTAGTAGGTTCTGGCACGTTATCTATGACATTGACCTCTGCATCTGGAACATCTTTAATACCCTTACGTTGCTCCATGACCCAATTATTGTTGTTAGTAATCCAATCATTGAAGTCAACAAATAACTTTTGATCCTGATCCGTAAACGCCAACACTTCGGGTAATAACTCCGCAGTTGGTATGTAAAATTTATTACCTGTTGGTATGGATCTTTGCTCAGTATCTAAAGATATTTTAAAGTGAGGGAGTAATTTACCTCGCTCGGCTATATCTAAAATAGGAGTTTCCATAGTTTTAAAACCTTCCGGATTATCTATATCATAAACAAAAGGAATGTTCTCAACTGGTTCAACCTCTTTACCCTCACTGTCAATGGGAGAGTCAAAGGTAACTGTACCAAGCCAAACTCTAACTCTCTTAACACTTCTGATAAGTGCTTTAGCATCTTCTGGTAAAGAATCAAAATCTGGATTAAAGCCCGCTGATCTACCACAATTGATAGTTCCGTTAGTATCTGGAAGTTCCATATTCTTCCAAGTAGTTGCCATAATACTTTTAACAAAATTTTTCTCGGAGGCAACGTAGCGTTTATACATAAAACGTTGGTTATACAACCTCACAGTAGGTTGTTGTTGATATAAAGTAGTGCCATCAGTAAGCTCGAGACTGAACAACCCAGGGTCTACTACAAAAACTGTTTTCTTTTTACCTTTAACTACAGTTTCTTCAGAGTTACCAGTGTGGTTAATTTTTAGACGGGCAAGAGTGCTTTTTTGACCTTGTTTAGAGTCTGCAGTCATACCCATTGCTTGTGCCAAAGCACCAAAATGGTCACTATCTTTCAATACTAAATCTGACATATAAAAATCTCCTATCGTT
>CEQB01017633.1_pt1 | contig 19744 bp, 10 predicted proteins | sample 530581 | NCBI WGS metagenome assembly CEQB01 (sample SAMEA2620588, study PRJEB7988) | marine metagenome | biome: marine biome (ENVO:00000447); feature: deep chlorophyll maximum layer (ENVO:xxxxxxxx); material: "saline water (ENVO:00002010), including plankton (ENVO:xxxxxxxx)" | depth 75 m
ATTATTATACCAGCAGGTACTTCTACTGTTTATGACCAAACACTTGGTAAAAACATTAAAAGACCTTTCTTACACGTAAGATATAGAGCTTCGGCAGCTGATGATAGAAAAATGAAATCTTGGACAACTGGATCAGTTGGAGGAAACTTCAGCTCTGATTTAGATGCGATGGAAGTTCACTATTTATCAGAAAGATGTTTAGTTACACAAGGTGCTAATAACTTTATGTTACTAACTTCTTAATATTTTTTATAGTAAAGCAGGGTGTGATCAATTGGATTAGCACCCTAGCTTTACTTTTTATTAATTTTTATTATATTATATCATGGCAAAAACAAAAAAAGCCGAAAAGGCTACACCAACCGTTGAAGCGGTTATGGAACAACCAGTTGTTAAAACAAATAGCTGGGTTATAAAAGATAGAGTTTATGCTCTTAAAGATGGATTAGCTCCATTAACATATACAGTAAGAAGTTCTAATATATATTATTTTGATGAAGAAAAAGGATATGAAAGAGAACTTAAGTATACAAATAATCAAACTACTCCTTTCGTTGATGAATTTAAAGGAGATGCTAAATTAGAGCACATAACTTTTCAAGATGGTTTATTAAAAGTACCAAAAGAAAAACAAACTTTACAAAAATTATTATCATTATATCACCCACAAAGAAATAGTTTATTCTTTGAGTTTGATCCAGAAGCAGAAGCAGAAGATCAATTAGATATGATGGAATTAGAAATAGATGCGCTAAATGCAGCAATGAGCATGGAAATTGATCAGATGGAAGCAATAGTACGTACTCAGGCTGGAAATAAGGCATCTAAGATGACTTCTAAGGAACTTAAACGTGATTTGATTAATATAGCTAAGAGTGATCCTGTTTTGTTCTTAGAATTAGCGAATGACGAAAACATAAATATTAGAAATATGGGTATAAAAGCAGTTGAAGCTGGAATAATTAAGCTATCTGCTGATCAAAGAACTTTTTCATGGGGTTCAAATAACAAAAAATTAGTTACAGTACCATATGAAGAAAATCCATATTCTGCATTAACTGCATTTTTCAAAACCGATGAGGGAGTTGAAATTTATGCAGCAATTGAAAAAAGACTACAGTAAAGTCTAATTATAGTGTAAGGTCACTATAATGGTGGCCTTTACTATAATAAATAAAAAAATATGGCAATTAGTATAGATACAGTTTATCAAAGAGTACAAGCTATTCTTAACAAAGAAAATCGTGGGTATATAAGTCCTCAAGAATTTAACTTGTTTGCAAATCAAGCACAGCTTGAAATATTTGAGCAATACTTTTTTGATTTAAATCAATATAGTAGATTACCAAAAAATGATACCGAATATAGTAATTTAGTTGATACTATAAATGAAAGAATAAGTAAATTTAAAAAATCTGCTACATTAACTTATGTAACAAGTTATTTTACTTTGCCAACAGATTTACATAAATTAGGTACTGTAATATATAACAGTACTACACCGGTTGAAGAAATAGATCAAAAAAATTTATTAGAATATTCACTTTCACCTTTAACATCACCTTCAACAACAAACCCTGTATATATGCAAAATATACAAACTACTTCTTCTGTATGGAGTATAACGGTTTTTCCTAGCACTATAACATCCTTAATAACAGCTACATATGTAAGAAAACCAAATGAAATTGAATGGAGTTCACAGGTTGTAAGCGGTAATGCGTTATATAATGCAAGTACTTCGACTAACCCTGAACTGCACGATTCTGAAGAAAGTAATTTAGTTATAAAAATATTATTATACGCAGGAATAAGTGTGAAAGCAGCAGATATAGCGCAAGTAGCTGACGCGAAAGAAACTAAAAAAATAACACAAGAAAAATCTTAATAAATGGCATTAATAACACAAAGCGAAAGAGAATATTACGAAGGGCATCAGCTATTTACAGGTAATGGTTCTACAACTACATTTACTTTAACTTTTACACCACTGCCAACAGCAGAATCAAAATTTAGAGTATTTATAGATGGCACAGAGCAAGATGATGATTTGCATAGTTATAACTCTAGTACAGGTGTTGTAACTTTTACTTCAGCTCCAGCAGACGGCGCGGTTATTAAAGTTCAGTTAGAAAATCCTAATACAGGTAATTATAGATATATTTCTTTAGATAACATAGTAAATAACTTTTTAGTATCATATGTGGGCGATGGTAAAATAATTGATAATACTAGAAAGCTAGATGTATTATTTCATGCTAAAAGAGCAATACAAGAATTTAGTTATGATATAACAAGAGTTGAAAAAATATTTGAACAAATAATTCCAGATAGTTTAGTAGTGCCAATGCCACAAGATTATGTTAATTACGTAAAACTTTCTTTTATAGATGATAATGGATTAGAAAGAATATTATATCCGGTTAAAGAAACTTCAAGACCATCAAAAACAATATTACAAGATACAGACTCAGAATATATATATGATAACGATAATTCATTATTACTATCAACTAATTCTACAGCTATAGATAATTTTAGTGGTATTGAAACAAACGCTGCATTAGGATCTTCAAGCGCTGATGATTACTTTGCACAAAATCCAACTTATAGTGATAGTATTATAGGATATGGTAGAAGATATGGTAGCAATCCAGAATTACTGCAAGTTAATGGCGTATTTGTAAATGATGAAGTAAATGGTCAATTTGGATTTAGTAGTAACCTTGCAGGTAAAACAATAACGTTGCATTATGTATCAGATGGTTTAGGAACGGACGCAGAAATGCAAATACATAAATTTGCTGAAGAAGCAATATATAAATATATAGCTCATGCTATTTTATCAACAAAAATAAATGTTCCTGAATTTATTGTAAATAGATTTAGAAGAGATAGAAGAGCTGCAATGCGAAATGCAAAATTAAGATTATCTAATATTAAATTAAACGAGCTTGCACAAGTTATGAGAGGCAAGTCTAAGCATCTTAAACATTAATTAAATGCCAGAAATTAAAAAAACATTCCTTAGGGGAAGAATGAACAAAGACCTCGATGAGAGACTTATACCTGATGGTGAATATAGAGATGCTACTAATATTCAAATATCTAGTACTGAATCGGATGATGCAGGAACAGTACAAAATATATTAGGTAATAAAGCAATATATACTAATACTTTAGGCGGGACTTGTTTAGCTTTAATTGAAAATCCAGAAACTGAAAAAATATATATGTTTATTAAAGGAACATCAGTTCATGGTATATTAGAATATAATCAAACTACTGATACTACAAGGCCTTTAATAGTTGATAATAGAAATACAAAAGTATTAGATTTTACAAATGTTACAAAAATAACAGGTATAACCATATTAGATGATTTTTTAATATTTACTGATAATAATTCCGAACCAAAAATTATTAATATATCTGATACTTCAAATTTTTTAACTGATAGTACTTATAGTTCAACTGTTTTTGATACAACAAGTAAATTAAATGGCAATAATTTTGTTGAGCATGATATTACTTTAATTAAAAGAAAACCTCATAACGCACCAGGAGTTAGAATAGAAGTTCCTACAGCAACTAAAAATTCAGATGCAATATATAAAGATAAATTTGTAAGATTTGCTTATAGATTTAAATTTACTAATTCACAATGCTCTCCTATATCTCCATTTACACAATCTGTATTTTTACCAAATACAACAAATTCATATGACATTGATGAAGGTTATAATGAGCAAATGGAAAATAATATTACTAATGTTAAGTTATTTGATTTTGATGTATCTAGTAACGATTTAGAAAGTATTGATATAATTTATAAAGAGTCTAATAATACTAATATATATTTATATGCCAGTATAACTAAAGCTGAAGCAACTACAGCCAATACTAGTGGTTTTGATGTAAGTAAAACAGTTAAAAAAAGAGTTATACCTGAAAATCAATTATTAAGAGCATTTGATAATGTACCGTATAGAGCTAAAGCTGTAGATGTTGTTGGTAATAGAATAGTATTTGGAAACTATAAAGACGGAATTAATATTTCAAATTATACTCCTACATTTTCAATAGTTCAATTAATAGGTAGAAATACTATAGACGCTGAATTAACAAGAAAAATTAATATTGCAGGGCAAACCCTTTTACAAAGCGGTGTAGGTTCAAATACAGCAACAGGACTATATGATACTAGAACTGTTAAAACAGGTAGAAAATATGAAGTAGGTATTGTATTCGAAGATAAATTTGGTAGACAAACTCCTGTTATAACATCAGCAGGCGGCACAAACCCCGGAACTTTAGATGTAGATTTTGATACAGGAACTGTAGCAGGTAAAAAACTACAAATCACTATGGGAGGTTCAGCTCCTACGGATTCTAGAATTACAAGATATAAATACTTTGTAAAAGCAAGTTCAAATAAATATGATAATTTAATAGTTGAAACTGCTAAACTTGATAAAGAAGATTCTGGAACTTGTTGGTTAGTTGTTCCTTCATATGAAATAAATAAAGTAAAAGAAGGCCAATATATGATGCTTAAAAAAGCATTAAATACGAATAGTATATTATCATATGGTACTCCCGCTGATCCTGATAATTTTAAATTTAAAATTTTAGATATATCAAGTACTAAACCAATTAATATTGATGCTGTAGAATCTTTTGATGGAAAGTTTTTTATTAAAATAAAGAAAACAAGTGAAATAACAACTAATATTTTTAATAATCAAGGTTTAGCTGGTAAAAATGGTGAAATATTAGAAATTGATTTTAAACAAGGAAGTTCTTCTAGTATAACTAATGCTTTATTTTTAGGACAAGCATTAGCGCCTGATAGTGAAGATAGAATAGAAGTTAGTAAATTTTATTTTAAAGACGGGAAAATATATGAAGTTGTTAATACTGTTGACGCTAGCACAAGCGGAATAAATCCTACATTTACGAGTAGTGTTGTAGGCGAATCTGCGGGCTCTAGTAGTTATGCTGATTTAGCAGGGCATACTCAAGGTTCAATACCTAGTAGCGGATTAGCTTTTGTAGATTCAACGGGTACTGTTACTAAAGCTGAAGTAAAGTATAATACAAGTAATTTTCCAACATCTTTTCAAATAACATATCAAAGTCAAAATTCAGGAACAGGTGTAGCTGCTGATACATCGCCCGCTGTGTTTGAAACAATACCGGAGGACGAAGTTTTAGATGTATATTTTGAAACAGAGGAATCTTTTGATATATCAACATGGGGACAAGCACAAGACATATCGTGGCATAATGCATATATTATGGGTAATGGTGTTGAATCAAGTGTTGTTAATGACGATTTTAATGAAGATAGAGTTGAAGCTGGTGTAAAAGTTTCAACAACAATATCTGGTGAATATAATCAAAGAGATCAAAAAAGTTCTTTAATATATTCAGGTATATTTAATGCAGAAAATGGTGTTAATAAATTAAATGAATTTAACCCTGCGTTAAAAATAACGAAAGAACTAAATCCTGAATACGGTAGTATACAAAAACTACACACAAGAAATACAGATATTATAGCTTTATGTGAAGATAAAATTTTAAGAGTATTAGCTAATAAAGATGCTTTATTTAATGCTGATGGTAATGTAAATTTAACTGCAACAGAAAACGTATTAGGCCAAGCAATAGCATTTAACGGTGATTATGGTATTTCTAGAAATCCAGAATCTTTTGCTAATTATGGCTATAGATCATATTTTACAGATAAAGCTAGAGGAGTTGTTTTAAGATTATCAAGAGATGGGCTAACTGTAATATCTGCAAAAGGTATGGTAGCTTTTTTCAGAGAAAACTTAATAAATGAAACAGGTCTTATACTAGGCAGCTATGATATATATTCAGATCAATATATTTTAACAATGCCTGTTTATAATACTAGTATTAGCTTTAAAGAAAATGTAGATGGATGGGTTTCAAGATTATCATTTATACCTGATGCGGGTGTTTCTTTAAATGGAGAATATTATACATGCTACTCTGGAACTTTATATCAACATAATGTTGCTTCTGAACCAAGAAATACTTTTTATAATGTATTTAAAGCTTCTGGTATAAAATTAATATTAAACCAAGATCCTTCTGCTATTAAAAATTTTAAAAATATAATTTATGAAGGCACCACGGGTTGGACAACAGATACAAATAAAATAGATATTATACATACTGATCAACAAGATGGGCAAATTATAGAATTTGTAGAAAAAGAAGGTAAATATTTTGGATATATAGCAGGTGTAGATACAAAATTAGATACTATATCAGGAGATGAATTAAATTCAAGAATAAAAGATTTTTCTATACAAGGATTAGGTAACATTAAAGGAGTAGCGGGAACTCAAACTTTTAACTGTACAGACGCTAATTTTTCTGTTTCAAACGGAGCAACAGGAGTTACAACATCTACTTTAGCTTCAGTGTCTAACGGAACAATTACGAGTATTTCTCCTTCAACATTAGCGTCAGGTGCTTCACAATATACAGCAACAATATTAGTTCCTAATGGATATAGTAATTCAGGGTTATCAATAACATGTTTAGCTAGTGCTACCGGAACTGATACAGATGTAGAATTTACATCGGCTATAGCTAATTTATCAATACCAGATGGAACAGTAGGGGCAACTGTATCGGGAACAGTAAGTGTAGGATCAATAGCTAGTATATCTCCTACGACATATGCTGAAGGGTTAAATACATATACCGCAACAATTACTATACCAGGAAGTGGCTATACAAATTCAGGAACGATAACAGCAACAGATACAGCAACAGGTACTTTTGGTAGTTGTGCTTTTTCGTTATCAACTAATGCATATGATACTGATCATTATGAATTAACAGGAACTTTTAGCGGTACAGATTATACAGATAGTGATACTATATCATTATCAGTTGATAGTGGTAATATTGGTATTGGTTCTGCAGGAAGTTCAAGTTCTGTTAATACAACTAAAAGCGCTTTAGCTGGAACATTAACTATATATTCTAATGAAGCTGTAAATATAACAGCAACTATTACGAGTGGATTATGTTCACAAAAACCGGAAACAGCTACTGTACAAGCACCTCAAACTGCTAGTGCTGTAATTAGTGGTGTAGGAACTGCTTTTGTTGGTCAAAATATAACGTTAACAGCTAATGTTACAGGAACTTTAACCTCTATACAATGGCATAAATCAACATCATCTGGATTTACAGTTGCTAATTCAAATGCTATTACAGGCGCAACTAGTACAACTTTAGTAACCACTGAATCTACAGCTGATACTATATATTATAAAGTAGTAGTAAACGGTAATACAGGTTCGCCGTCAGCACAACATGTTGTTATTTGGTCTGCTTGGACTACTCATAGTAATTTAAAATATATTAGTGGTACAGCTAGAAATGCTGCGGCTTGTACATCAACTACTCTTGTAAATTTATTTGGTAATGGAACATTTACAGCTGCTACTCAATTTGCAGTAGACAATCAAGGAAGCACATCTGGATTTCAACAAGGAACTTATTCAGATGGAACTAATAATAGATTTATATCGAGCGCAGGAGTGCCGCAAGCGCATGTAGCTTGTAGTGGAGATGCAGGTTTTATGGGTATAAAAGCATCTTCTTGTGATGATGCTAATAATGATAAATACTTTTTTGTAGATTTAGCATCAGTATCGGGCATTGCTGTTGATAAAGTTATAAGTTTTACAGACACAGCAGGAGGAAGTTTAGTAGCGCAGTTTGGCAAAAATTATTGGGTTGTTGAAGAAATTAATTTAGAGCTAGATTCTTCTCAATATGATGCAACACCAGTTCTTAGAACAGTAGCTAACTCAGGTAGTTGTTTATCATTAAATCCTAATACAGTTTCATTAACAGCTTTACCAGCTACCGCATCAGTAGGATCAACTGTTACATTAACAGCAACTCCGTCTTTTACACCGCAAGGTGCAACACTTACTTATATATATAGAAAAAGCACAGATGGCAGTACGCCTTCAACAATAGTTGCAACAACAACTAGTACAACAGCTACAGACACCTTACCGTCAACAGCAGGCACAAATCAATATACCGTTGAAATACAAGGTACTAGCCCTTTAATAATATCTACAGTTAGATCAGTAACAGCAACAGCAAATAGTTTACATTCATTAAGATACCATAGTGATACAGGGTCTATAAATAGTGATGCTTGTGTATCTACTACATTTAGAGATGTATATGCGGCTCTTGCACCAGCTTCTAATACGGATCAAACTGATAAATTAGCGAATCCATCTAGTACCTCTAATTTATATGTAGATGCGGCGGGTAATACATCAGGTTTTGTAGGTGGTACTTATTCAGACGGAAATGTTCATGGATATTTTAGTAACACTGGAGTACTTCAAAATCAATGGGTTGTTTGTACTACCACACCTAATCCGTCTACCTTAGTTGTAATAGAATCTACGCAGTCTTCTAGTAATTTTAATAATGCAAATCCAAATCAAGGTATAACATTAGAAGCTATTCCAAGTAATTATCCAGATTCATCTCAATTTAATTTTTCTTGGACGCAAACAAGCTCTTCAGGTTCAGCGGCAGATTCTTTTAGTAGTAGCACTGTTTTATCAACTACTTCAACATTTACAGCGGAATTATCAACTGCTGAAAAAACAAATATAGGTACAGGCTCAATTATGAAAAGGTTTAGCTGTTCAGTTAATGACGGTCCAACAGCCACTGGCACACCTACAACAACTTCAGATAACATAGAGGTTACATGGGTAGGTATTACACAAAATTTAGAAGTCGTTCCTTGTGTTGGAAGTGGTACTCATTATATTAAAGTAATAAATACAGGAGGTCTTCAAAATGATCAAGTTATAAATATAACACACGCGGGAAGTACACCTGCAGATGGTTGTTATAAAATAACAAATGCTTCAAGTAGCGGTGAAAGTTATATATCAGTATCGGTTGCAGGTGATTATCCGTTTGCACCTTCAACAACTTGTTGTGCATGTTCTACTTGTACTGCTAGTATATCGGGAAATGAAGAAGGTACTGTTGGTACCGCTGTTGAATTATCAGCATCACCGAGCGGGTTTAGTGTAAATCAGGGGGCTAGTGATACTAAATATACATGGTATGTATCTTATGATTCGGCTGCGCTTAACAATTCAAGTCATAGTAGTTGGGACATCAAAACAGATGCTGCTAATGACGGTAGTCCATTATTTAATGCTGCATCTCCGGGGCCAGTATATTATAGAGTTACAATAACAGGATTCAATTCAACAACAACAGGAGTAACTGCAAATGCATATCATACAATAGTTTGGTCACCACAAACATCTAGTAATAATAGCTATAAGCTAAGATTATTAAATCAAGATTGTACAGAAACAGATACTACAGATTATTTTGCAAGTGTAACAGGCAGTTTTGTTTTATATGAAGTTAATGATGTGGTTTCAAGAGTAGATGGTACTGCAACTTGTTATAGAGTGATTGAAGTTTTAGGTACATATAGTTCAAGTTATCCTGAAATAGCAGTAGCTTATTCAAATTGTGATGTATGTTATGAAGCATTATTACGAGATTGTAGCATAAGTATGACTTCTGGAAGTACATATAATTCAGGCGCAGGTACAGCTACTTTTACAGCAGTAATAGGGTCAAGTGCAGCGGCAACGGATACAATATCATTAGCAGCAACAGACGGCAGCACTGTATCGCCTACATCTACAACAGTAGCTGCGTTAGAAGGAGGCCTTATTGTAACAATAGGAAGTGGAAAAATATTAGAAGCAACTATAACAAGTGGCACATGTATTAATACCAATGTAACAGCTCAGGCACCGGTTGATAATTGTCATGAAGTTCCTTTATATTATCATACACAAAATCCTGCTACTAATGCTTCTGCAAAAAGTGCTTTATGTGGTAGTAGTAGTGCTAGAAATACTAGAATAAATAGCTCAAGTTTAGCAACAGCTACACAGGTTTATGCAGATAGCGCGTGTTCAACATTAAAATCCGGTACAGTATATTTATCAGAAAATAATACTCAATATTATATATGGAATGGGTATTCTTTATCATCAGCAATTAATTTAAATTGTGAATCTGGTGATCAAATATAATATTTAACTATAATTTAAAAAATGTAATAATAACATCATGGCAACTATAACATTAGAAACAGGTTTTACAAAAAATACTTCACTGCAAGTGGGAGACCAAATATATTATTTAGGCAATAATGACACTGTTAGAAGAATTGGACCAGTTGTAACTATAGAAGATACATATATAGTATGTCAAGCAGAAGGTAATTTATCTCAACTTACAAATACAAGTTATGTATTTTTAGGTAAAGATAATAGCAAAAACACATCAGGTATAATAGGATATTATGCCGAAGTAAATTTAACAAATAATTCCGAAGATCATGCAGAATTATTTGCAGTTAACTCAGAAATATTTATAAGTAGTAATTAAAAATTAAAAAATGTTAGAAAATTTAAACATTCAAGATAAAGGTGGATTTTTTGGCGGTATAGCTAAATCTATAGGAAGTCTTTTTGGAGGTAGGGCTAGAAGAAGAAGAGAAAGAAAAGCTCAAAAAGAATTTGCATCAGCATTAGACGCATATAAAACATCAGAAATATCAAATCCTTATGAAGATATAACTAACCCTTTTGTTGGTTTAACAAATGAGCTAGATGATTTACAAGTAGCAACACAAGCCGCTGAATTTCAATCACAGCAAGTTCAACAAGGACTAGCCCAATCTCTTGATGCGTTTAGAGGTGCTGGGGGCGGAACAGGCGCAGCCGCTATAGCAACAGCATTAGCTCAAGAACAAAGAAGAAGTATGCAGGGTATAGCTGCAGATATAGCAAGACAAGAAGTTGAAAATACAAGAGCAGCAAGACAAGCTGATATGAATATACAGCGAACAATTTTAGGAACAGATCTTGCGATACAACAAGCTAGAGCTGCGGGTGAAACTGATAGACAAACAAGAGAACTTGATAGAAGAGGGGATATAGCGGGCATTGCGGCAAGTGAATCAGCAGCAGCAACTGAAGCAAGGCAAAAAGCAACTTCTGATTTATTTGGTGGGCTAGGAGAAGCGGCTCAGGGTTTATTTGGTGGTTAATATTAAAAATCAATAATTATGGGATTAAGTGCAGCAACATTAAACGCAATACAAAGAGCGCAAAGAGCGCAGGGAGTGAATTTAGCTGGTGAGAGTATTGATGCTTTTGGAAAAGCATATAAAAAAGCTTATACAGAAAGAGTTGAAAAGTTAGCAAAAGAAAACGAACAACTTGAAGAAAATAAAATAAAGTCTTTAGATGTTTTAGAAGAGTTATCTTTACTTGGAACTAAATTAGGTAAATTTGGCCCTGAAGGTGAAAAAATATTAAGAATGGCTAAAGATGAAATATATAGCACTTATGATTTAAAATCTCAATTTGATCAAACTGTTAAACAAAGAGAAATATTACAAAGAGTAAGAAAAGAATTAGAGCCTTTTGCAGAAACAAATCAATATATACAAGGATTAATAAAATCAAATACTACACAATCTTTGGATAGATCTATGATGGCAATGACTAATTTTGCTGGTAGCGGCTTTAATAAATATGAAGTATTGCAAGCATTAGGTGCAAATCACGAAGTAGTTGATAAAAACACTATAAGCACTAAAATTGGTGATACAACTATTAATATACCTATAGCAGATTTAAAAACTTCGGATTATAAAATATCAAACATAGATAGTAAATTACAAGAAAGTTATTTAGATGCAGAAAATCAATTTGTAAGAGATGCAAGGCAATCTAATTTTACCAATGCACAGGTTAAAAATATGGTTGATCAATATGTTTTAGAATTAAATCAAGATCAAAAAACAAATTTAACTTATAACTTTTTTAGTCAAGACGAAATGGATCAAACTATTGATTCAGAAAGTAAAGATATATATGGCGATATAATAAGAAAAAGAATGACAGAAAGAATATCAGGCCGTTATGCTTATGAAAGTCCAAAAGTTGAAGAAGATGAGTCAAGAGATTTTGAAGACTTTTATAATCAAAGTATAAATACTATAAATGAATTACCAGATACAATTGGTCCTTTTACAGGTGGTAATTATTATTTATCAAGTAATTTTGAAGATAATTTACCTGAAGGCTATCAATCAAGTGGAGCTTTTGATGAAGATGGTGATTTAATTATAGAAAATATTAATAATAGAAAACAAGTACTTATAAAAGAAAATGAACCTCTACCTGCTGTAAAAGCTAAATTAAGATCTATAGCTTCATCAAGAGAAAAGTTTTTTAGAGATAATAATTAATATAATATGAAATTTGAATATTTAATAGATGAGCAACCTCAGATTGTTGAAGAAAACAATATAGAGGATTTCATTACAAAAAACCCGCAAGCTAAATTTGTTAAAGAAATAGACGAGCCGGGAAATACAGACCCTCTACCGGAGAAAAAGGATGCACCTGTAGAGGAAAACAATATGGCATCCAATTTGGAAGTTGGTTCTTCGGATTTACAAGAAGATCCTGTTCCTAAAAATCTATATGGTGATTTTGCAGAACCATATTTACAAGTATTACAAAATGTTGAAGGCCCAACAACTCTTACTCCGCCTTTTACAAAATCAACATTAGATTTATTTAATAATAATTCTAGTACTTCCGACATTGATAAATTTTTTAAAAATGAATTTATCCCTTCAAAATTTACATACAACGCTATTTTAAAAGATATTGAGGATTTAAACCCAAATAATCCAACTAAATTTATCGAATCATATAGTGATGATTTAAAAAAATTTAAGAGCTTAGATACAGATAGCCAAAATAAAATAGTACAAGATTTTTATAATATACTAACAAAAGATACAAATCCTGTAGGTAAAATATTTAATAATGAAATTCAAAAAAGTTATAATGAAGCTATAGAATTAACTAAAACTCAAATAGCTAATGATAAGGATAAAATTGAAAATGAATGGTTAAATACTGAACAAGGCAAAAGACAAAAACAATTAGCTGATACTTATGGTGTAAATTTTGAAGAATTTACGGGTGAAGAAATAAACGCTGCTAATATTTTTAATGAATATTTTGGATTAAGATCAACTCAAGAAAAGTTTTTTAATGATAAAATTAAAGAAATAGAACTAGATAAAAAATCTGAAAAATTATTAAATGATAATTTTAATAAAATAGTTGAAGAAAACGATGCTTTAAAATCTATAGATAAAAGAATAGTGCAATCTAGTTTAAACTTTATAGATGAATTTGGAAATGTTTTAAATAGAGAAGAGCTTGGGTTAGATCTTAAATATGGCCCACTTTCAGTAGGCTATGAATTAATTAAAAAACAAGAAGCACAAGTTGGTAGTGGTTTCTTACAAAAATTTAAAATTGAGCCTACTAAAAAAAGAATAGATAATATTAAAAATGAATTAGAGGGTTTTGAAGGTAAAAGCGGTAGTGATATGGTTGCTTTTAGATATAATAATAAAGCATATAGAACTACACGAAATAAAGCTGAAAAGTTTTTATATAAAGAACAAGAAAAAGAAACATTAGAATTACTAAGAGCTCTTGAAGCAGATGAAGAATTAACTAGGTTAACTGAAACTTATGCAAATAATCCTAGATTTTTAAATGAAGTTGATTTTAATCAACCTGTTGGAAATGTTATAGGCGATATTATAAAAGGTTCTCCGCAAGCAGTAGTTGATGTAACTACTCAAGTTGCTTTAACTTTAGGATTTGGTATGGTTATTCAAGAAGCTGGTTTTAGTTTTAAAGATCAACTTGCTTCTACTATTAAGAAAAATGAAAAACAAATAAATGACTATTTAAACGCTAATAATTTAAAAGATACGCAGGTTAATAAACAAAAAGCTGCAATTAATTTAGGGTTAATGAGTGAAAACTCTGAGCTTATAAGTAATATCGTAGGTGGTATAAATGGGTTTTTAGAATTTTTACCATTTAAAAAATTATTTAAAGTAGCTATGCCAAATTCATTAACAAAAAAAATTGGTAAGCAAATAGTAGATAAAAGTAAAGATTTTTTATCATTAGGTAAAGATTTAGCAGAAATCCCAGCTATAGAGTTTTTAACAGAAATAGGACAAGGTGTTGTAACAGATATTGGTACCGCGGCAGCAGATAAAACGCAATATATGCCGACTAAAGAAGATTTAACATCTTATCTTCAAGAAGGTACAAGAGGAGCACAGGCTGTTTTAATACCTGCTGGAGGTGCTGCTTTTTCAAGAATTAATAGACAATCTCTTTTAGAAAAAGATTTTCAAAACAATAAAGAAAAGAAAGATTATATACAAAATTTAAAAGATAATAATAAAAAAGAATTTGATGGTGGTTTTATTACAAAAGAATTGTATGAACAAAATAATGCTGAAATTGATGCTTTTGAAAAAATTGATAAAAAATTAGATCCTAAGTTAAAAGGTGCATCAAGAATTGAAGCAGCAAGTTTATTATATAGAAAAGGTAAATTAGAAGAAGTTAAGCAAGAAAAAGATTCAACTCAACAAGAATCAGTAAATCAAGAATTAGAAAATATAGATGAAAGATTAACAAACATAGTAAAAGAAGAATTTTCTATAGTTCCTGAACCTACAGCAACAATAAGTACTAAAAATCAACAAATAGCTCAAAAAAATAAAGATTTAATGGCTATTATAAAAGATGAAAATAGTACACCTGTAGCTTTATTAAGAGCACAAAATGAATTAGTTCAAAATAATTTAGGGCTTATAAATCAACTAGTAAATGCTAATTTTGATCCTACAAAAGATACTACGCTTACAAGAGAAGATTTATTATCAGAAGTAAATCTTGCTTTTGCTGATTTAATAAAAACATATAAAATAGAGTCTGGTGTTCCATTTGGAGCATATATAAAAGAAAACTTACCTAAAAGAGTACCAGCCTTTTTTGAAAAATTAGTTGAAACAAGAGTTACAGAAGAAGGTAAAAGAGAAATAATAGGTAAACAAGATATTACAGAAATACAAATAGAAGATACTGTTGAACAAGCTGAAATAGATCAACCTACTATTACTAAATTAAAAACAGAATTAAATCTTGACGATGCTATAGTAAATAAAGTTGTTGGTGCAGTTAAAAAGGTTTTTGGTACTAGCTTACCAGCTGTTACAGATAAAAACTTTAAGAAAAAAGTTATTGAAGGATTTACAAATGAATTAACAGATCTTGTTAAAAGAGATGGTATATTTGGTAAAGATAGTGTAGAATTTGCAAACTTTTTAAAAGATAATGCAGAAGCTATATATAATTCTTTACCGCTTGAAGTAATGACAAAAAGATTTAAACCTTTTGTTGAAAAAATTATTGACCCTAAAACAGGCAAAGCGTTAAGAGAAAGAACGGCTGAAGGTAAAAATATATTTAAAAAGAAAGAATTTAACGAAGTTAAAAATGATTTTGTAAATTATTTTATAGGCAATGAATTAGGCTCAAGTACAAGAAGTGATAGAAAAACATCTATAGCAAAACAAATAGCAGATCAATTAGCAAGAGATGAAGTTGTTGATGTATTATTAGATCCTGAAGTTTCAGAAAAATTTAAACAAATACAAGAAATAGAGGGTAAAGAAGTTCCTGATAATTTTATTGAAAGAGCAATAAGAGAATTAGATAGAGGCTTAGAATTTTTAAATAAACTTCAACAAAATAATACTTTAAGGTTTAGTTTGATTGGACCTGAGCTTGCTATAGCAGCAGCAAAATTAGTAATAACTACTATAAAAGCTTCTTTGCGTGCTGGTGATGGTTTAGCAAATGCTATTGGATTAGCAATTAAAGCTGTTCAAGAAAAATTTGGTAATGCTGAAATAAATCCTGAAATTGAAAAAATTATTAGGAAAAACGTATCTAGGAAAAAAGAAGGCATTGAAATTAAGGAAGAGGAAATGCAGGCTGGCTTTGAAGATGTGTTTACAGGAAACATGCCAACTCTAATGAAGTTAGTCGATGCAGATGGTAAAAAAATAAAGTTAACAGATCTTTTTAAAAGCAAAGATGAAGTTAATAAATCAATAAATATTTTAGAAAACTTTGTAGAAAAAAACAAAGATAGGACTGATATAAATATTCCAGAATTATTTTATTTGTTAGGCCAACAAACGTTTGGAGCAAGAACATTGTATAAAGGTAGATATACTTTATTTAATAGAAAAACAGGTTATTTTAAATGGTTTAATAAAACTTTTCCAAATTTTAAAATACCTAAAAAGAAAAAATATGATACATTTAAAGAAGTAGACAAAAAATTTAATTTTGTTGAAGATAAAATAAGAGCGGCAGATGCTATGTTGTTTTATAATGAACTTGCGCAGTTTGTAATAAAAAATGCAGATAAAAACCAAATAGCAATGATTCTCTCTACAACAGCAGAAAATAAAAATTCAATTTTAAAATTAGCTGCACCTGTATTATACTATCAAGATAATTTAAAAAAGAATACAAAAACAACACCAGAACATTTATCACCTGCATCTTTTATAAATGCCATGATGATAAACAAATATTATTATAAAAAAGATATTGATATAGATAAAATATTATCTGACTATGCAATAGCTATTGTTGACGAAAAATTAGCTGCAGCTTTGAATTCAACAGAAATTGGATTAAAAACAAACCAATCTGCTGAATATGAATATGGCAAAAAACACCCTCTTAAAAGAATTTTTAACGAAAAAATTAAAGGATTAAATAAATTTGATACTATAACAATTAAAAATTTAGAAACTAATAAAATTTTTGGATTTAATGAAAATATAGATAAACAAGAGCGAACAGAATTAAGTAATGAATTTAATCAAATACTTGAAGAAACTAAAGGCGTAGATAAAGATGAAATATTTTCTGAAGCACAAGGAAGGAATATGGGAAGAAGAGCAAACAAATTTAAAATATTTGTTCCTTATTCAGCTGAAGATTTATTAGGTTTATTATATAGATTTGCTGGTAAAGGAAAACAAGGTGATAGGCATTTACAATGGATTAAAGATAATATAACTACTCCTTTAACAGAATCGTATATAAGGTTTGAAGCAAATCAACAAGCATCGTCGAATTATCTACAAGAAGCTAAAGAACTATTAGAAAAAGCTGGAATTGATTTATCTAAAGAAGTTTTTAAAGGATATACAAATGATCAAATAATTAGAATACATTTATGGTCTACAACAGGATATAATCTTGAAGAGGCTATTGGTATGAGAGATGAGCAAGTTACAGAAATAAATAAATATTTTAGACAAAACTTTGATCAATTAGAATTTGTAGATGCATTAAAACAAGTTTATTTTAATAACGAAAGTAAATATCCACCTCCAACTAAAGAATGGATTTCTGGTACTTTAACTACAGATTTATTAAGTTTTACAAATACAGTTACTAGAGCGGAAGCATTTAAACCGTTTTTTGATAATATAGAAGCCATATTTGGATCTTTTGATAAAAACAGAGGTAAACTATCAGGTGAAAATTTAAACAAAGTAAAAGCTATATATGGTACAGATTTTATAAAAGCTTTGGAAAGCTCTTTATTTAGAATTGGAACTGGTAAAAATAGATCGTATCAATTAGATGCGCAAGGAAATACTATATTAAATTGGATGAATAATTCTATTGGTACCATAATGTTTTTTAATACAAGATCTGCTTTATTACAAACAATATCTAATGTAAACTTTACAAACTGGACTGATAATAATCCATTTATGTTAGCTAAAGCATGGAAAAATCAGCCACAGTTTTGGAAAGATTTTGCTTTTATATTCAATTCAGATTATTTAAAATCAAGAAGATCAGGATTAAAAACTGATATTAATGAACAAGAAATCGCAGATGCTGCTGCAAAATCTGATAGAAAAGTTGCTGCTGTTATAGCAACTATATTAAAGAAAGGATTTTTACCAACGCAATATGCTGATAGTTTTGCTATTGCTTTAGGTGGTGCGTCATTTTATAGAAATAGAATAAATAGTTATAAAAAGAATGGTTTATCACAGCAAAAAGCCGAAACTGAAGCATTTAAAGATTTTAGAGAAATATCTGAAGAAACACAACAATCATCAAGACCTGATAAAATATCTATGGAACAAGCAGGTTTTGCAGGAAGATTAATATTAGCTTTTCAAAATACACCTATGCAATATAATAGACTTGCTAAAAAAGCTGGTTTAGATTTAATAAACGGAAGAGGCGACGTAAAAACTAATATAAGTAAAATAATTTATTATTTAGGTGTACAAAATGCAATATTTTATGCTGCACAACAAGCTTTATTTAGTATTTATTTTGATGATGATGAAGAAGAAAAAAGCAGAACTGACAAAGAAAGATATTTTAATGTAGCAAACGGTATGGTTGATTCTGTATTAAGGGGTTCTGGTGTTTATGGTGCGCTAATATCTACACTTAAAAATGCTACGATTGAAACTATAGAGCAAACTAAAAAGAAAAACCCTCAGTTTATAAATACAATAAAAGAATTATCAGGTATATCGCCGCCGCTTAATTCTAAATTTAGAAAATTATTATCAATTGATAGAAGATTTAGATATAAACAAGAGCTTGAGAAAATAAGAACTATGGGTATTGATACAAAAAATCCAGCTATACTTTCTGGAGCAGACGCATTATCTGTAGGGTTTAACTTACCAGCCGATAGAGTATTAAGAAAAATTAATAATTTAAGAACAGCGCTAGAAGAAGAAACACAGTTATGGCAATCTATTGCGTTAGCAATGGGTTATAGTACTTATGATGTTGGTATTAATGAATTTAAAAATTCTAGTGAAACTCCACAAACTACCGGATTGAAAAAGAAAAAAATTAAAAAGAAAACAATTAAGAAAAAATAAAATGGAAAATATAAGTAAGCATATATCATATAAAGAAGCTACTAGATCTGTAACAGCTATAAGAAGAGGTATAGAAAATACACCTAATGATTATCAACGCACTAATATGGAAGCTATAGCTCATAATATATTTGAACCGTTACGCGAATGGGTTGGAGGTCCAATAAAAATAAATTCATTTTTTCGATGTGAAGATTTAAATAAAGCTATCGGCGGAAGTACTAAATCTCAGCATTGTCAAGGAAGAGCTATAGATATAGATGATACATATGGACATAAAACAAATGCCGAAATGTATGAATATATAAAAGCAAACTTAAATTACGATCAAATGATATGGGAGTTTGGTGATGATAATAACCCAGACTGGGTGCATATAAGTTACGTAAGTGAAGACGAAAATAGAAATAGATGTTTAAAAGCGGAAAGAAAAGATGGAAAAACTGTGTATAGCATTATATAAAAGATTATTACTAGCTTTATTACTTATAACATTAACTTCCTGTTATACTGTTAAAAGTTCTGTAGTAAATTTTTTAGATAAAACGTGGCCAGCAAAGTATTGGTATGAGCAAAAAAGGGTACAAGATTCTGTGCCCCTTGTACCCCAGTTTACAAAACAAAATAAAACTAACCATCACAGCTTAAGCAATCTGGATTCATTGCCTCAGCCGCAATATCGCCTCTGAGAACACTTTCAGTTCTCATATAATATAAAGTTTTAATTCCTTTCTTCCAAGC
>CEQB01014179.1_pt1 | contig 19551 bp, 23 predicted proteins | sample 530581 | NCBI WGS metagenome assembly CEQB01 (sample SAMEA2620588, study PRJEB7988) | marine metagenome | biome: marine biome (ENVO:00000447); feature: deep chlorophyll maximum layer (ENVO:xxxxxxxx); material: "saline water (ENVO:00002010), including plankton (ENVO:xxxxxxxx)" | depth 75 m
AATTGGTTAAAGAAAGCTGCACCAAATAAAGTTTCACAAGCTATTATGATTGATGATATAGTATCACAATTAAAAAAGGGAGATTGGGTTGGATAATCAATATAAAAAAATTAACTTTAAAAACCGGTGTGATGCCATTGCCGAGATATTAATACAAAAAGGTTTACTAAGTACATATTCGCTAGGAAACAAAACACGAGAAGAAAGTGAAATGTTTATAAGAGATACAACATTATTACTAAATGAGAATATACCGAACCACGACAATATGAAAGAGTTTGAAAATTATTTAAACGATTTACGAAAGTATATTATAACAAATTTCAGTTCTGATTTTATGCCTAATACAAGTCGATTAGTAAAATTGTTGCATCAGTTTAATAAGTATCGTGATAATCAAAAATATGCTGGTCTTGGTGAGTTGTTTAAATATGATAAATGGGAACTAGCTAAAGGCACTAACATTGCAGATAGTGGTATTATTTATAATGATAATTTTAAACAAAAATGGTTTGAGTCATTTCCAAACGAGTCACCTTTAGCTTGTAAATCTTATGTTATTCAGATACATAAAGGAACAAGGGTTTTTGGTGATTATAAACATATAAAAAAATTAATAGACATGGGTTTACCTGTAAAACATACACTAGATAGTAAGGAACTACAGCTTGAATAAAGTAACACCAACAAAAGAACAGATTAGAAAAACCGATAATATTTATGTATTAGAAGAAACTATAAAAGCCGGAATACGCAGATTAAGAAATCGTGGTTCAACTGTTTACGATAGATATTATGCAAGAAATCAAATTAATGCTGATATGCACAATGCAGCAACCTTATATTATACACATTATTTTTTAGGACATGAACGAACATCAACCATTGTTAAGTATGGTGAACGATTAGGTGAGGGGTCCATACCGGCATTGACTAATGGTGAATATCAAGAACATCATAGAGATATTTATAATAAAGCAAGAACACATATAAAAACATTTAACCCTAAACTTGCAACATTTATTGATGATGTCATATTGTATGATGTTGATTTAAGAACAGCTGCAAAAACAATACGACATCAACCTGAAAATGGTTATTCATTATTTTGTGTTACACTTGAGTCTTTAGTAGATTTCTTTTTTTAATGGTCCTTATGGATTAGTATAGAAAAGGACATACAAGAATAATCCCCAACCTATACTAAACCACATGAACGCAAATAAAAATTCAATTAAAAAGTTTTTCATTTAATTGCCTTATACTTTTCATCAAAGAACTTATTTCTATCATCAGCATCTTCAAAATCATTTATAAAGTAATTTAGCTTTTCTGATTTATCCAAAACTGTAGTTCTTATTTCCCAACCTTTTTCAAATTCATCACCTATCATACGCATTAAAGTATAAAAATCAGTATAATCTCCAAAAGCATGGTATCTAGTTAATATTTTTATATAGTCTTGTTTAGTATGTTTCATTTTTATCTCCCTTATCTTAAATAGTCTGGACTATAGATTCTATTTCTTGTAATTTCGTAACCATCATTAACATTGCCTCTTGGGTGTTTAGCAGGTCTTGACCATGTAGCTGCTTTATAGATGTGACCATCTTTATCTACAAAACCCCAAGCAGAAAAAGGTTCACCATATTTATTAGTTGTAACAATTTTGATGTATTTTTTACCAACTACATAATCATAACTGTCTTGGCTTCTTTCCCATTGTCTTTTAAATTCTTCTTTTAAGTCACTTACAAGAACATCAATGTTTTTGATTAGATTTTTGTTTTCTAGTATGTTTGTCATTTTTATCTCCATTTTTTTAACTAACTTACATTTATATATATAGTACTATTGACATATAAAGTCAATACTTTTTATTAAAAAAAAACAATTAATTTACATTTTTTTGACAAAATTAAATAAGTTGTGATACATATAAAACAATGGTTTAGGTATTTAATTAATTATAAAAGGGTGTGACAAGACACAAAGGGTCAAAAATCATGGATTTTGAAACAAAACAAGAACAAAACGAGAACAAAACAAGAATAAAGAGAGGTAGAGGTCGCCCAAAGGGTAGTTTAACTAACAAACCTCGTAAGGCTGCTTATGACATCATTAAAAGACAATTTAATTACGCCTTAAGTGATATGGAGAAAGACCCAGACAAACCATTACATAAGATAATAAAAGATGCTCTAACGAAAGATATACGAGACATAAGACATTTTGCTTTTTTATTTCCACAACAAAAGCAAACTGATATAGATGTTAAATTAGTTAAGACAATAAATGTAGTATCGGACCGGATAAGAGATTACAAAGAAGAAAGAAAAATAGCTAAAGCAAAGACAATAGATGTGACCCCAACAAAAATAGAGGAGTGACCTTAATACAACATATAAGTTACACATTTTACACCCCCCCTGTTTTTTGTGTCGCCCCCTAGTAGTAATAATAATTATACCCCTACCTACACCGAAAAAAAAAATTATTTTTTTTCCGACAATTTTCGTTTCTCAATAGTTATATATGTAGAAGATAAAAAATTTTTTTTATCATAATTGGAGAATACAATGTTACATATAGATAGAATAAAAATATATCAAAAATTTATGGATGAACCAGAAAATTTAACTGATAATGAGTATGATGTATTAGATATGTTTGATGCAGAGTTTCAAAAATGGTTAGAAAATACATATAACATATAAAAAAAGGGGGTATCACAACCCCCTAATTTTATTTTATACTACATATAGTGTTGACAAACCTCCACAAATCACGAAATATGACAAAATTGATGTAATTGTGTCATATCCTCCCTACTAACGACAACGCAGAAAAAAATGGTAAAACACAATTACATTCCTTGCAAGGCAGGGGTGGCAGGTTTTATACACCATTTTTCCTGTTCACCCCTTATAGGTTATATATGGAAGATTTAGAAAACATTATTTCAGAATTAGCGACAGACCCTGTTATGTTTGTTGAGGCAATGTTGGGTGTCAAGCCTGAAAAATGGCAGCGTAAATTTTTACAAAATGTTATGGATAATCCAAGATGTGCTGTGAAATCTGGTCATGGTGTTGGTAAGACAGCAGTATTATCATGGCTCATTTTATGGTGGTTAATTACTCGTCACCCATGTAAGGTTGTCTGTACAGCCAATACTGCTCATCAATTATCAGATGTATTATGGGCAGAAGCAAAAAAATGGGGTCGTCAACTACCTGATGTGTTTTATCAACAACTTGAAATGAAAACAGATAAAATTAATTTAGAGGGGGCGAATGATAGTTACGCTGTGGCTCGTGTGTCAAGGCGTGAAAACCCAGAAGCTCTACAAGGTTTTCATAGTGAAAATTTATTATTTATCATTGACGAAGCAAGTGGTGTTGACGATATGATTTTTGAGGTTGGTGAGGGTTCACTTTCTACACCTAATGCTAAAGTTGTAATGACCGGTAACCCAACACGCACAAGTGGGTATTTCTTTAATGCTTTTTCAGCAATGCGTGATAGGTGGACCTTACAAACTGTTGCGTGCAAAGACAGTACACAAGTGTCACCAGATTATATAGAAGATATGAAATTAAAATATGGTGATGATTCTAATGTTTATCGTGTGCGTGTCTTGGGTGAGTTTCCTCGTGCAGAAGATGATACAGTTATACCATTATATATGGTTGAAAGTTCATTACAAAGAGATGTGCAAGTTGACCCCTACACACCTGTTGTTTGGGGGTTAGATGTCGCCAATTTTGGTAGTGACAGAACCGCCTTATGTAAAAGGCGTGGCAATGAAGTTGTTGACAAAATACGAACATGGCAAGGAAAAGACCTAATGGAAACTGTTGGTATGGTTGTACAAGAGTATGAAATGTGTAATTACAAAGATAAACCAACAGATATTTTTGTTGATACTATTGGAATTGGTAGTGGTGTATGTTCAAGATTAACAGAACTTGATTTACCTGCTAGACCTATACAAGTAAGTGAAAGCCCTAGTATGCGTGACAAGTATATGCGTTTGCGTGACGAATTATGGTTTCGTGCTAGAGAATGGTTTGAGGGTCGTGATGTTTTTCTTATACAAGATGACAAACTTATTGAAGAATTAATTGCACCTCGTTTTAAAATAACAAGTGCTGGAAAAATAAAAGTTGAAGCAAAAGATGAATTTAAGAAAAGATTAGGTGGTCGTTCTTGTGATTTAGCTGATGCGTTTTGTTTAACATTTGCACATCAATCATTTGTTGCAAGTGTTCGAGGCACACAACATAATTGGAATAAACCAATAGCATATAAGGATAACTCATGGATAACATAAAATATGACCTAATGTATATGGGTTTTGATATTAATGAAGAAGAAACAAAAAAATTTATTACTGAAAACCCTATTACACACGCTCTATTATCACACTTGGTAACAGAGGTAGATTCAATGAACGAAACCATAAAAGATTGGTCATTTTTAACAGATGTTGTCTTGGCAACAGCTGCCTATACATTTTATCGGTCAGGTGGCACAAGTAAAGAGTTTATGAAAAAATTAAAAAGTGTTGATATTGCACCTGATATTAGCAAATTAAACTAGGAGAAAACATGGAAATAATTACAAACATATATAATTATATCAAAAATCACTCATGGGATTATGTTGATGCTGCTTTTGGTGTCATTATCGTAATACTTTTATTTATATAATAAGGAGAATACTATGCAAAAAAGTCAAATAGCAGACATGGAAAAGACAGCTAAAAAGGCAAAAGAAGAAAAAAAAGCTGCCGAAAAGAAAAAAACCACAAAAAAATAAGGTAAGTTATGGATGAACTAGAGTTTCAAGCTCTTGTGCGTAATGAAATAGAAAACGCATTAGGGTTTTATGATAGTGAGTATGGTATAGACCGGATTCGTGCTATGGATTACTATATGGGCGAAAAGTTTGGTAACGAACAAGAGGGGCGTTCTCAAGTTGTAACGACAGAAGTTGCCGATACCATAGAATTTATCATGCCAAGCCTGATGCGTACTTTTACACAGACAGATAATTATGTTGAGTTTGTGCCACGACAAGAGGAAGATGTGGAGGGTGCAAAACAAGCAACATCATACGCAAATTATGTTATTAACTGTCAAAATAATGGTTTTGTTATTTTACACAACTTTTTTAAAGACGCATTACTACAAAAACTTGGTGTGGTAAAAGTCTATTATGACGAAACAGAAAAGGTAGAAGAAGAAACATATACAAACTTATCAGATGATGAATTAACTTTATTGTTACAAGATGATAGTATTGAAATTGTTGAACAAAAAACCTTAGATTTACAATCAGAAGAAATTGATGAAATGGGTACACCTATCATGGAAGATTATATCAGACATGATGTTACCATAAAAAGAACCATGTATGATGGTATGATACGAGTTGACAACATACCACCTGAAGAATTTTTAGTAAACAAAAGGGCTGCATCAATAGATGAAGCTGATTTTGTTGCACATAGAACAACAATGAAAGTAACTGATTTAGTACAAATGGGTTATGACCGAGAAACAGTTGAACGCTATGCTGGTTATACAGAATTAGATTTTGACCAAGAGGTACAAAATCGTTTTGAAGATGTTGAGTCTGGTTCTGACACCGATACCTCTGATATGTCAATGCGTGATGTGTTAGTTACAGAAGCATATATTCGTGCTGATTATGATGGTGATGGTATTGCAGAGTTACGCAGAGTTGTTGCACTAGGGTCCGGTTTTGAAATAGTTGAAAACGATACTTTTGACCATATACCTTTTGCGTGTTTATCACCAATACTTATGCCACATAGATTAGTAGGTCGTAGTTTAGCAGAACTAATTATGGATATACAGATGATAAAATCAACTGTTATGCGTCAATTATTAGATAATATTTATTTAACTAATAATGTTAGAGTTGCAGCTGTAGAGGGTCAGGTTAATATTGATGATTTATTAAATTCAAGAGCTGGTGGTATTGTGCGTGTTCGTCAAGCTAATGCCTTACAACCATTGCAACCACAACTTATCGGTCAAAACGCATTTAGTTTGTTACAATATCTTGACAGTTTAAAAGAACAAAGAACAGGATTATCAAAAGCATCAATGGGTTTAGATGCTGATGCTTTACAAAGTACAACAGCAACCGCAGTTGCAGCCCAAATGTCAGCAGCACAAGGCAAAATAGAAATGATTGCTCGTGTTTTTGCCGAAACAGGCGTGAAAGACTTATTTCAATTAATTTTAACACTTTGTTTACAACATGGCAAAAAAGACCAAATGATACGCTTGAATAATAAATTTGTTCCGATTGACCCTAGTAATTGGAAACATGAATACGATATTTCAGTAAATGTCGGATTAGGTAGTGGTCAAACTAACGAAAAAATGGCATTTTTAAATACGATTGCACAAAAACAAGAACAAATATTATTGCAAACAGGTATAAACAATCCATTAGTTAGTTTACAACAGTATCGTAATACTCTTGCTGAACTTGCAGGTATGGCAGGATTTAAAGATGCGTCAAGATTCTTTAAAAATCCAGAAGATACACCACCACAACCACAACAACCTCCACCACCAAGCGAGGCTGAAATGAAGATGCAATTTGAACAGCAAAAATTACAGGCAGAACTTGAGCTACAAAAACAAAAACAAGACGCAGAATTAGCTTTAAAACGAGAAGAATTGCAAATGAAAATGCAAATACGACAAGAAGAATTACGCTATGAGGCACAATTAAGAGGATTTGAACAACAATTAGGTGGTGAACCATCTACAAACTTACCAAGAGCTGAATAATGAGAAATGATGCAGTAGATATAGTTGGTGAGTTAAATAAAATACAACCAACAACACAACAAGTAGATTATTCAGGTTTTATGCAGAATTTCCAACCTGTATTAAATAATCCTAATTACTTTGTTCCACAACAAGGATTGTTACAAAACACACCTGTATTAGACACATTGTCAGATTTAGATGTTATGCAACAAAGACCACAAGTTGTTATGGATATGTTAAATCAGTACCCAACACTTGAGAGTGATTTTCAACAAAGTTTTGCAGTTAGTCCTGACACATTTAACATGAATGTTTACAAACCATTACCTTATGACCCTAGTTTTTGGGAATCATTTATTAATCGTGGTGGTACATTAGATGGTAGTTTAGACTTAGGTGGGTTAGGGGCTGCAGGTCTTGTTGGTGCTTCTGCTTATAAATTATTAAGTGGAGATGATAGTGCTTCAATTACAGATACTACTACAGGTCTAACATCATCAGTTGTTGATACAGGTACTCCATCATCTGATGTAACTACAAATGAAATTGTTACAGTCGAAGATGTATCAGATAGTGATGATACTAATACAGTAACAACAGATGATGGTAAAGTAACTGTTATAGATACATCATTAGATGATACCACAACTGATGGCTCTAATTTGTCAACAAAAGGTGTCGTAGAGGTTGTAGATTTACAAACTGATAACACACTTGATGCTACAACTGCTGATAGCGGAACAACAGAGGTTACAGACACAACTTTGTCTGATGTAAAAACAAATGCTAATAATTTAATAATTGATTCTCTTTTTAGCACAGGTGACATTAGTGGTGCGGAATTAGATAGTCTTACAAATACAATTAATGCAAGCACATCTGTTATTGACATAAATAATGTTCTTAGTGATGCTTTTGGTACTGCTGGAAAACAAATTCCTGTTAGTTCTGTACTTACAAAAGGTGGTACACCTCTAATAAGCACATCAAGCTATAATGTAATAAATCCTGCAACAATAAGTGGTTTAAATTTTAAGGGGAATATTGCAACTGATGTTGCAACAGGTGCAGATGCTTTTAGTAATATTTTAGGTTTAGATGAACCTATAGCTGGTTATAATGCTATTTTTAATAATAGAGGTTTTAGCCCAGACTTTAAAGTTGTAGATGTTACAGAAAATGGCGTTAAAGTTGGTGAAAAAATAGTTCAAAAAAATTTTTTAGATAAACAATTTGATAAATTAGGTAATTTTTTAAATAACCCAATTAATGAGGGTTTTGGTTCTGCTGGTTCAGCAATAAATGAGGCAACACAATTAACAGGTGCAGAGGCATTATCTTTAGCTGGTGGTATTTTATCAGGTTTAGATGCAATAGAAGATGGTAATGTTTCTAATGTTTTTAATACAGCCGCAGGTTTAAGTGGTTCAGGTTTATTAGGTTCTCAAGCTCAAGCTCTTGCAACAAACCCAGCAACAGCTGCAATAGGCACATTATTGTTCGTAGCTAATCAAATGGCACCAGACCCATCTGCTAAAACAGGTTCAGGTACTTATGATTATGATACAAATACAGCATCTGAATTTGGTATGGGTGGTGATAAATTTAAGCAAGAACATGTTGATGCAGCATCATCAATATCACAAGGTATTGGCACAGCAGTTAATACGATTGCTAATTCTTATGGATTATCAGTAGAGGGTGACCATTTAGTTGAATTTGGTCGTGATAGACCATTAAGTATAACATTTGGTGATACTGACGAGGAACAAACTAATACAGATAGATTAAATTACAGTCCTGAAACAGGTGATATTATTAATAGTACAGACGATATAAAAAGATTTTATTTTCTTAATGATGGTAATACATCTACAAGAGTGACAGACAATGTTGTAAAGGGAACAAATTTACTTGCATTAAAAGCAATAGCTAACAACGAGGATAGTATAAATTTAAAAGATTTTGTTTTACCAGCAAGGTCATCTGATGATGTTATGCGTGGTTATATGTCATTAGGTTATGATGAGGTAGCTGCTAATGCTTTAACAGGGGCATCACAAAACCCATCACCAGAAACTGCATCTTTATTAGGAAGTTTGTTACAACCTAACACAGTTGATACTCGTTTATTTTTAACAGACGCAGAAAGAACAAGTTTAATTGATAAAGGTTATACAAATGAACAATTAGATACACTTTTGTATGGAACAACGCAGGATAGTGTAGCTGCGATTAACTTATTAAATATAAATGAGGAAAATAATCAAACAAACATATAGGATAAAAAATGGTGCAAATTGAAAATTTAGAAAAAGACAAAGCTCGTGCTGAACAGGCACAAGCATTATTACGAAATGAGATATTACAAGAGGCTTTTAAATACTTAGAAGAACAATACCATGAAGCATGGGCTAACAGTTCTATAGAACAAAAAGAACCTCGTGAAAAAGTTTTTATGATGTTGTCAACACTTAAAACTGTAAAACAACACATAGAAAATGTTGTCGCTAATGGTAAATTAGCTGATGACCAATTAAATCAATTATGACCAAGCATTAAGCAGTCACAAAGGAGAAAAACATGATAAACGACAACCCAACAGGGAACGAACCAATCAATATGGCGGAAGCCGCAAGCCTACTACTTGATAGGCAGGAATCAGAAGATAATCCACAACCGAATCAAGAGGCACAACCTGAGTCAGAAGTTGAAGAAACTCCTGATGTTACAGATACAGAAGAATTAGTAAGTGAAGAACCTGATGAGGCACTTGAAGCTACTGAGGAAGATGTATCGGAAGAATCAGATGAAGAAATAACTGAAGAAACTGAAGAATTTGAGGAACAAGAATACTATACTGTTAAAAATAATGGTGTAGAAGAAGATGTTACCCTTGATGAATTAGTTGCAGGTTATTCTCGACAATCTGATTATACAAAAAAGACAACCGATTTAGCCAATCAAAGAAAAGAATTTGAACAGCAAAAAGAGGCTCTTTTACAAGAGCGTAATGCTCTTGCACAAGGATTACAACAGTTGAATCAAAAATTGTCGAATGAAATACAAAATGAACCGACAAAAGAGTATTGGGATAACTTGTATAATACAGACCCCTTAGAGTTCATTAAACAAAAAGACGATTATCGTGACAAACAACTAGAGTTACAAAAAGTCCAACAAGCACAAAATCAACTACAACAACAACAGGCTGCTGAACAACAACAGCAAATGCAAAAACATTTAGCTGCAGAACAAGAAAAACTTGTAAAAGCAATACCTGAATGGAAAGATGAAAAAGTTGCTGAAATAGATAAAAGAAACATTGTTACTTTTGCAAAAAGATATGGTTTTAATGACCAAGAACTTAATAATGCTACTGACCATAGAGCAATATTAATGTTACGCATGGCAATGATGTATGATGCTTTAGAATCAAAAAAACCTTTAGTTAAGAAAAAATTGAAAAAAGCACCAAAAATGACAAAATCTAGTAAGAAACTTTCAACTCAAAAATCCTTAAACAAAACAAAGGTCGATAAAGCCTACAATAAGTTGAAATCAACAGGTAGCATGGATTCTGCTGTTGATTATCTTTTACAAAAATCCAATTAACCATAAAGGAGTTTATTATGGCAACTTTTAAAACCGCAAATGCAATCGGTGAAAGAGAAGATTTGTCTGATGTAATTACTCGAATTGACCCAGCTGAAACACCAATTTTCAGTAACGCCAAAAAAATTACATCAAGTGGTGTATTCCACGAATGGCAAGTTCAAGAATTAGCCGCAGCTGCAGATGACAATTATGTTAATGAGGGTGCTGACTATTCTTATGTCAACCCAACAGCAACTACAAGACTTGGTAATTATCACCAAATCTCAGTACAAGCTGCATCAGTATCAGGAACACTTGATGTTGTTGATAAAGCTGGTCGTGACAAAGAAACAGCTTATGTGAAAGTTCTAAAAGGACTTGAACAGCGTAGAGATATTGAAAAATCACTATGTAAAAACGAAGCAAGAGTAGCTTCACCAGAACCAAGAAAAACAGGTAAAATTAGTTCATTTATGACTAATGTTTCACTTGTTTCTCCAAGTACAACACCAACAGGTGATGGTACTGATGTTTCTGACAAAGCTGGTACTAACGCTGCCCTTACATTAGCAAAAATTGATGCTGCAATGAAACTAGCTTATGATGATGGCGGACAGCCAGATATGCTAGTTGTATCACCTGCTAACAAAGTAGCATTTAGTGATTTATCTTCTGGTTCAGTTGCAACTGCACAGTTACAATATTCTGCACCAAGAGATATTGCTATCATTGGTAGTGTATCACTATATCTTACTGATTTTGGTGAGCTTAGTGTCACTATCAGCAGACAAATGCTAAATGATACAATATTCCTATTAGATTCTGACCACTATTCTATTGGTGCATTACCTAATAGATTATTTTCTGTATCAGATGTAGCACCTACAGGTGACGCTACAAAATTTGCTATCGTCAGCGAGTATGTTTATGTGCCAACAGCACCTAAAGCACACGCTATGGTAACAGATTTAAATACATCTTAGTAATAGCAAAGGTGGGGTATTAAATACCCCACCGAACTTTAGGACAGATAATGAAAAAAATTATAGGATATGACCCTGTACAGAAAAAAACTACATATTTTCATGGGGGTTCTGATGGTCAACATCATGTAACAGTTGAACAAGAAACTGAACATATTATAAAAAAAGCAAAAGAATTAGATATAGATTACAAACCATACGATATTGTTGGTACACAAAAACACATGAGGCAAGTTGCAGAACTACCTGCTAATCTATATTTTGAATTAACAAAAAAACTTGGTGAACCAAAACATAACAAAAAGGCATGGGCTAGATGGCTAAATGACCCTGACAACAAATTTTTTAGAACAGGTGGTGGTAATATATAATGTCAATTACAACATATTCAGAACTAAAAACACAAATAGCTAATTTTTTGGCAAGAGATGATTTAACATCACAAATAGATACATTTATTGACCTTGCTGAGTCAAGAATTAGTCGTGAATTAGAATCACGCTCTCAAGATACACGCACAACTCTAACAACAACACCTGACAATGCCTATGTATCATTACCAACAGATATGCGTACAATTCGTAATGTTAAAGTAATGAACAATCCAAGAATTACATTAAGGTATTTGTCACCATTACAAGTAAAAAAAGAATTTGCTACAACAGGTACAGGATTACCACGAGTGTATAGTGTAATTGGTGATAATTTGTTTTTAGCACCTATACCAGATACAGCATACAATATAGAATTGACTTATAAAGCGTCTGTAAGCTCTCTGAGTGACAGTAATACATCAAATACTATATTGACTCGTTATCCTGATTTATACCTCTATGCGAGCTTATTTCACGCTTACACATACCTTTTAGATGAACAAAGAGCTACACAATACGAAGCCTTAATACAATCAATACTACAACAAATACGAGTTGACGAAGAAAAAGGCAGCTATGGTGTTGGTTTAGAGATGAGAAGTGTATATGGAGAATTTACCTAATGTTAAATTTTGGTGAATGGTTACCGGACCAACCAGATAATACATCTGGTGTAACAACAGCAAAAAATGTTATACCTGCAGCAAGAGGGTATCGTGGTTTACAAGATTTATCACAATATAGTAATGCTGCTGATAATAGATTAAGAGGTATATTTGCTGCTAAAGACGATAGTGGTGACCCAAAAATATTTGCAGGTGATGTTACAAAATTATATGAGTTTACAAAATCAAACTCTAACTTAACAAATATATCAAAAGCAGGTAATTACACATCATTGGGTAATGAAGATATATGGAAGTTTATTGACTTTAGTGGTTTTGTTATCGGTGCATCAGGGCATAATAATATATTGCAAGTCTATGATAATGGTACAAGTTCTGCTTTTGCTGACATATCCGGTAGTCCTGCAGCTAAACATATAGCAGTTGTTGGTGACTTTGTATTTACAGGTAATGTAAAATATGGTGGCACAGTCTATCCTAATCGTGTGTATTTTTCATCACTTGCATCACATACAGGTTGGACTATAGGCACAGACCAATCTGATATACAAGATATATTTGATATGGGTGATATTACAGGTATTGTTGGTGGAGAATATGCAACGATATTATGTGAAAGAGGTATAGTGCGTGGTTCGTATGTTGGTACACCATTTATATTTCAATTTGATAAAGTACAAACAGGTTTTGGTTGTAACTATCCAAATTCAGTAGCAAATGTTGGTGAGACAATTTTTTACTTATCAGATGATGGTTTTTATCAATTTGATGGGCAAAGAAGCACACCTATAGGGGCAGAAAAAGTAAATCGTTTTTTCTTTGATGATTTTACAATACGAAACAAGGGTAGAATATCTACTGCGGTTGACCCTACAGAACAAATTGTCGTTTGGTCATATACATCAGGTAGTTCAAATGATGATACACCGGACAGATTATTAATATATAATTATGCGTTACGAAGATGGTCGTATGCAGAATTAGATTGTGAACTTATATCACCATTTATGACAATAAATTACACATTAGAAGAATTAGATAGTATTAGTACATCATTAGATGGTTTACCTGCATCACTTGACTCATCTATCTATATAGGTGGTCAATTTATATTTGGTGGTGCTAAAGATAAAAAATTACATACATTTAGTGGTATTAACAAACAAGCATTAATAGAAACTGCTGATTTAGATACAGGTAATGGTCGGACAAGTGTTATTACTAATGTCATACCCTATGTAGAAATTGTTGGTGGTACATCACCATCAGTAACAGCACAAGTGTCATCAAGAAATAGACAAGTTGATGAAGATAGTTTTGGTACAGAAAGCACATTAAATACAGATGGATATTGTAATGTTAGGTCAAATCAAGGTAGGTATCATAAGATAAGACTGAATGTATCAGGTACATGGAAATATATACAAGGTGTAGAGATAGAGGCAAAAACAACAGGTAAACGATAATGGCTGATAATCAGTACAAAAGGTTAGCTAATCAAGGTGGTAGTCCTAGACAGGTTGCAGAGGTTGTCAATCGTATTTTAGATGGTGGTATTAATTCAACAGGGTCAATAACCTTGCAAACCTCATCTACGACAACTACAGTTAATGATGTTCGTGCTGGTGAAAATAGTGTTATAACTTTTATGCCAAAATCAGCTAATGCTGCAGCAGAACTTACAGCTTTATTTGTTTCAACTAGAACAAATGGGTCCTTTACAATTACACATAATAGTAGTGGAACAACTAGACAATATGAATACATCATCATTGGATAAAGAAGCGTGGTTAAAATCACGCAAATATATATTAGAAGCCCTTAATAGGGGTATTGATAGCCATAGTGAGAAAGATGTATTTTATGCAATAGCAAGAGGTGATGCTCAATTATGGACCGGACAGCAATCAGCTTGTGTTACAGAAATAGTTACATATCCTAATTATAAAATGATACGATTTTGGTTAGGTGGTGGTAATTTAGAAGAATTAAAAGAAATGGAAAAACCAATTTGTGAATGGGCTAAATCTATTGGTTGTGAAAAATCAATGATATTAGGTCGTAAAGGTTGGTCAAAAATTAAACATGAAAACAGAACTTACAAAGAAGTAGGTACAATATCAATAAGGAGTTTATTATGAGTATTGGCGGAAGTGAACAAACAGGTATGCAAACAACGACAATGTTGCCACCTGCCTATGTTTTACCACAGTTAGCGTATGGTGCAAATGAAGCCCAAAGAATGTATAACGCAGGAACAGGGTTTAATTTTTTTCCAGATAATACTGTAGCAGATTTTAGTCCTGAACAACAAATGGCTATGAATCTACAAAGAAATAGAGCATTATCTGGTAGTCCTATAACAAGACAAGCACAAGATTTATCACTAAATACTTTGCGTGGTGATTTTTTATCAGGTAATAATCCTTATTTTCAAACCGCAGTATTAGACCCAATAACCGATAGAGTACAAGGTCAATTCAGTCGAGCTGGTCGTTTAGGTTCTGGTGCAAACCAAATGGCACTTACTCGTGCCTTGGCAGACCCACTTATGCAAAATTATGAACGAGAAAGACAAAGACAAAACGCAATGATTACACAAGCCCCATCTATTGCTAATCAAGATTATGTCGATTATTCACAATTAGCAGCTGTTGGTTTAGATAGACAACAACAAGCACAACGACAGATTGAAGCAAATAAAGCTCGTTTTGATTTCTTACAAGCTGCACCACAACAACGACTAGCTACATTTTTAAGTAATCTAAATGCTGCAGCAGGAAACGCACAAACACAATCACAACCAATTTATGAAAATAGAGCTGCAAATGCTCTTGGTAATGTGGCTACGATTGCAGGTATTTTAAAAACATTAAATTTAGTTTAGGAGTTAACATGGGATTATTTGATAATAAAAAAAGACCAAATGGATTATTAGGTAATGTAAGTGAAGAGGGTTTATTGGCACTTGCAAATGCTTTATATCAACAAGGTCAACCAAGTTTAACACCAAAAGGTGGGTTAAATCTTGCTGCACCAATGTTAGCATATAAACAAGCAAGCAAAGGTAATGAAACAGATAGATTTTATTTACAATTAGGAATAGACCCAAAAGACCCTCTTAGGGAAGAAAAAGCTAAAAGAGCACAAGGACTTTCAGGTACGCCTATGTATCAAAATTTTTTATTTGCTCAAAGTGAAGGTTATCCTTTTGACTTCAATCGTTATGTAAGTGATGTCAATAATAAAACTTTAGCATTAAACACAGGAGTTCCACAAACTAATCAAGTTAGCAACACAGAAATTACACAACCTAGTCAAGAGGGTAAAATTGATTCTCAAGTTGACAGCTCTATAACAAATCCTCGTATTTATGTGCCAACAGACAGAGCATTATCTCAACCAACAGCTGATGGCAGAATAAATGTATTAAGAAATGGTGAACTAAAAACAGTATTTTTTGAGGGAAGTAAGGCTTATGATGACGAAATACGAAAATTTGAACTAAGAAGAATAGAAGAAATAAAAAAATTACAACCTGTGTTTAATAATGCTGTAAGAATAAAAGAAATAGTAACCGAAAATCCACAAGCTGTTGGTGCGTTTTCAGCACTTACTGAAAGTCTAAGAGGTAGTGATGCAAGAACTGTACAAGAGTTATTAGAACCAATCAAAGCATATACAGGTTTTGCAACACTTGCTGCAATAAAAGCATCAAGCCCAAAAGGTGGTGCATTAGGACAAGTTTCTAACCAAGAAATTTCTTTATTACAAAATGCTTGGGGTTCTCTGTCAAATTCTTTAAATGCACAAGATTTTGTTAAACAACTTGATATAGTTGTAAAACAAGCTGAACAATCATTAGCTAATTTAGAAAGAGAAGCACAAACAAAAGGTGTTCCTATAGAAGCTGACCCTGTTGCAAAAGCCTTACAAGACGAATTAAACAGTTTTCTTAACACTTACAAAACAGGTGTTGGTGGAACATCAACACTAAAACCAATAGATGAAATGACACCAGAAGAAATTGATGCGGAGTTAAATAGTTAATTATGGCGGATAGTTTAGAATTAAAAAAGAAAAAATTAGCTTTAAAAAGAAAAAGAGAAGCAGAGGCACAAAACAACAAAAACAATAGATTTTTAGATAGGGATTTTGTTCGTAGTGCTGTTGGTCAAGGTTTGTTTTTTGGCTATGGTGATGAAATTGAAGCAAAAATTCGTTCTATGATTGGTAAGAAAAGCTATGAGGAACTTTTGCCTGAAATTAGAGCTGCTTTAAAGGCGTATGAACAGGATTTTCCTATTCAATCACTTACTAATGAGGTTATTGGTTCTATTCCATCAGGAATATTGTTAACATTAGGCACAAGCGGATTAGCAACTCCGGTTGTTGCAGGAACAAGATTAGCAACACTTGCTAATAAAGCAAAACCATTTTTACAGGCTATGGGATTAGCTGGTTTATATGGTAGTGGTAAAGAAGAGGGTGATGTAATTGAAAAAATAAAAACAGGTGCAAAAACAGCACCATTTGGATTAGTTTTATACCCAATTCAAAGGTTGGCTGGTAGCAAACCTGCACAAGCATTAAAAAACAAATTAAACTTAACGATAGGTCAAAAGATTGGTGGTACTGCAAAAAGATTTGAAGAAATTTTAAAATCAGTACCAATATTAGGTGAAACAATAAGAAAGCGTGAACAAGATGTTCTTCAACAAATGAATGTCAATATTTATGACAGAGTTTTAAAAAATATTGGTAAAAAATTAGACAAAAACAAAGTAGGACATGAAGCCTTTGATGAGGCTGATGGTTTTATTCGAGATGCTTATAAAGAAATTATACCAAAATTAAAATTAGATGAAACTAGCATACAAACATTAATAACCAAAATTAAAGCTATTGGTTCAGATGATTTAAATATATCAACAGATGTTGGAGAAGATTTTATAAAAAAAACAACTAATTTAATTAATAACAATATAACTAAATCAAGTCTTAATAAAAACGCAAGAAATATATCAGGTCAAAATTTAAAAAATTTAGAAAGCAAGTTAAGTCAAAATATTAGCAAGGGTATAAAAAGCCCAGACGCTGCAGTAAGAGAAAATGCTTTTCGATTACAAAAAGTAAGAAATGAACTTACAAAATTAATGGAAAATAATAATCCTAAATATGCAGATAAATTAAAAAAAATAAATTTAACATTTCGTCAATTTTTACCGATTGGAAACGCTGTTAGTTCATCAGTTAAAAATGATGGTGTATTTACAACAGGTCAATTAATTACAGGAATAAGACAAACTTCGCCAAAAAGAGATTTAAGACGAGGAAGCGGTGGTGCTGGTTTACAAAAAGAAGCCCAACAATATCATTCTGTTTTAAAAAATGTTGTACCTGATAGTGGTACACCAGAAAGGGGTTTAGGACTAGCAGGATTAGGTGGTGCAGCATATTTTACTGACCCTGTTACAGTTGGTACAGCATTAGGGGCTGGTACAGCTTTGTACACAAAAGGTGGTCAACGAATCGCTGACATAGTTACAGATAAATTAAGTTTGTTAGGTACATCAGGTGGACTAGCAAATGTTACAAGAGAACAAACAGGCTTATTAGATTAGGAGTATATAATGGCAAAAACAAAAATATCACAGTTTGATGCTACCGCAGCAAATAATACTGACTTAAATAGTATTAGTATTGCTGAGGGTACAGCACCATCTAATATTAACAATGCTATAAGAGAATTAATGTCACAACTTGCTGACCTAAATCTTGGTAATGAAGTTTTATCTACTCTTAAAATAGATAATTTACACCTAGATGGTAACAGTATTGTCACTTTAGATACTAATGGTGACCTCAACCTTACGCCAAATGGTAGTGGTTCGGTTGTCGTAGCCAAAGCAGACATCAATGGTGGTGCAATAGATGGTACACCAATAGGTGCGGCTAGTGCAAGTACAGGGGCTTTTACAACATTGTCTGCAAATTCGACTGTTGGTCTTGGCAGTAGCGTGACTATATCAGGAGGTAATATTGATGGTGTTATAGGTGCAAATACACCTGCAGCTATTACAGGCACAGTCATAACCGCTAATACAAATTTTGCTGGTAATCTTACAGGTAATGTAACAGGTACTTTAGATGGTGTTGTAGGTGGCACAACCCCAGCTGCTGTTACAGGAACGACAATAACAGCCAATACGAAATTTGTCGGTGCAATAGATGGTAATGTTACCGCAACAAGTGGCACATCTACATTTAATAATGTCACTATAAATGGTACATTAGATATGGATAGTACCACATCACAAACAATAACAGGTCTTGCTACACCATCTGGTTCTACAGATGCAGCAACAAAAGGTTATGTTGATACCGAAATATCTGGTTTAGTTGACTCTGCACCTGCAGCACTAAATACATTAAACGAATTAGCTGCAGCATTAGGTGATGACGCTAGTTTCTCAACAACTGTAACTAATTCTATCGCAGCAAAATTACCACTTGCTGGTGGTACAATGACAGGTGATATTAACGCAAATTCTAATACTGTTAGTGGATTAAAAGCACCATCATCTGCAAATGACGCAACAACAAAAACTTATGTTGATACAGCAGATGCACTAAAACTTAATTTAAGTGGTGGTACATTATCTGGTAACCTTGCTATGGGTAGCAATAAAATAACAGGTTTAGACACACCGACTGATACTGCTGATGCTACGACAAAAGGTTATGTTGATGGTGTATTAGGTTCTGCAACAGCTGCTGCTACATCTGCATCAAATGCTGCTACATCAGCTACAAATGCAGCGTCTAGTGCGACTGCCGCAGCGTCATCAGCAACTGCTGCTGCCTCAAGTGCTACATCAGCTGCTGCATCTTTTGACAGTTTTGACGACAGATATTTGGGTGCAAAATCATCAGCACCTACTGTTGATAATGATGGTGATGCTTTAGTAACAGGTGCATTATATTTTAATACAACATCAAATGAATTATTTGTTAGAAATTCATCAAACGCATGGGTACAAGCTGCGTTTACTGCAAGTGGATTTTTAAGTTCTAGTAATAATTTATCAGATGTAGCAAGTGCATCAACAGCAAGAACAAATTTAGGATTAGCTATAGGTTCAAATGT
>CEQB01001130.1_pt1 | contig 19511 bp, 18 predicted proteins | sample 530581 | NCBI WGS metagenome assembly CEQB01 (sample SAMEA2620588, study PRJEB7988) | marine metagenome | biome: marine biome (ENVO:00000447); feature: deep chlorophyll maximum layer (ENVO:xxxxxxxx); material: "saline water (ENVO:00002010), including plankton (ENVO:xxxxxxxx)" | depth 75 m
ATCAGCACTATCATTTACAACTGCAATACCAAATTTTTTATTTTTAGAGTAATATTTTGATGCTTTAAATCCTTCTGGATCTAAACTTCTGTTATCTGAATCTTTAATTTTTTTACCTATATAATCATAAGAATCAACTAAACTTTCTAATACTTGCTCATTAAGTCTTTGAAATTTCATTGTATTATATAGTGTTTGCCTATTTACAAAAAATTTCTGCAAATCACCTTCAGTCATATTTAACATATCTACAAATAAAGATTTATCTTTACCAGTAGACATATTTTCAGCTATTAATGCTCGAAAAGCTTGTTTTACTTCATCATTAAATTTTGTAGATTTTTCTAAATTTTCTTTTACTGTCATTAATAAATCTTCATTAGGAGTTCCTTTAACTTTATCTATATTTCTTTTATAAAGTTCATTAAATTGTTGTTTAATTTTATTAACAACTTCAATATCTTTTCCAATAATTAATGATAGCTTCATACCAGGCATTTCAATTATTTCCATACCAGACGGAAATTTATCCATGTTTGTTTTTTTAGCTAATAATTGTAAGAACATATCTTTTCTATTTCTAATTAATGTTCTATCGTATTTATTAATAATTGTAGATTCAGATTGGAATACATCTAAAACTTTTAATCTAGGTTTATTACCTTGAAAATTCCAGTCTACAGATAAACCGTCAACTAAAGCATATTCTAAGCCTATTTTGTCTAAATATTGGAAATATGGATTATCATAAGAATGAAGGTTACTATCTTTACTTTGAATTCTTCCTTCACTAAAAAAATAAACTCTTTTGTTTTTACCATCCATATGCTTAGTAACCATTTGTACTAATCTTTGATAAGCTTCATTAGCATCTCCTTTACTATATTCCATGCTATCAAATATTTCTTTTATAGCTTTTGAACCTCTATATTCACCTAGTTCGTTTTTTAATTTTGAATTTAAGAAATCATTCATTTCTACTGGATTAGGAGGTATTAAGTTGCCATCAGTATCTTTAATTTTATATTTTTGAAAAAATTCAGGTAATGGCATATTAGATTTTGCATCATTTGGACTATACATTTCATCAAAATAAGCTTGAACATCTTTTTGAGCATGTGTCATTTTTATATCTAAACTATCCATATTAATACCATAGTCTTCAATAAACTTTCTTAGTTGCTCTTGAGTTTGAGATTTATTCCACTTTTCTTGATTTACATGATATTCATAAGTACCCTCTTGTTTACCTGTACCTTTTTTCATTTCTAAAGCACCATTATTAATTAACAATTTAGTTAGCTTAGAAGCTTTGTTAGGGTAAGCATTTAAAAATGTTAGAGCTGCGTTTCTTCCTAATTCATTTTCTGCTGTTTTTGTAAAATATGTTTGCAATTCATATTTAGCAGTAGTATTACTTGCTAGCTTTGCATCTTGCATTACAGATTGTATAATATAAAATGTGCTTTTATCTGTTAGTGTATAAGTATCTCCTTCGGTAACAACATTATCTTGTTTTGGAGTTTTACCATTTTCTTTAAGCTTTGAGACTTCTCTATTATAATTATTAACAATTTCAATAATTTCAGGATCTGAACCTTCATATTTAATTTTGTGTACTAATATTCCTGTAGCTTTTTTACCAGAAGGTTTATGCCATCCCATTAATGAAAAATTGTTGTTTTGTGATGGTGTACCTAAACTATAAAATGCTTCAAATAAAGCTTGTTGTTCTGGAGTTATGTTAGTTAGTTTAAAATTTTCATATGCTACTCGTTGAACAATTTGATTACTAAACTCAGATAATAAATTAGAATCAACATTAATGCCTAATGTATTAAATATGTTTTTTAAATTTGCTAATTTTTCTTGACTTATAAATACATCACCTACTTTTGTAGTATCATATCTATTTTTAGTGCCTAAAATTTCTAATAAAGAGCTAATAAACTTTTTATCCTTTGAAACCAATGCTGTATCTTTAACTATTTTACCGTCTGCTCCTAATATTTTTACTTGATTTATACTCTCTATCATTTTTAAGCCTACTCTTATATCAGCTTTATCGCTTTGTAGTATATTTGCATCAATTAATAAATCTTGTATTTCATTAAACTTAGGGTTGCTAGCATCAAATAATTCAGAAAACTTATTAATACGTTTATTTAATATTCTATTAGACATGTAACCCATCATATCATCCATTCTAGAAAAACTAAATCTATTATTTGCAGTTTCAGAAAAGCCTAAGTCAGTATTGATAACATTTTCTTTAGTCTTAATAAGCCTAGAAAGTTGATCTACAAGCTCCATATCTCTTACCTTAACAAAAGAATTTTCAGAACGTTTTGTACCTCTTTGTAATTCTAGTAAACCTTCCAATACGCTACTTGCTTTTTCTTGTATTTTAGATAATTCATCAAGCTGTCTTTCTGGCTTTATATTTTCAAAATATTTTACTTCATTTCCTAGTTTACCTTGTTTTGCTAATTCTACTACTTTGTTACTAAATAAAACTAACTCAGGAATACTCCCAATATTACCATCAGAACTTGATGCTCTTAATTCTTTTCCTTCTAAAAGACCTACAATGTCTATACCTGTTTTTACAATTTCTGTTTCAAATCTATCTCCAACATTATCTGCTGTAGTTTTTAAATATTTTTGTAATTCAACTTGGTTAGTAAACTCTTTAGCAAGAGCATCATTAATTTCTTTTGCAGTAGTTTCAGATATAGAATCTAAATTTTTAACATATTTTTTATTAGCTGCTCCATGAAGATAATCATAAAATCTAAAAAATAAACTTAAATCTTCACCACTTTGCTTAGCTGACTTAACACCTGCTGTTACATCAAATTCTACTACTCCACGACTTACTTTACGAGTAATAGGAGTATCTATATTATCAAAATTATTAGTTGTTAATCCTTTTTGTTCTGCTAATTTTACAAAAGAATTTAAACGTTTATCAGAAGCCATAGGATTTATATTGGATGATATTGAAGGATTTAATGTTGGTATTCCTGTAATAGGATTTGTTACAGCATATTTAGATGGTAAAACATCTAGCATATGTAATCCTTCTCTTAATCTAGTTAATTGCTCAGGAAACATATCTGTTTTTCTAGCTAAACCTTTTCTATTTAAAAATGCTCCTAACATAAAATTTACAGCTAAATCATCATTAGGAACTTCTTGACCTACTATTCCCATATCATAAAAACTACGAGCATTCATAGCTAATCCGCCCCATAACATTTTAGGCCAATTTTCTTTTACACTTTCCCAAGAATTGTGAGTTGCCCATTTAATTAATTGATTACCTATACCATTTGCTGTTTTTCCAAAAGCAAGCCTTGTAATTTCAGCCATATTTTGCTCACTAGCAGCTTTACCTGCACCATCTAAAATTCTTCTAGCAGATGCTTCTGGTTGAGTTAAATCAAATATATAATTTTTACCTTGATAATTAACACTTCTTCTATGTAAATCTCCTAAAGGTTTTAGATTATTGCCAAGCATTTGTGATGAGTGTTTAAGCTCTGCAAACGTTTGTTTACTTAATAAATTGTTATGTTTTGCAAATTTACCTTTTATAGCAGATATAAAATCTACTTTGTCTGAACTAGATTTACCTGCTGCAGGAAGAAACTTACCTACACCAAAAGCAACCCCTACAATACCACCCCATAATGGATGGGATATATCGTATTTATGTTCTCCTGCAGATAATCCCACATGCAATCCTTCTCTTGCTGCATCTAATATACCAAACATAGCACCTTCTTGTATCATAGAACCTATACCATAAGCTATAGTTTTATTTGCCATATTTTCAGTAAAATAATCTGCAACAGAAGTTAAAGGTCTATCTAATAAATATTTTTGATATACAACACTTAATTGATCTCCTACACTTCTAGTAATTTGACCTGAAGTTACTCCTTGCTCTATACTTTCTTTTATACTATTTTGCATAAAAGTTCTATAATTATCAGGACTATTTAATCTTCCTGGTTTAATAGTTTTTTGTACAGATTGAGCTAAATTAGAATGTAATCTTTTTTGATATATACCACTTAAGTCGTTATCTATAATATCTACAGCTTCTTTTTCAGCTTTTTTCATTGCGCCTTGCAATGTTTTTTTACCAGCAGCTTTTGCAGCAGTAGCTGTTACACCTTTACCAATAACACTTAATGCAGCCTTAGGTCCACCTGCAATAAAACCTGCTAATGTACCTGCTCCCGATGCTAGTTTTCCACCAAAACTTTGTGGTCCCATTCGCATTTGCATTTCTTCACCAGTTTCTGGATTAATAACAGTTTGTTTTTCATCTCCAGTTAAAAAATCACGAGTTCCAGATAAAACTTGTCTTGCATCGCCTGCTAAATCTCCTAGTGCAGCATCTAATAAGCTTGGAGATTCTTCTAACTGACCTAATGCTCCAAAAGTAGCTTCATCAAAAGCAGACCAAATAAAATTACCAACATACTCTTGCGCAGTTTCACCAATACTATCTAATAAACTTGATTCTTCTGGTTGTGTTAATGTTTGTGGTCTAGCAGGTTTGCCCATTGTTGTTTTACGAAGTTCTTCATTTCGTAAAAAGGCTTGTAATTCTCTTTCTAAGCTCATATTGCCTCTATTTTTTTATCGCCAACGATTAGAATCTAATTTATACATTTCTTTAAACCACTTTAGTTGCATAGCATCATCAGGGTCAGATTCTAAATAATTTGCATATTGTCTTTCAATTTCTTCATCTTCAGATTGTATACTATCTGATAATTTAATAATTAAACTATCAAGATTTGAAGTTCTTTCTTCATCAGGTAGTTTTTCTAATTCTTTATTTAAATAACCTATAGAGATTTGATTTAACGCTTCATTAACATTAAAAGATGTATCATAAACAGTTTCATAATATGTTTTATTTTGCCTGTATTCATCTCTTTTGTTAATATATGTTTGCAATTGCTCATTACCATGTTCTTCAATATATTTTACATCTTCATTAAATCCTTTATATTTAGGAAACTTTTCTTGCAATTCGTTATATCTATCAAACATATCTATATCATTATATATAGTCATACCTTGCTCATAAATTCTATCTAGTTGTTTTTGTAGATTAATTTTTATAATTTCTTTAGCTTCTTCAGATTTGATATTATCTAATTCTTTTAAAAACTTTTTATATAAATCGCTATCAGAACCGTCAATAAACCATTTTTTATTTTTACTCTTAGCGTGTAATGCTTCTTCTAATATTTGTGTTTTATTTGTACTAATATTTAATGCATCTTTTACACCGCTTGCAATGCCACCCTCAGCATCTAAATTATTTAAATCTAATAATTCATTAAATCCATTAGTGCCATATACCAACTCTCTTATAGCAGGATTTTGAGAAATAATTCTAGATTTTGTAATATTTTCTAAAGAAAGCATAGGATTGGAAAATTTAACTTCACCTTTTTCTGTCAAAAATATATCAGCATCTTTATTTAACTCATTTAACATTGAAGTACCCCAAATTTTGTCTAAAGAATTTTTATCATTATAATATATTTTATCAGGATTATCTATTAAGCTTTGTTTTTGAGGAACACCTTCTCTATCTACATAGATACCAGAAGGAATATTATTATCAAAAGCTTCATTAATTTCTTCTATTTCTTTTCTCATAGTATTATACTCTTGGAAATCATCATATATGTTTAAATCAGATTCTAAATCTACTAATTGTTTTAAACTATTAGAAGTAACACTTAAAAACTCTTCTTCATTTTTTATTGCATTACTTGGTATAATTACTTCTCCATTATTTCCTTTTTTTTCAATAATTGCATTTAATTTTTTAGAAGCACTATTTGCCATCTCTAAACTATCTTTTACCATTTGTAATCTTAATTCTTCTTCAATGCTATTTAAGCTGCTATCAGCAGCAGCTAAATTTTGTTCAATACGTTTACTTAATGCACCCACTATCTTTGACTCCTTTCTTCTATGAACCTAGCTAAAGCTTGTCCTGGAGGAACAGAACCAAATCCATATCTTTCTAAAAATAGCATTGCTCCAATATCATCGTTTTCTTTAAAGCTGTTTTCTATGTTTATTAATTTATTTAATATTGCATCTAATTGATTTACAGGTAAACTTTCAAGATAAACAGGGTTAAATATATTTTGATCTAACAAAGATAGTTCATTAACAACGCTTGACTTTCCTTCAAAATTCATTAAATTCATTTTCATATATTCTGATTCTTGCATATCCATAAGCATACCTTCTTGCATTCTTATATTATTTACATCACTGTATGCCTGTAAATGCTTTTGCCAATTTAAATTAACATCTGGCATTTTTATCAATTCTGCATCTATCATATTTTTATTACTGTAATAAAAACTAGCTGCATCAGCCATAGAAATATGACTATGATATAATTGATATACTCCAGGAAAATTTTCTTGAAAATCTTTTAAACTCATACTTTCAATTTCTTGTAAAGATTCAGGAGTTTCTTGATATTTAAATTTAAAATCAGTCAATTTATCGCTATGCTCTAAAATACCTCCCATTTGATCACCATCTGCAAAAGGAGTTCTTACAATTTTATTCCATTCATAGATACTGTCAGACATGCTTTTATAATTTTCATTTTTTAATAATTCAGATTCTTTTTCTCTAATTTCTTGATTATTTTCTTGTATTAATCTAGTAACGCTATCAGGTGTTTGTAATTCTCCACTAGAATAAAATCCTGATTTCCAATATTCCCAATTTTGTTGTATTTGGTCTACATCATTTTTTTCTAATAAATAAAATCCAGAAACATCAGATGGCATATAATCAATTAAACCTTTGTCTATTAAATCTGCATATTGTTCACTATCAATAACAGCTTTTCCAAAGTAAGCAGAATCAGTGTTTTCTTCTATTTCTAATGCACCACCCCAATTATTTCTATTTGCTATTTCTAAGGGTGTTCCAACAGCATTTTTACCAAAAAGATAAGCTTCATAGTTATCTATTTCATCTATACTAATACCTGGGCTATAATCTATAGCTCTACCACCATACTCAAACAATGTTTCGTTAGCTATATCAGATAAAACACTACCTCTAGGTGTATAATTTTTACCTACTTCTGTAGCTTTAATAGCTTTTCTTACATCTTCTGAATATTCAACAAATGCAGTGTTATCAAAAAGAACATCTCCATATTTATTAGGATCTATACTAGGCATTTTAGAAGTTAATTGATTAACTTGAGATTTTCTAAATTGTACGTTTTGTTTTTTTTCGTATTCTTCAGCTAATCTTTCTTCTTCTATTTTATCATCTTGACTTTTAAAATAACCTACTGCACTCATAGTAAGTGCATTTAAAGCAGAGTCTAATCTATTTTCTTTTCCTTGAGCTAATATTGCTCTTTTTCGTGAATCTGACATTTATCCTCCTAAAGATATATTTGAACAAGCTTCTTCATTATAATAATCGCTATTAGGATCGCAAACAAATGAACTAGCTATAATTTGATTAATATTATTAGTATCAGCCTGATAACTCATAGCACAAAATTCTTGTTCAGAAGCAGTAGTTGCCCCTTCTAAACAAGTTGCATAAGCATCATTAGCTTGACCTGTAAATTCAGTAAATGTTTCCCAGTAAGACTGGTCAATCATATCAGTTGTAAAATTTAAATCGTCTGGATTATCTATTTGTAATGCCTCAAGCAAACTACTTTCAATGATATTAACAAAATTAGGTTGATTGCCGTACGTTATATCAGGAGCAGTAAATATATTAATATTTTCCTCAGGCTCATTTATTGCTTGACCAGTACTAGTATCAGCAGAATCTAATCCAAAATAACCTGGATATTGAGATTCTATTTCGCTTTCAGAAATAGATTCCATTCCCAGACTTTCTTCATCAAAAGCACCTTCATATGCTAAATTTGCTACACTAGAATACATATCTTGTAAATAACTTTTTTGCAATCTTTTTTTATCTTCTAAAGCTTTTATATTAACAATACTTAATTGATTAGAAATAGTATCTAACATATTTTGATTGCCAGTATTATAATATGTATTAATATTTGACATTTTACCTATATTAGGCTCTAACTCTCTAAAATTTGTTTTTGCACCAGATATAATATTTTGTTGTAAAATATCTCGCTCTTGAGCTTTAAGTATTTCATCTGTAGAATCATATTCAGGTAAATACATACCATATTCTTCTAAAAATTTTTCAGGGTCATGATACTCTATGTTATCTGCAGTACCCTGTGTTAAAAGAGGTATTAAAAATTGTTCTTGATCAAGTAAAGACATTACCCACCTCCATTATCAGTACCAAGCTCACTAAATGCACCTAAATTACCTAAATCTTCTAATGTATCTAAAATACTATCACCTTGAGATGTATATATATTAGATAAAGCTTGGTTTGTTTGTAATTGATTTGATTGGCTTTGAGAAATATATTCAGACCATAAATTATTTAACAAATTGCTTTGAGACCCACTTCCTGAAAATCCTGTTGAACCTAGTTGAGATTCCATTGACTGATAATTCATTTGATATTGATCTTGCAACTGCTTTTGTTGAACATTTCCTAATCTTATTTCTCTATTAATACTTGCTGGGCCTAACTCATAATCTTGAGAAAAATAATTACCGTAAGTACCCCAAAAATTTTCAAAATCATCATCATCTGTAATCCAAGGACTTATTAAGTTACTATAAAAACTATACATTCCTGGATTTTCTTCTGATAAATAATCTTCAAATTGTTCTGTACTATCATCATCTATTGGTAATACAGGTTGATATAAATCTGCTAAGCTTCCAAACGGACTATTTAAATACTCTTGTACCCATTCGTAATAATCTTCTCCAATTTGTTGCGATGTATAATTATTTGGATTGTATTCAGGCATTAATTATCCTTATCTTGTATAAGTTTCATAGATTGTGGTAGTATACTTGACATTAAATATTGACCTACTAAGTCATTAATAGTACCTCCACGTAAATAATTGCTAACACCATAGTTACTAGATATGAATCTTGCTAGCTCATTTGCAGCTGTGCCAGGAGTAAAAACTCCTTTAGCTGCTGATTTAACAGCAGATTTAAATGGAAGTGATTGTTTTGAAAAGGGAATATCAGTTCCTTTAGCTTTAACATTAATAGTATCAGAAAAAGCATAAGAATCTTCTTTTTTATCAAAAAGTTCTTTACCAGTAAATTCTATTTTTTCTGCAATACTCATATCTTCCCAAAAATCACTAACTTTAGGCATTTTAGAAGAAGCAATATATGTTTGTGCTATACCACCTAATGTTCCTAAAGCTTCTGCTTTTCTTGTGTCTTTTGCTGAGTCTAATAATTCTTCTTTTAATCTTAAATCATCAGCTCTATTAAATTTTCCACCTTCAAAAAATTTTAAATCTTCTTTTGATAATGTATAATCATCATATGTTTGACTAACTCTACCGCCAGCACTTCCATATCCAAATCCTTTAGCAGCTCCTGCTAAACCACCAAAAACAAATCCTAAAGTTCCTCCAATTATACCTCCTAAAAATTGACCGATAGTAGCTTCTTCAGCTTCTTTTTCTCTATTTTTTCTATATTCTTCTAATATAGCGTATTCTTGTTCTAGTTCTCTAGATTTATCTATTGCTAAAAATACATCACCTATATTTCGGGCCATACTATCTCCTTTTCTTTAAAATCCTTCATATTAATATATAAGTTCTCTTTCATTTATACAATAGTTTTATCTATTAAAATCATATTCAACATTTAGTTGATCTGATGTTTTGCTTGTTATGTTTAATGCACTATCATTGTTACTAGCAGTCGCTATGCTATAAAAATCATAATTATTATTACAATTATTAGCTAACCATTCTGTAAAATCATTTATAGACATATTAGCATTAACATTTAATTTTATTGATATATTATTAACATTTAATTCAAAGTAATCATTTTCTTCCATTGAACTAAATGCAGTAAAGTCTAAACTTGTAGTATTATTAGATTGATTTATTGTTATATCAGATGTTATCATGATTCATCCCAATAAACTCTAATTAAAGGTTTGGCATCAGTATTAACCATTCCAATTCCTCCACTGCTAGTATAAGCATGATAACATATAACTAATATATGATTACTACCTGTTAATGTAACTTCAGGACTTCTAGCCCATACAATTTCTCCGTGAGTAATACCGCTTGTTTCTGCATATATATAGAAATTAGCTCCTGTTTGAGGTATTCTTGCTGCTGAATCACCAGCTGGGCCTAAGTCTCCTAGTTCACTAAATATGTTATAATCAGCCGCTATATTAATACCACCAGCAGCACCTGTTCTCTGACTACTAGTACCTGTTGCTCTATTCCATCTTCTAACAGTATTTCCAGATGTTATACTAGTCCAAGTATATCCTGATATAGAAGACAATGTATTATTACCAGCTGTACTAGCACTTCCACGTTCCCATGATGCTGATCCATATGTAGTATTATTCATATTCCAATTTACATTAGTAGTTGTGTCACTTGTAGTATTTAAACTAGCACCATCTGCATGTGGTATTTGTACTGCTCCAATAACAAAATCATTATAATAAGTAGTGCTAGCTGTAACTTGCATTGCAATATACACTCTTCCTTGAGAAGCATCACTAGGTAGTGGAACAGTTACTACATTATAATTATCTGCATTATCTCCAGCAACAGTATTTTCATTTATTGTTAAATTAGGTAAATGATAACCTCCATCATCTCCAATGGTATTATTAATAGGCGAAGGCCAATTCTCTGCACTTATATGTTGAATTTGTTCATCTAAAGAATATATACCCCTTGCCAAGCCATTGGTTTGAGTTCTATATCTAGCATTTTTACTAATAATATTTGCATTCCATTTAGCCATTATGCATCATCAAATACTTCGTATGATATAATTAAATCTAAATCACCTGAAGCACTTGCTCCTCCTTTTAAAACATCTGATTCCATTAAATATATTGGTGTATCTAAAACTATTAATGTAGAGTCAGCAGGAACTGATATTGTTTTAGCTATATAAAAACTTCCTGATGTATCAAAGTTTGTTACACCAGCTGAAGTAAAGTTTGCTTTAGTTACAAACAAATCTAAATCTGCTTGTGAAGAACCATCTACATTAGCACAAGTGATTCTATTGATTTTAATTAATTTATTAGCAGACACCGTTAGTAGAGTAGTTGTTAAAGTATTACTTAAATTAAATCCAACCGACTCTGCATATATTGATGTTGTGCTTACTAAATTTACATTTGCCATTTATTCTCCTTATCCAAATACCATTGCTGCTACTATTGAATTTAAACCACCACCACCTCCACCTCCTCCTGCTAAACTACCATTATTAGTTATAGCAACATCTTGTCCTGAATCATCTGTAAAGTACAAGTTATTAGGTGTGTCATTTTTAACCCATAGTTGTCCATAGTTAGCAACATTACCACCTGCATTAGCTGTTTCTTTAATTAAAAAACTACCGTCAGGTTCAAATTTTAAGTGTGCATTAGCTGCCGCAGCATCAGTAGTTGATATTGTTAAATCTCCATCAGTTCCTACGGTAAGTTTACCAAAGTCATTAACATTACTACCTGCCAATAATGTTGTAATTCCACTTGAAGGGCGAAATTTTAAATCTCCATCAGGCTGAATTGTTAAATGTGCATTTGCTGCTGAAGAATCAATAGTTTTAATTAGTGTTACTCCGTGATTTTGCACTTCTACTTCAAAATAATTAGTAGGAGTAGAACCTGTTGTATCATATATCTTAAAGTAATTTTCTGCTCCTTCTTCACTTTTAAAAGTCATAGCATTATGACCATTATTAAGTATTGCCCAAGCATCATCTTCTCCATCCATATTATTCATTTCCATAAGAAATTTTCCATCAGGTTGTATTGTTAAGTGTGCTAACTGAGCATCAGCATCTATAGTTTCTAATACAGTTACTCCATTTGCAGTAGTAGACATTTTAAAATAATCAGCTGTATTAGCACTACTTACCTGAATATAATCTGTATCTCCATCATCAACTTCTTGGTAAATACCATACCCCGTGGTTCCTGCTGCTAACATTTTATTATAAATTCCATATACAGTATCTCCTACACTTGCATAATTATGAATTCCATAAACTTCACTTGTACCTGTTGTATTTGACCTTACACTGTTAGCAATGCCATAGTTTTTATGAGTTCCAACATGAGTAATAGTACTATTATTCACGTCTACTGCAAGACCAAAATTGCTTAAAGTTTGGAATTCTGCTGTTATTCCTGTATGGTCATAATCAATTGATATTCCATAGTCTGATTGGCCTCCAATTTGAGTAGAATCTTTATCAATAGTTAATGTACCAGCCATAGTATCATCTGCATTGTCAGTTACATAGTTAGTAGGTATAGTAGGAGTACCAGATAAATTAGAATATGCTACTTGAGCAAAAGCCCCATTATGTGCTAAAAAATGTCCAGATGTACCAGCTGATGGTACTAATGCACTAGATGAACTATTATCTGTACCTATGTCGGTTTTTATTTCATTAAGCGTTCTACTTTCTAATCCGTTAGATGTAAATCTAGCATATTCGCCAGATGCAATATCTCCTCCATCTATTCTAACTGCATTAGTATCAGCAATACCAAATGTTACTCCTATATCTGACAATACTTCTGCTGGAGTTCTTTTTTTAACTACTCCACTTACTTCAACTAAATAATTATCTCCTGCTGTATCGGTATCAATATTATTTATAGTTAATGTTCCTGATAAAACAGTACTAGTAGCATTGACATTTAAAGCTGCAGCGGCAGATGTTCCACTATCTCCTGCTCCTAAAGTTATAGATCCACTTGTTCCTGAGCCTGTTTTTAAACCAGAAGATACTATAGTGTTTCCTCCGTTTTTATTTGTACCAGTACTACCAGCTCCTAATATTTTTAAATCTGAACCATGTCCTTCTGCGTTTTCTAATTTTAATGTAGAGCCTGTTGTTCCCCAAGTAGGTTGTAATGAAACATCCCCTATATATATTTTGCTTACAGTGTTACTAGATTCTATATCAAAAACTTTAGAATCAATAGTTAAATAATCAATATCTGTAACATTAAATTTTGCTTTTTTAATAAATAAATCTGCATCAACATTTAGCTGACGTATATGGTCATCTGATACTTTTTGTCTTAATGCAGCTTTATTTCTATATCCAATTTTTTTACCATTACCAAAATTATACCATTCGCCACTTATTTTACCAAATAATATATTTACTCCATTGACTGTAGCAATTCTTATATCTCCGTTTTGACCTTCACTATTACTAGGTCTTTTATCTTTAATCGATAATTTATCAGAGTTTATTCTTTGTCTTATTTTTGAGTTTATTCTAGACATTATTTAGCTCTTTTAATTCTATATATAAAACTTATATCATTAATATCAAATATTTTACATTCATTTGTACTTACAAATTTTAAACTAAATGAATATATATTATTACCTCCAGATCCAAATGTAATTTCTCCTCTAGTATATTCTGTACTATGCAATAATGTATTATCTGTAACTGAGTCTTTTACATCTGCTAAAACAAATGTTCCACTTTGGTTTGCTTGATAATACACTTTGATATTAGAATCTGCTTTATATGTTATATAAGCTTTATATACTTTTTTTCTTACATTAGGTTGAGTAAAGTCATAATCTTTAGTTTCTAATATAATATTATTGTGATTATTTTTTGTATCGCTTTCCCATCTTAATATTGAACCACCTTTTCCTCCCGTAGCATATGCTGTTATAAAAGTATCGCTATAATCAATAAATGGAGATGATGTTTTCATTGTCATTGTAAAATATTTTAAATTAGTAACACCTGTAACACTTCCATCTGAATCTGTATTTAATGAACTAAATGTAAAATGATCAGTCAAATCACTCATTTCATTACCTTGTGATTCAATAAAATTATTTTGTAAAAATTCATGAATATTAGTAATTAAAGCATTACTGTTAGTAAGATTATTTGCACTTGGATCAGAATCATTTGAATAATTAGAACTTGTTGCTGCATTATATAATTCACTAGGGTTTGAAGAGGTAATATAATTAGCTTTTATAATTCTAGATTCAAATGCATCATTTCCAACATTTACTCCATATTGTATTTGTAAAGTATATTCTGTTCCAGGATTTGTTCTTTCACCTCTATTAGCAAAAATTTGAAATACACCAGCTTGTGCATTTACACCAGCAGTATTATTTATTACAGAAAAATTAGTTAAGTCACCTATACCTAAATTTCCATCAGTACCATCATTACTAAATGCATAATTAGTAGACCCATAACCAGTAACGGAAGTACTACCCATACTATATGCTGTTCCAGTGTTTTTTGCTTTAACTGTTGCAGTATATTCTTTTACAGTTAAACCATCTGACTCCATAGTAAAATTTAATGCATGAGTGTAATCTGAGTTATTTGTATTTAATGTATTACATTTTTCATTATATAATTGTACTAATGTAGTAGCCGCTACATCACTAAAAGTATAATTTACTGTTTCTACAAATGCAAGATTATTAATTTTTACCCAGGAAGAACCTTTGTATATCATTAGATATTTATTATTTGTACCACCTAAGCTTTGATTGTGACTTGTATTATTGATTTTAAAAGAAACTGTAGACTCCGCTTTTGAACCAGCAACAAATTGTGTGCTGTTTTGACTATGGAACATTTCACTATCTCCGCCTTCGCCATTAATAGATACATATAATTTGTTATTTGCAATTACTCCTTTAGAATATTGAGAACCTATAATTACAGAAGGGTTACTTTTAAAATACAACCCCCCAGTAGCAATATTAATAATTAAAGCATGTTTATCTGTACTAACATCTGATACTAAATCTTTATATCTAGAAAATATAATTAATAAATTATCTTGAGGTTCGTATTCAATATGAGAAAAAGTATTATATATTTTTTGCATCCATTCAGAAGTACCTAATCTAGATTTTATAATATTTACAGGAGGATTTTCTGCATCCATAGCATAAACGCCTTGACTATTTAACCAGTAAATAGCATTAGGTGTAGAACAAACTGCTGTCGCAGAACTTATACCTACTCCTTTATGTGTTGTTTCTAAATATTCAAATTCACCAGAACAATCTATAACATATAAATCATCTTGTTTGTATACTAATAATTTTTGATTAAAATTAACTAATTTTACAATATCCTGACCATCATTATTCATAATGTCTAAAAAACTTGATTCTGGTAATATATCAAATTTATTAACTGGTGATCTTAAAATTCTATCGGGATAATTTATTGGACTTTCATTTCTTAATATATCATTAATAGGCTTAGAATAATACGATACATTTCCTGCGTATAATCTTCTGTTTACTATAGCTGAAGTTTTATACCAAGCATGAATATTATCTGTATATTTATAACCATTTTTTAAGCTATAACTTAAAACTGGTAAAGACGGTATACCTGGGATTAATTGATGAACAACTCCTGCTTGAGTTGCTGTTTGCCAATTATCACTTGCTTCTATTCCATCATGAGAAAAGCTTTTAGTTTTTGAATTATAATCAAAATTAACAGTTGCTAAATATAAAGGATCTTCAATAGGACCTTCATTATTATGCATAAGCCATATATTTGCACCTACAATTCTAGGATTCCATGCACCAAAATTAGAAAACCCATTATTCATATCTGATCCACGAAATTCAGAAACAGAATGCTTTCCATCTTCTATTCCAGATAAAAATTCATTTTGATTTGCTGTTAATGTGTTTGCACCAGTATATAATTTAAAATATAAATATAAAGCCTTGTCATTTTGTCCTGATGCTATAGGAACAGTATCAGCTAGTGTTGTATTAACAACTAACTTACTAATTGAAGACTCTAAGGGATTATCTATATTATCATATAAAAATGAAACTCCTAATCCAATAGTTGAATCTATTTCATTAGAAGCAAATTGCCAGTCTCCAGGTTTTGCATTATTACCAGTTCCAATTCCTACAGATATTTGATTTACTATTAAACTTGAGTTATTATAGCTAGCACCTATTGGATCAGGAACTAAAGAATCAAATTCAGATAAGGTAGCATCAGTAGAGTCAGTAGCTATAAATCCAGCTCCATTATAATTATGAGGATTATCAGATTCATCATTAATAAACTCTGTTTTATGATGATATTCTTCAGGACTTAAGCAATGACTTCTTAATGGATACCATCCTTTATTAATAACTACTTTTTCTTCTGCAGAATCTTTATTAAAATAGTATTTATTAGAAGATATTGCATATAATCCTACAGGACGTTTGCAATGTCCTTTTTCAAATTTTTTAGGAGCATCTAATAATAATCTAAAACAACCATTGTCATAGTAAGCATCTAAAACTTTTATATCATTAATAGAAAAACCTCCTCCATTACCACCCCTATCTTGCTTCCAATCCCATAAATATTGTGTATCAAAAAACCAAGAATCATTACTAAAAAAATTAGTATAACCACTATCTGAATTACCATACCAATATCTAAAGTCACCTATATTATAAAATCCAAATTTACCATATTGAGCAGCCTTTAAAAAAAACTTATTATTTTTATAAGAATTAGAAGGTAAACAATTTAAACTACTTGTAGAATCGTAATCTGCATTTAATGCATAGTATATTGTACCACTTACTGTAACATCTGTTGAATCTTCTGCTTTAAAACTTGTATTGCTTACAATTTCCGTAACAATTAAATGTTTACCTAATAACTCATCATCATTACTTGTTTTAACTACTGTTAATTTAGCACCTACATCTAAAGAATGGTAGGAGCTAGCTGGTTCAACATTAAAAGTACCAGTAGAACCAGAAACTCCTGAACATGTCGCTTTACCAAAAATACGAAATCCAAATTCTGGAAATACAGCATACAAATTAGGTATTCCTTCAGAAATGTATTGAGATGAAAAACTACCTACATTTTCATTCAATCCTGGAATAGTATTAAATGCTCCATCAAGTGTTAATTTTCCTGGTCTATAACTTATTAAACCATCTGAGCTTACAATTTGATTTTGTTCTAAATCTCTTTTGTCTACAGCTTTATTTATACCACCTGAAAAATCTACTATATTTAAAACATCTTTTGCCATATTCTATTTTTTCTTTTTCTTTCCCCAGTTTTTTTTCATATTAGCATAAGCTTTTTTGGAGATAGTTGTATTTTTTTTAGAACGACTAGTACCTGCTTTTTTTCTTTTATTTATATTCCTAACTAAAGACATAATCTCTCCTTATTTAGATTTTATTTTATCAACAATAGGTTTTAAAACCATATCCCATATTACATCATCTTTTTTAGAAGGGCTAAGTTTTACTACTTTTTCCACTACATATAAAGCTAGTAATACATATTCCCAGTTACTTGTAATAAATGACATCATTGTTTCTCCTTTATTTGTTTTTTATTTTACTTATTCTACATCCACAATTTTTACAACATACATATTCTTGTGGAGGATGAGAATCTTTTTTTAACTCTTTTACTTCATTTTCTAGTTCTTTAATTCTATCATGATGATCACGAGCAATCTTTTTATCTGAAACTTTTTCAATTGCTTTAATAGTTTGATTAACTAATAATTTTAATACTGCTTTTTTTAATAACATTACCAATCTTCTCCTTCTCCAATGTCATCAAGATAAAAATCAAAAAAATTATCAAATAAAAAATACACACCTATTCCAAATACTAACGAAAATCCTAGAACAAAATATAATATGCCTAAGATATAATACATTAGTAACCTATATTTTTGGTTATGTTATAACCTGTTTTTTTCATTTTCTTACCTGTTTTTTTAGCATACTTTTTAGCAGCCATCTTACCTTTTTTAGTATAAGAAAACTTCTTTCCACCGACGTTTGGCATTTTATTCTCCTTTATTTATTAATTATACGCATGCAACAAATACTTCAACATCTACAGCAGCTGTGTTAGCAAGAGCTGTTATATTAACTAAATCTGCATGTGTTCCTGGAGTAACTGCTCCAGCATTTGCATCAAATGTATCTACTACACCTCCTGCTAGATCTGCATTATAGATAAAAGATTGACCTTTATCAAGCTTAATACCCATTTCATCATTATCTTCATTTTTAAATGTTAAAGAAACATGATTTTGATCATCTTTATTAGTTATTCTAATATATCTAACATCAGATTCTACAAAAGTACCATTTGCTACTGCAGTACTCATTTCAATTAATGTAACTTCAGATGTAGGCACAGTAACTATTCTTTTATATATTTCGTTAATACTTCCAATAGTTAATGTGTTAGTTGCACCTTGATCTGAACCATTTAAAGAAATGCTTTCAGTTAATTTTATTGTTAAAGTTGCACTACTTATTGTTGAACTCATTTTTTCTCCTAATTAAACAGAAGCTACAAAGACTTCAAGATCTACTACACCTGAGTCTGCTTCTGCGGTTATTGCTGTTAAGTCTCCAAATCCTGCGCTATATGTAGCTGTTCCATCAGTATCTGCTCCTCCAGATGTATTAGAAACAGATTCAGCTCCTGTTGTTGCATCTCTAGTAACTAATGTATGAGCTGTTACTCTATATCCATTTACAGGAGATGATTCAGATGTAACACTTCCTACGCTTGTTCCTGCTGGAACAGTAGTAGCATCATGAGCATATCTTAGTCCAGGTATAATTTTATTAGTAGCTGTTATATTTTCAATATCATCATCATCACCTGTATCACCAGTACTTTCAGTAAATCCCAAAGCTACTTGATTAGCAAGCATAGTATCAATTACTCCACTATTTCTATCAGCGTTATAAATAAAAGATTGACCATAGTCTAACTTAACACAAAATTCATTATTATATTCATTTGTAAATACTAAATATACAAAATTAGCATCATCTTTGTTACTAATTCTAATGTATCTTACATCTCCTTCTACAAAAGTATCATTAGCAACGGCAGTTGAAAAATTTAATAATGTTACTTCTGACTGAGGAACACTAACTATTCTTTTTGAAATTTCATTTACACTACTAATTGTCATAGTATTAGTTGCACCTTGTTCACTTCCATTTAAACTAATTGATTCAGTTACTTTAACTGTCAATGTAGCGCTGCCTATTGTACTTGACATTATTTTACTCCTTTTATTTTTGTATATATCGTCATTAATCCTATACTTATACCTATAATAAGCGATATAAAACTTAATATAGGATTTAAAACTCCTAACCAATGTATTATACCTGAACCCACACTACTTGTTATTCCTAGTTCAGGATAATTACTTAAAATTTTTAATGTATCCTGCATTTAATCCTCACAGTC
>CEQB01005479.1_pt1 | contig 19126 bp, 28 predicted proteins | sample 530581 | NCBI WGS metagenome assembly CEQB01 (sample SAMEA2620588, study PRJEB7988) | marine metagenome | biome: marine biome (ENVO:00000447); feature: deep chlorophyll maximum layer (ENVO:xxxxxxxx); material: "saline water (ENVO:00002010), including plankton (ENVO:xxxxxxxx)" | depth 75 m
ACGCTGCCAAGCAGAACGCAGCAGCCACTGCGGATGCAGGTTCCTTCTTCACCAAGTCAGCCTAACACGCTGACACAGCCTCGCAGCTTCGGCTGCGGGGCTTTTTTCATGCTCGGTACCACGCTGCCAACGCCGGTTGCCCGGCCATATAACTGCGTTGCAACCACAACAATTGCTGCTATACTGCAAGTATGCAGTAAGGAGGAAAAAATGAAACTTCTATCAAATTTTCTAATCGGAATCGGCATGTTCGCTCTGATTTTCGGCACATCAATGGCAGAGCCAATGGATGATAGCGCCTTCTTCTTTCAGATCGCATGCCTTATCGGCGGCCTATTTGTCGCCATCATCGGCGGCATTGTCCGCACAATGGCTGAGTAGCCAGCAAGGGGAACCAAAATGGATGGAACTATTGTAGACAAAAAGATTGACTATACTGCAACCAAGCTGTGGCATTTCCCAGTTGAGATGTGCAGCTTACACGCATCGTCAATCCACACTGACAATCTTGAGGTGCCAGAAAATATGGCGCGTGCAATCGTGCGCACTGACACCAATCAGGTTCTGGGTGTGCATGGAAAAAAATACAAGCCAATAACCAACATGACTGTCGTCAATGCAATGGTCGATGCAGTGCATGAGTCAGGCATCAGCCGTGACTATGACTTGACTATCGACTCACTCGACGGCGGAGCCAAGATGCGTGGTCGATTCTTGTTCAACGATCTGGTCATCGAACCTGACGTTGGCGATATCATCAAACACGAGATCCTGTTTTACAACAGCTACGATGGTAGCTGGGCGTTCCAGCAGACCAGCCGTGGTCATAGGGTCTGGTGCAAAAATGGCTGTAGTAACGCCATGACTGTAGCTAACACATGGGCCAAGCATACCACTAATGTGAATGTCAAAGGCAGCACAGCCAAGATTGTAGCTGGCCTTGAGACATTCATGCAGGACAAAGATGTGTACAAAAGCTGGATGACAACCAGCGTCGATGACGAGACAGCTTTCTTGTTCTTCAAGATGAAGCTGTGTCGTTACCCAACACAGGATGCAAGCATCAAGATCAACGAGCGTCGTTACGAGCAGCTTTGCCGCCAGTGGAACAAAGAGAAAGTTCAACTCGGCAGCAACAAGTGGGCTTTGTACAACGCTTGCACACATTGGGCTACGCATACTGGTGACACCAACACACCACACGTTGCCAGACGCAACCGTGAGAACCTGCTTATCAAAGCACTCAAGCCAGCCAACTGGCACCTTGCATAGGAGACAGTATGTCAACACCATTCATCGTACTCGTAGAGGGGGCCATTGGCCTCCTCGACAGAGCCAGAGACAACATCAATGACACAGGCAAAGATGCCTTTCGTTATGAGGTAGAACACGCTCTGTACACACTCAACGGAATCAAAAGCAAATATCACGAGTCGCTTGATAGATTCGTTGCAGAACCAATCGAACCATCAATCAAGGAGGTAAAATAATGCAACCTAAAGTTGAAAAGAACATCCCACTGCCAGCCATCAATAAAAAAGATAAATATGGCTTTCTGTCAGACGTAAAGATCGGTGACAGCTTTGTTGTCAAATCTTACGACACGGCATCATATCGAAACGCAATGACACGTTACGGATATAAATGCGTTACACGCAGAGAGGGTCAAGACACACACCGCATGTGGAGAACCGAATAATGTCACTCATGCAACAACGCCACTTTGAATACATTGCAGACAATGTAGCACCACTCTTGCCGTGGCCAGCAAAAATACAAGACATGGCTGACAAGTTAGCTGCAACCAACCCACGCTTTGATCGCAAGAAATTTATAGATCGTGCGACCAAAGCATGGGAAGCAGCCAACCCAATGGAGGAGTTGGATGACTACATTCCACACCTTGAGCCGTGAGTTCTACGAGTGCCGCGAGTGCGAAGCACACATAGAACACTATCATGATCTCAAACATTACAGCGAAGACAGCGGGGGCTTCTGCCCCTGCTGCGATAGTGACGATCTCAAAGTGATGACATCGTACATAGTCTACCAACAAGTGTGGGCCACCGATGAAGTGGATGCCGCCAACACTGCAATGGAGTTAGACGAATGGCATACCATTACTGGTACGGTCTCGTAATAGACCCAGATTTTGACACCATGTTTACTGGCCCAATAGATCACAAGTTCCAAGAGGAGCCATATCAAGGAGGGTTTAGACAAGGCAGCGAGGTACACATCAGGAAAGCTGTACTTAAAAATCCACCACTCGGAAAACATTCTGTATGGCCGGAAGCAAGGAGAACAGAATGGAGAACCTAATGCGATATGAGATGTATCATTACCTAATGGACTCAATCGCCACACACTTTGAGATACAACTCAAAGATCGTGACCATTACACCGAACAAGAATGGCGCAGGTTAGAATACAAACACGATGCCTGTGTTACTTTTATCAACAAGCAACTAGGAGAACCAATCAATGAACGATCTGTTTGACAGGCTAGGACTAGACCAGCCAGATTTTCCAGAGACACCAGCATTTAAGTTGGCTCGTCGTGACGACCCAAGCACTAGCCATGATGCTGCCGAGCAGCTTGATGTCAGCAAAATGGAGCGTGTTGTATTAGCTGCAATCACCAGCTTTGCAGACAATGGCTGCATATCTGACGATGTGCTGCGCATCCTTCCGGGCTATCGCTACAGCACAATCACTGCCAGATACAAGCAACTCAAAGAGAAGGGCTTGATCTTCACTGATCATCGCAAACGCAAAGGCGAGTCTGGCCGACAGCAGCTAATCATGTGGGCAAAGGAGTTCTACGTTGCAGACGAAGTATCGGAATAGAAACCCCAAGATAGTCGACAAAGAAATCCGAGAAGGACGCAAGCGCCGAGCCGAGACTGTGTACACCAAAGCATTTCATACACGCCAGAAGTTCGGTGCTGCTTCCAAAGTCAGGACTATCTACAGCAAAGAAAGATCAGGAGGAAATAAGTGATGCCATCACAAGAAAGAGAAAGAGAAATCTCCATATACAGCGGACATCCCAGCACTGGAAGAATAAGTCTGGGCAGTCGCAGACCTTCCGGCAATCGTAGTGTTATGGAGTCTATGCACAAAAGATATGCAGAATCAGATGAGTATGGATGGCTGCATAACTTAGAAACAGATGTTGAATATGCAATTCTGTCTGATGTTTTTGGACTTCATTACTCGGCGGGGTTCACCGAAGATATTGAGGAAATGTTAGATATAACCAAGAGAATGGTCGTTGTTCTTGAAAAAAACTTACAGCAAAGAAACAACGAGCATTTAGAAACCATTATGTACGCCATACAATGCGTCCAAAAACAAAAGTGCAATAGCGAATTGACATGACTGCAAGTATGCAGGACTATCCCTGCATGAAAAGCTACATGACAACGCTCAAAAACAGAGCAAAGCGCCACCGAATATCACTCAAGGATGCGTTCCTTCAAGCTGGTGTTCGAGACTCAACCTATTACAGAGCCAATCAAGGCAGGGAGTTACGCTACGAAACCGCAAAACTAGTGTTCGATTACATCACCGATGCCAGCAAGAAACAGACGCACAAAAAAGAAACTTAATCAGGGCAAGGCACAAACATGCGAAGCATGTGGTGCAGTGACGCCTTGGTTTGTCTGTCCAGTAGCATCGATCAACCCGCCGTCATGGTACACAATCTGCCTTGACTGCTATCAGGAGAACCAATGGCAAACAAAAATCGCGACAAAGGAAACTACCACGAAAGATGGTTCGTCGACTGGCTCAAAGAACTTGGCTTCCAAGCCAAACGCCAGCCCCTATCAGGAGCACTCGGCGGAGAATACTCCGGCGACATCATCTGGAAACTCGGACGACTTGAGTTGGTGGTGGAAGTAAAATACAGAGACAAGTCAAACTTCCCCAACCCATTCACCGTTGTGCGTGACGTTGCATTTTACAAACGCAAAGTCGGCACACCAAAGACGCTTGTCATCTTTGACGGTGATGTGTTTGAGCGTGACATCGCTCCGTTACTAACCAAAAAGAAACGAGCAACCAAAGCAGAGTTATCTGAAGAATGGATGCCAACCGACAAGCAACAGGCTACACTCAATGATTTGCTAGGAGTGGAGATAAACCATGACATTGAAGCCACTAAGTTCCGCGATCACCACAGGTCGAAAGGGAACACATTCAAGCGACCAGACCTCGCTTACAAAAAATGGTGTACTAACGCCGTTGAGTGGGGAACAGCAGCAACGAGCGGTGGCTCGTCTAATGGAAGTCGGAGATCCAGCAGAAGTGGACAGGAATCTGGTCACTTCGCTGGACTTATTACCGGGCTTGACGATTTCTAGTGTAGAACGCACACGCTTCCCTCGTGATGGCGACGTTCAGATCACATTGCTACGCTACGATGTGCATGTGACCGACGAGGCATCGCTAGACCGTGCTTTAAACGCCGTACAAGCCTCACTGACGCCCCTTCCTGATAAACAGGTAGGTGAGCAGCTAACCATGCTGGCAACGCTTGTGGTGAAGCCAGCAGGAGAAACTGCCAAAGATCAGGCAATTAGGATCAAGTCACTCACTGCTCAGTTAATCAAGTATCCTGCGGACATCGTGTTGTATGCCGTCCAGAAGGTCGGGGAGTCGTGTACCTTCTGGCCGGCATACGCCGAGTTCCACAAACACATTGAGTGGCGTGTTGAGAAACGTCGCAAACTAATGGAGGCACTGACAGCCAAGAAGGTTGCACTAACTGCAAGTTCGCAGTAGACTATCTATGCAAAGGAGAACCAAATGAACCGAACAGGATTTATCGGCGGCAGCGACATGCGCCGCATCATGGAAGGTGACTGGATATCACTCTGGGAAGAGAAGACAGGACGCAAGAAGCCTGACGATCTATCAGATGTATTGCCAGTACAGCTTGGCTCATTCACCGAACAGTTCAACATTAACTGGTTTCATCAGCAGACAGGCAAGCAAGTGTCTGCCAGCCAGCATGAGGTCAAGCTAGATGTAGACGGTGTACCATGCAAGGGGCATCTTGATGGTCTTGTCGAGGGCGTCACACCAATCGAGTGCAAGCACACTTACGACAACAACACCATCGACAATGTACTCAAGCAGTACATGCCACAGATCCAGTTCTATATGTGGATTGGCAACTACACAGAATGTTATCTGTCAGTCTTGTTTGGCAACAGACGCTGGGAGTCGGTGCGTGTGTCTCGTGCTGATGATTACGTTGAGCGGATGCGTGTGCATCTCAAGACGTTCTGGCAACTTGTTGTAGATGATACACCGCCAGCAGAAGCTGACGAGGTGTATGGCAATCATGTTGCCTCGACAAACCAAGACAAGATTCCTGTCAACGATATGGTCAAGCGCGATGCTTCTGGTGACAACGAGTTCATCAGCCGGTGCCATGACTACATCGAACAACAGGGTAATGCACAGCTATTTGAATCTGCCAAGGCTGATCTCAAGGCAATGGTAGGAGATGATGAGCGAGAGGTGTACTGCGATCTCCTCACCATCAAGCGCGACAAGCGCGGATCACTTCGTATCGCAGTAAAGGAGAACCACTATGACGACTAAGAACCTTGCAGTAGCGCTGATCAAGTTCCACGACAGTGGGGCAGCAGCCAAGAAGGGTGCAGACAATCCCTTCTTCAAGTCCAAGTATGCCAACCTAGAGGAAGTCATTGAGACTGTCCGCGCAGAAGCTGGCAAGGTTGGGCTGACATTCACCCAGCTTGTTGACTTTGACGAGCATCACATCTTTGTAACCACAATCCTGATGCACGAGTCTGGTGAGTCAGTCACTGGTCGCACACCTGTGCTGACCAAGGACAACACAGACCCGCAGAAGATGGGCAGCGGTATCACATACGCCAAGCGTTACGGCTTGCAAGCGGCCTTCGGTCTTCCGTCAGAAGATGACGATGGCAATGCAGCCAGTGTGTCCAACCCCAAAGTGCAGAAGGTAACAAAGAAACAGGAGGCTGATGATGCTTGGGATTAATAAACGACTCGACAAGATCGAGTATCGACTCGCTCGTATCGACAAGATGATTGAAGATCTGCTTGTGCTGCGTGGCATGACAGTTCCAAAACAGGTACCGTCAGTTATAGTTCATAAGCCTGTATCAGATATTAGACAACGCAGATCAGACTGGTATCCAACCGGCATGGCTCAGTACATGCTCACCAGATACAGGACGGTTGATGATATCATAGCCAAGTTTGGCTACACACAGGAGTCAGTCAGAACCTACCTCAAAAACATACGCAAGGCAGGTCTGCCTGTAAAAACACGCGGACGCGCACCAACCCAATACAAGATTGCCAACCCGCATAACAACTCTACTGCTATGCAAATCATCACAGGAGAAAAGCCCAATGGCTGAATACGACAATAGAAACTCTGGCATCGCTGGCAAGCCTTGGCCCGAACAACGTCTGCTGCTGAACGGCAAGCTGAACGTCATGGGCGAAGACATGCAGGTTGTCATTGTCACTGCCGAAACAAACACGGGCGAGAAACGCCTTGAGATCTTTCAGAAGATCGGTGTCCTGTTCAGCAACGACAAGAACGGCAACGACAAAGCACCAGACTACTCAGGCCCACTCGACGGCTTGCATCAGGACTGGCGCATTGCTGGTTGGCGTGGCGAGAAAGATGGACGAAAGTTCATGTCGCTCAAAGTCAGTGAGAAACAAAAGCAACAAGAACCAGAGCCAAAGCAAGAAGATGCTTCACAAGAGGTAGAAGATGATATACCTTTCTAGGTGGAGATGTATTGGTTTTGGTTCTCCTATCGTTTCCTCCTAGCAAACTGGCAGACAAGCTTCGGCTTGTCTGCCTTTCTTATGGAGACAACGACGACATGAAAAAGGAGATAGCACAATGACTGATAATGAGTTTCTGACAAAGGCAGAGGTTTTAGAAGAACTAACGAAGTTATACGACATTTGTATGAGCGGAAGTTCAGAGCCTGATGACGGCTGGTCACGCATGGCTGCTGCGATCTCAACCGCTGAAGATGTGGCAAGGCAAGAGAATGATTATTGTACCTAGAAACGACGGCATCATTGTAAGTGTAGATGGCAAGCTACACACCCTGCCACAGACACCAATTCAAATGATGCACATGGCTGCTCGATTTCAACAGGCAGCCATTGAGATGCTTACACAGGAACAGCGAGAAGACGCATCCGCTCAATCAATCGTTCCGCCCTATTCGTCACTTGACGATACCAGCGGCTCTGCTCCATCTGGTTAGCAGCCTCTTCCCAATCGCCAGCATCTACAGCCGCTTTCATCTTTTTAAACTGAGACAAACGCGGCAGCCCCATATTAAACATCATGTTTGCAATGATTAATTGTGCGTCATCAGGAAGGCTGGTGAAGTTTGGATACAGCTTCAAGCAATCCATACGCACACGGTCTACATCTTTTTCGAAAGCCTCTCGCACCCGATCCCCAGAAATCGGGGTGCCGAGAGGCTGACCGTGTTCTGGATCATCTTCGGTAATCAAATGGCCGATGCCAAATGTTGGGTATCCTAAATGGTCGTTGTATATTTCAAACTTACAACCTTCATCCACTTCCAAGTCATTGATTAGTTTTTCTACGTTCACTTCTTGATCCCCTTTATACCACGGAGTCCAAAGCTGGCCGCTATCGATGCGTACATTGCCCACTGGAACCACTGTGGTGTTGACTCTAGCGCAGTGAAGCCACGCTCCACATATGGCTGCAACGGCGGTATGAAACACATTGCAATGATCACTATAAATAATATAGTCCATGCCTCGTCCTTCCAGCTATCCTTGCTGGCTTCGGCCATAACACGCTCCCACCCCGCTTCATGCGTAGCAGCAACGCGCATAACTTCAGCTTCGGCTTCGGCTCGTGCAACCTTTACCTGACTTTGCGCTGCCTTTTCAGCAGTCTTACCCTTTAGCCACCCACCAGCTAGTTCACCTACGATTGGAATTAAAGCCTGTATCATTTCTTTTCTGATCCTAACCAAACAGCAAAAGCACCAGTCATAGCACCAGATACAACACTAACCATTGCAGATTGCTGAGTCGAGATTTGTTCCAAAGACATTCCCCATTCAATAACCCTAATATACATAAACGTCATAACAAACATCATAAGTCTTGGAAGGATCTTCCATGCCAAAAATCGTTCCATAGTTACTTCCATTATAATCTCCCTTGATGATGTAAAACCAAAAGGACTAGAGAAGCCAAGACACAAGCAACTATAATCAAGAAGAACGTAATCACCGCGACCTCGAAATGATGTTTACGTTTTTTTATGCGTTGTTGTTCTGCTTCTCGCCTTGCCACTCTAGCTTTTGCTTGGAACTTTTGCCAGTCAGACCATAGCCCCGGCCTGCCAGCATAAATCATAATCTGTTTGAGTTGATCTTCTTGCTCTTTGATTTTCTCTAGAGCCATGAACTCCTCCAGATCAGAGCCGCCACCTTTTCTTTGCGCTTTCTGCTGTAGCTTTTCTTTTGCGCCAACAAATTCTGCAATGGCACTACCGGCAGCTGCTATGTCCTTACCGTTGGATACAGCTTGCTTTATAACTGCAAATGCTGCGTTGGCTGCTGCAAGTTCCGCAAGCATCAGTACACCCTTACCTTGTCATCTACCAGCTTCGGCAAACAATAAGCAGTGATGTTGTTACCTTGTTTGTGCAGTCTCTGGGCAAAGTACACGCAGTCATCAACGCTGCGGAAATACATATCATTACTAGTGAGCCGCTTATCCTCACCAACACCTACATAAACAAATAACAAGAACACATGGATCATCCATTAACTATGATCCCGATAAGTAAAAGGATTGTTGTGCCAGCAGTGCCGATCATAATGTGTTCGATGCGCTTAATACGCAGGATGGTTTCCTTCCAGCGTTCAGCGCAAACTGCCTCATGGGTGTCCAGTTCGGCTTTGACAGATGTAACTGTAGGCTTTGCCATCACGCAAACCCTCTCGCTGGCGTTGCCGGTGGCGTAATAATGTGACCACCATCTTCTAGGTGTTGTATCAGCGTGTCGGCTTTGTCCGACAGCTTTCTTAGATTGGCGTGGTAGCCAGTGACAGCCGCCATTTCGGGATACTCGTTGCCGTCATCGTCAGTCAGCGTCTTGCCGGTAGGCGCATAGATGCTGCCAATCTCATCAACCCGCACCCACGCTGTGGCCCGAATGACATTATTGTCATCCTCATCCTGCGTGATGATGCTGTGAGGATACACCGTCTCGCTGCCGCTGACATTGCCCTCGTCATCAAACGTGTCTCGCGTTTCGCTTGGCCCTTTCAGTGCGGTAATCAAAGCGGCTCGGTCAGCTACTTTGAGATACCAGTCAACTTGAGGCGGCGGGGTGTCTTCTATATCATCAGTCATCGCACATATTCTTCAGCTTTGTTTCGTCATTCATAGCTATCGGGAAATATTGCAGACGCTTGATATGACCCGAGGAAATTCCGGTATTAGAGCCGCCAACTTTACATTGGCCTATGTCAAGCGTATCCACAGACACATCTATGTCGTTTACATGTCCGTCATCATCAAAATTTGTTGCTGTGGCTACAGAGCAAAACGTGTCGCTTGCCCTCTGTTCGTAAGATGCTGCAACAATGTCAAAGTCTGGTGTTATCGTTAAGTTGTCTAGAGAATTAAAATTGCTAGAGTCTCGAACCATTGAGTCTATCTTTGAATTGAGTTGAAACCTCAAACCCCAGCCTGTGGAGGATATGCCGCCACGGCTAAACCACCAAGGGCCACGAGTAGCATCACTCTGCGTATCAAACGCAACAACCATAGTGCCTTGGTCTGGCCTGTACTGCTCGAAGGGGTAGAGTTCTCGGACGCTTACGTTGTCAAACTCTTGGTATTGTCCAGCAGATGTGCCGGTATGGCCGTGCAACAGAATGTTTACGTTTGTGATGTTTGCAGTAAAGTCTATGGTAACAGTGCTATTGGACGTAATAAGACCACCACTTGCTGTAAAACTTTGACCAGTTTCTGCGTTAACTTGCACGACTCCACCAAGAGGTGTGTTACCGACAATGACATCAGCAGTAAGTCTATATCGTCTACCAATGACCGTCGTTAAGGTTTGAATAGCCATAGGATAATCACCGCCAGTGCTTGTGACGCGCAATTTACCTGATTGATGGCTAAGTGTGCTGTTTGATGCGTTCCAGTTGCTGACATCAGTATCAAAAGTGCCATTAGTCACCAACTCAGTGCCGCCGGTCGTCGGCCCCATCGTCGCGACATCTGCGTTGCGGGTGGCAGTGCTGCCGGTGGTCTGTATGTAGGATGTAGGGAAGGAGCCTTCTTCTATTTGAAAGCCCCAGATAAATACACCGGTAGTGCCATCACCAGCGTAACTGCTACTGCCGCTAGAATCCGAAACATTCAACTGGACTCTGCCGGTAACACTAGCAGTTGCTGTTTCACTAATTGAGCAACGAAACCAGCCGTTTCCGTATTCTTCAATAGAGGCACTATTGCATGAAAGATTGTTTACAGTACCAGCAGACAAATCGAAATCAGCAGCAGAAAATACAAAGCCAGAATTTAAGTTATTGAAAAGCAGGCGGATGTTGGCATCGCCAGATGCTTGTTTAACAAAAACAGAAGCAGTGTATGTCTTTCCACTGGTAACACTGTCATCCCACCTAATCAGGTGGGTGTTGTTATCAGTGTTTGGCACAGCCTCGGTTGCAGTATTTGTGCCGTTAGGAGCCGTGGAGCTATTAGCCGTCAGCGTGAGTCTGACCGCAGTTATTTGAGAGCTAGTAAAGTCTTCGCTGTCATCAACAAGATTAGTCCGCGCTTCCTCGATAAGCAGCCCCTTCGGCGTGTTCGTTGCAGGGTCATGGTCGAGGCGTGCAGCATACACCGCGCTGCCCGTAGTTTTGATGTAGGGGTTGTCTACCGGCAGGGTGGTGTGTTGGCTGACTTGCGCACCCCAGACCAAAAACCCTTTTGAGCCATCGCCTGTCTCATTACAGACAAATCTAAAATTAGGGTTTTGCCCCCCTGTTCCAGTGTTCAACCCACTGAATGTAATTCTATACCAGCCATTCCCAACATTTTCGATTGACGACTCTGTACCTGCTGCTGGGCTGCCAGAGCGAGTGCCATTAGTTAAGTCAAAGTTGCCGGAGCCGTGGAATGTGTTTGCCTTATTATAAAACTGTAAATTAATTACAGTAAGTTCAGCCGCCTTCACATAACCAGAAAAAACAAAAACAGTTGAATCATCTAAACTGGCAATTGACTGAGAGCAAGTGCATATATTTGCACTGTTATTAGTTACAACCTTGTCTGCCGTTAACTCGCCTGTTGGACTAGCCGCAGCATTTGCGACAATACTTGCTTGAAAAGTTGACCAGTTTGTAGTCAGGTCTTCAGATTGGAGCACCAAGTTATGCGGCGACTTCTTCACCAAGCCATCGCTATCCACGAACCACGCGTTGCTGCCACGGCTGAAGTCTATGCGGCTGTCAGGCGCAGCGTTAGAGCCAATCTGGCTGGCGGCAAAATTCAGGTCGAGGACAGGTTGCTCGACGCTCTTGCGTAGTCCGGGGTTTCTAAGCATTAGGCCATCTCGGTTACATACAGGGTTCCGTCGGCGTTGGCTCTAATAGCTGCAATTTTCTCACCAGCCGTTGCCTTGAAGTATTCAACTTGATTAGCAGGCAAATAGGCTGTGCTGGTTGTTGCCGTTGGGCTTGTAGCAAAGATGATGTGGCAGTCAGTTGTACTTACCACGCGCACTACTGTAGTGCCAGCAGCAAAGGCAGTGCTGTTTGCTGCGCTGCTGCTTGTTACGCTTACGGTTTGAGTCGTACCAAGCGGGAGTGCTTGGATAGGCTCAAACTCGTCCTGATCTTGTGCAAGTGTTGTAGCCATTGTTAGCTCCTTTAGAGTTCTGCATCAAATCCAATATAACTTGTTCCAGCGGTGTTATTTGCCATTGCAGTTCCAGCATTACCAGCAGCAAAATTTGTTGAGCTAGTAAACTCTACATATCCAGTTTCAGTAGTAGTTGATTCAGCTACAAGCGTTGGAACTGTTGTACAAGCATGACGTGTGCCAGCTTCTTCTACTGCATAATCAGCAGCAGTAAGTGTTTTATCTAAAGAATCCGGTCTTTCTCTCATCGAAACAGGAAAATGCATTACTGCTCTACACTTGCTTGTGTCGTGGCATTGCCCAATACCAAACACAGCATAATCAGAACCAACCGTATTACGCCTATAATAGTATCTCTGGCATCTACTGAGTTGCTGCCCATATGGCAAATACTCAAACGGTGTTGCGTTTTGTCCTACCTCTAACTGAACGCCAGTTAAATAAAACTCAGATGTAGTAGCTGAGTCATTACTCACCCCAACTGCAAGATCGTTGACGTTATAATTTTGCCAGCTAGTTGCAAGGGTGCCACTATTGTAGCTAGTCCCAACAGACCAATACCAACTAATCATAAGCCCAATGCCATTATCATTATTAATATTTGCATTTGAATCTGTATCACCGGGAATTAAAAACTCATACCGAGTCCAAGTGCTTGTAGTCGTAAATGCTTTTGCAATAATTCTAACTTGTGAACTATCATTTTGCTGAAATGCAACTGTTTTGGTAGGCGGAGAACCGCCAACGTCATCTGATTTAACCCAAAAAGATATAACCATATCTTTTGCATTGGCTGTTCCATATTGCAAATGTTGCAAATCTCGCCCTTCAATTCTGTATTGAAAAGCAACAACATCACCACTTGAATAAACTGCATTAGCACTTGTACAATTTATTTTAAGAGAACTAGCAAATCCGGCTGGGGCATCAGTAGATTGAGTTGCCGTCCAAGTCCCAGAACTAGTAAGAGTAACTCTAAATCTATCACAAGTTAGATAACCGCCACTTGTTGAGCCAGTAGCGGTAGCGCCTCTTTGAGCAACTTGCATATCTCCGTTAATAACAAGGTTTCTATACCCGCTTGGATTAGCCCAATAATACCCGCCAGAACCATCAGCCAAGATAGCCTGACCATCATCGCCGTTGCCACTAAGGCTAGTAAATAAACGCTCCCTTCCGAGTTGAAGAGAAGTTGCGCTTACCACTGGACTCATTTGAGAACTGATTGGTGTTACGTCAGCCGTACCGCTTGTCATGGAAATTAGGCCACTAGTATCAAATGCAAGATACTTGCTCTTTCTGTTATCAACAGAAGGCAGGGTAAGTGTTGATGTTGCATCTGAGTCAGGCAGGACAATACTGCGAGTAGCAAGATCATTAAGATCAGCAGATATAGCAACCAGCTTATCAAGTTCAGTATTTAGAGAATCAATTTGAAATGGGCCGGAAGCAGGAAAATCAGTAGTGCGCTTTAGATCAATGTCGCGTGTAATAACAACATCGCTGCCACCTGTAGCGCCGGTAACAGAAATACTTACAGTTCCAGTAGAACCATTTCCGCCACTTACAGTATAATGAGTAGTAAGATCTTTCTTAACATCGTCTACATAAACATTAAGATCCGCGTTATCAAAAAACTCAAAGGTAACGTCAAACGAAGTTGTCGTTACGCCTTGGGCTACACTGTATGATACGCGAGGCGTATTATCTGCAAGGTTGATTGTCATGACGCAATCCTACTCTTTCTGTTTAATAACGTCCACCCGCGAAGGCTCTAGCTGTTTCATTCGTTGTATCTTTTAGAAAATGCAACTGCGCAAACGGCATACGTCTTAGCAAATCAGCAGCACCTTCTCCATAATCACCCTGCACAAACTTAGCAACACCACGCCCAACATCTACAGCATAAGATGGGCCAGCACCACCTACGCCAGTAATTGCATCAAGAGCGTTCTTTTCTTGCTGAAACTTAGGTTTTATAAGTCCCATGCCAATATCAGGCCCACCAAGAGCCATACTAATACCCATAGATGTATAGAACAAATCTGAGTACAAAGCAGCCACACCAGAGGCATCAAATGATCTAGCAATCTTTTCGTCTAAAGTCATACGCTCCATTTGCCAGTCTTTGTATTTTAACTCCATGCCCATATATCCAAGGCCCATAGCAGCACTAATAGCAATAGCGCGATTTTTTACCTGACCTTGAGCAATAGAAGCTGTAATCTTGTTGGCCGCAGCAAGGCTGTAAGACAGGAACTGGAACGGCATAGACAGCAAGCCATTTTCAATACGAGCATACCCCTTGAACTTTGGGTCTTCTTTCATGCCCACCTGACGAGCAATGTGCATCGGCACATAAAATACGCCATCAACAGCAATCGGCTTGTCTGCTGGCGTACCCATTAAGACTGTGTTGCCAATACCGCTATTCATTGCTGTGCGGAAGTTCTCAACCGTGCCTTGTGATGTTTTGCTTTCTTTGATGGGTTTTTCTTTTTTAAAGCGTTTTAAAGCGTGGTTGTTAATCCTACGCTCATAATCAATATCTTGCTCACCTTTGCGCTTTTTAAACTTGCCGTGAAACATTTCATGCAACAAGAAAAAGTCTTGTAGATCTTTGTCTGTTTTAAATAAATCTGCGTGCTTCAAACGAAACTCAGCGTGCATTATGCCTATTTCAGCTTGTCGTTTGGCTGGGCCATCTGCCATTTTAGCAACAAGATCTTTGTTTCTTTTAATTAATGCCCTTGCTTCTTTGATTGGCATTTCTTTTAAAGCTGCAAATCTTTCAGAGATTTGTTCAAGGTCTATGTACACAACACCTTTTTCATTATGCACATATTCATGAAACCCAAACGGTATGCCTGATTCTTTATCTTTCCACCCAAGACGTTGACGCGCAGCAGCATATTCATCAGGATCGCTCACAATACGACTAACGTTAAATTCGTCACCGTATCTAAATACGATAGTGTCATAGCCTAGATCGACATAGTTAGCTTGAGCCTGACGACCTGTTGTCCACTCGCGTGTGTTGGGCAGATACAAGCCACCATCAGTCTTATCCCACGGCGCATTAGCAATCTCAGCAGCCTCTTGCTTGCCAATGTTATACCTCGCTAGGTATGCAATCTCTTGCTCGGTAGCTTCACCACGAGTCAGCTTAATAGAGTAGTCAATAAGAGTATGCCCACGCGCAATAGCATCCAGCTTTTTAAACATTGCAGTCATAGGTGCAACACCGTTAAGCATAAAGAATGTTGAGCGAACATTCGACATCAACCCCTCATTAAGCGGGTTGTTAATCATGCCTTCACTAAATCGCAGGTGAGCATCGCCCTTGAGGATGTCTATAATCTCGCCAGCAATCCTACCTTCTTCGGAACTCATGCGCACACGATTGTCAGACATAACACCAAACAGGCTTTTCCAGACTGTGCCCATCTCATGCTCCATCATGATTTTGGCAAAGTCAGGAAGTGTGGCAAAACCAGCAGAACCAAGATAGTTCAGCATAGCCAGATCTTTGAGGATGATAGCAGCCTTGTAATTTAAAGCATCCGGGTTGCGAATAACCTGACCCTGCACACGATCATTAAGGTGACGAATATCGCGCAACGTTCTGTTGATGCGCAGCCGCCCAACACCAGCAGCAAGCAAGTCATCTTCTACTTCATCAAGCAGATCATCAATGCCTTTGCCAAACTTAACTTGCAGTTCATACTGAGGCGCAACCTTTGCCGTGTATGCTTTCATAACAGCAACAGGATTAGTCTCAATAAAATCCAGCACAAGCTCGTTAGGAATATCAACGTCACGATGACGAAAATGCTTTGAGCGTCCGTAACCATAAAAAGCGTTACCCTCTGCGGTAACGTCATCTAGGCCAAGAATCTTGTCGATTGTTTCGTCCGCTCGTTGACCTGCTGTATCAGGATCTGTGCGCACCCTTTGATACTTGCCTGTCTTCTCGTTAAGAATATACACATACGGATTCTTCTGATACCATTCAGTCAGAATTCTGTGCAAATCAGCTCTGCGAGACTCAACTTCACCTTTGAGCCAGTAACGTGGGTGAAACTTCTCTGCAAAGTTGCCGGTAGCAGGGAAGTCTTTCATCGCTTCGATCTGTAAATCAACGTCTTCCTTTTGATTCTTGAGGCGACCAAGCATACGTTGGTTGTGCGCAAGACGATCTTCGTCAGACGCAGTACGGTTTTTCTTTGCTTTTAAGTCGTCAACGATTGCCTGTCTCTTGGCAATATCGCCTTCAAGCAAAATTGACTTGTTCTTGTAAAATGCTTGGTTGCCAATAAGGCCAGTTTGATTAAGACGCTTTTCCCAAGTCTCGTAGAAATCATCAAGCAGCTTTATGCCGCGAGACTCAGCGTCTGTTGATGCTGCTTCGCCGCGCATACGCTTCTTGTTAAGTTCTGTGATGTATTGCTGGAACGATATGTTTTCAGGCTGGGCTTTTACTTTCTCAGCTACCTTCTGAGTAATGCCACCCACATCATAATCAAGGAAAGTTTGCTTGCCTTTGCCAAACTCAGCGCCATAGATATTGCGCAGTTCGTCATAGACCTTTACCCACTCGCCATCACGCATAGATGCCTTCTGATAAACAGATGGGCCAAGACGCAGCCCACCACGGTGCATGTTAAGCAAGATGCCACTGTCACCAGCAATACCAAGAATGATCTTCTTAGCGTTATCGGTAATGCCAGTGTCTTGCAGCACCCGCTTCATAGGTGTCGTAACAAACTTGTAGAATACGCTGTCAGTCCACAGATTCTTCGGCAATCCATAAGGATCATCCATAGCATCAATAGCAGCTTGATCAGCTTTACGCAGATCCGCTTCACGCTTGAACATATCATACTCGTTCTTACGCGCATTGAGTTCTGCTTGAATGTTGCTTGCAGACTCTTCAGCTTCGTCTAGAGCGGCTTTAGTTCTTGTCATGTCGTCTGGGGTAGTGGCGCGGTCAAACTCCGCTCTACGCTCATCTACAAGCCTTGCAGCCTCATCCGCAGATTCCTGTAGCTGTTGTATAACTCGTGGAGCGGTGCTAGTAACAGCATCAAGCTCATAGTTTTCTACCTGAGACAATGGACGCTCAGTGGTAGGTGCCGGAAGATTCTTGTTTACATCAGGCTGCGCACGAAGAACGGCAGCATGTTCACCTAGCGATTTCTCAGTAGCCTCAAATGCAGCGGCGCGACGAGATGCAGGGATAGATATTGCGCTGCCAAGCAAACCGCCAATAACAAAGGCAGAGCCAACATTAATAGCAATCTCTGACTTAGTTCCCACTGGATCAAATGGTGCGCGAAGCGTTTCTTGACCAGCAGCAAGTACGCCGACAGATGCGCCGGTCTTTAGAAAAGACCGAGCCATGCCCACGGTAGCCCCACCAAAAGGAAGTGCAACAAGATTGATAGGATCAGCAAGGCCAGCAAAAAAATGCTGACCAAAAGTTGCTTTAGCCAGTATGTCGCGCCTTGCAAGATTCTCATCAATAGCGCGTTTAAGATCAGCCATATGCTCGGCGTTCTTAGCATCCATAAGATCATCACGGTATGCCTCGTAGCCATCAATATTATCTAGTGGACGATAGTTTACGTCTTCTAGACCATCGTATTTGATCCTGTTGCTAATAGCTTCGATAATCGGATCATAGGTATAGCCAACAGATGCTTCGACCACATCAAAGAATGATGGATCATCCGCAGCAAGCTGCGTCTGCACACCAGAGTACAGAACATCATTGTGAGCAAATGGATCTACAACAACCTTCATGGATAGACATATCCTGTCTGTGCTACACCCAATTCAGCATAAATCTCTGACATGCGTATAGTCACCATTTCTGCAAAGACGTTTCCATCTGCGTCTTTATTGTAAATAAAAGCAGGGGTCATTTGACCAGTGCGATCATTCACTTTGTACATCTGATAAACTGTATCAACATTTTCTTCACCGCCAACAGGAGCCAGAGGCTGCGGCACTAAATAAACTCTTACACCGCCATCAGAACCAAGTGGAGTACCTTCTGATGCGTCCATCTCTCCTGCTACAATCGCTTCAAGTTCATCCATGCGTTGCTCGTAAGGAGACTTGTAGCCCGGGGGCAATGCGCGTCCACCAACTAACATACTTTCGCGCAAGCGATCATTATCAATACTAACGCCAAAGTAGTAGTTATTGCGCGGGTCATCTTCTGCGCCGCTCAGTTGCACTTTTCTCTGAACAATAGTGTTCAATGCCGCAATTGCTTGCGGTGTTCTTTCGTGAAAAGTCTTTGATAGTGCAAACTTAGACCTATTTATGTTGCCAAACACAGGGTCAAGAATGATCCCATTGGTTTCTGGATAATGTTGATCGACATAGCGCATTACCATGTCTTTAACACCATCAGCATCATTGTTTGACAATATTGCCCACTTAACAAGCGGCTCAATCTCACCAGCAATGTTTGGGTTGGGTATATCACTGGTAAAACCAAAGGTTTCTGTAACAGAATACTCTGCTGTTAGATCTTTTAGAGTCTTCCCATCGCCGAACAAAGTGCGCAACTTATCATCAAACACCTTTTGATTTTCCGGAACACCATCCGGCCATGCGCCACGCAATGTAGCAAGTATGCTTGGAAAGCTATCAATGCCTTCAAAACTGGCAACAGTAAGCGCACCCTCAAGCAATCCAATCTCTTTTGCACTAAGGTGATCTTGCCAAAGGTTTCTTGGAGTTCCAAAAGCACTAGGCATTTGACGACCCTGTGCATAATATTGCATCAGCTTTATAAGATCATCTGGTCGATTGTCAAAACTACCTGCTAAAGAACCTTTCAAAGCATTGATAAGTGGCCCCGGCAATGCGCCATTAGCTTGAGTCATTAACTTGGTAAACCACTCTGCTCTAGACTCAAAGCCTTCATTAAGATACCAGTTGGGTGTTGATCCTTCTGGCCTAACAAGTTGATCTGCAACCTTTTTAACTCTAGTTGTTGAGTTATCTGCAAATCCATCTCTCATTGCCATTGCTGTGTCTAGATCAGCTTGAGAAGATTTTGTTGCAGCTTCATCAGAAGCTAGGCGTCTAGCATCAGCCACAAGACCATCTAACTTGCTTTGCACATTAA
>CEQB01001711.1_pt1 | contig 19076 bp, 6 predicted proteins | sample 530581 | NCBI WGS metagenome assembly CEQB01 (sample SAMEA2620588, study PRJEB7988) | marine metagenome | biome: marine biome (ENVO:00000447); feature: deep chlorophyll maximum layer (ENVO:xxxxxxxx); material: "saline water (ENVO:00002010), including plankton (ENVO:xxxxxxxx)" | depth 75 m
CATATGTTTTAGGCTCACCATTCTTTACCTCTGCATTACTTATAACAAGATACGGTCTACCTGGTTGTAAGTTCTTTACTAACTCTGAGGACATCTCAGGCATAGCAACCGCTGCATTATTTATATCCTCTCTTGTAAATACTTTAAGATCAAAACTAATTGCATTAGGATTTTTAGGCGGTTGAGAATCTGTATAAGCACCGCTCAAAAACTTTTGCTTTACTCTATCTATTACACCTCTATTGTCTTGGGCCCAAATGTTTGGATTTTGTACACGTACTTCGCCTCTTACCCTCTTTGCAGATTTGTACTTAAATTTAAATCTCTGTGTACCACCTTTTGGTATTCTAAAGCCTGCTAATAAATTGTAGGCTGCAACATCACCATCTAAATCTTCTACAGTACTAGCATTCTTTGTACCAAACTGTATAAACCTAGCGCCAAGATCATCACTTTGTAGTGCAGCTTTTAGTACCTCTTTTTCTTGGTTAGACAGGAAGCTTAGTCCTGTATCAAGTTCATCTAGCCCTATTACCGCAACTCTTTTATATGTATCTTGTATAGGTCTGCTTATATCTGCTGTACCATCAGACATTGTTCTGTAGGCTTGTTGTATAACTGCAATACCAGACTGCCCATCGCGGTCTACTTTTACAAACATAACACCCATATCTTCTGATATAGGAGCTATAGCCTGACCGCCTGAATCTATGTCTTCTAATAATGCTTCGGACTCTGGGTAGTATAGTGCATCAGACTTTGGTTTACCTTTTTCTTTTCTACCTTTGTACGTGATAGATTGTCCGCCTGTATCAAACTTATTCTCTTGATACTCTACATCTTGCTCAGCTAGATTAACATCTACATCAGCGTCGTCTAACTCAAACTCTACTCTATCGTCTATTCCTAAAGGATCACCTTCTTCTTCAAGTGGAAATAGTTCATCCACAATTTTCTGTGCCTCTTCTGGAGACTGGGTTTCTGTAGGTGTAACTACTACTTGCCCAGGATCTACATCTTCTACAAGTTGTGGGAACATTTTGATAAACTCTGCATTTGCATTTACTTCAGTTATATACTGATCATTTCTATCACTTATCTCTTGTGATAATCCTGATGACAAGTTATCTAAGTTTACATCTACAGCATTTACAATGTTTAGACCAGATGCTATTACCAATCTACTTGCACGAGAAGCAGCTGTGTACAATGCTTTATTGAATGCTTCCCCATCTATCTGTCCTGCTTCATCCGCAAAGTCTGCAGCATTTATGTCCATGTATACCTCTTCTAGAGTTCTACCTTGTGCATCAATATATGATAATACCTCTGTCTTCTTTATGTTATTAGCTTCTAAGAAAGCTCTATACTCTTCTACCCTAGATGGATTTGTAATGATAGCTCTAGGACCTGCCTCCGCATCCTCTAACTTCATAAGTCTTTCTACAATCTCATCTTTCATGTTGCCGCCTAAACCAATAACACCAGATAGCATGCCTTGCGTTTCATCAGCTGTCTTAAAGTTTACACCTGTTGATCGTACATTTATTATACGATTTGTAGGAATATCTACTCTTCTTCTGAACGAATCTTGGAAATCTATAATTGCAGGGTTATCACTTCTATATAAAGATGTAACAGGCGTAATAACTTTAGCTAAGTTAAACTCGATTTGACTAGTAGCAAGTGGTCTGTTTGATCCATCTTGTGTAATTTGTGCAGGGTCACCTGCTAGTATAACTCTAAGCTTATCACCAGCTGCTCTACCCTCGTTTATTTGTTCTACTTTTTGCTGTATTTGCAATTGTTGTTCTGTAGATATACCAGGCGCTTCATCAATTATAAGTAATCTAACTGCATCATATATTACAGTATCATCAGATAAGAACTTTTCAATTGTATTTGTAGGTAATCCTAGAGATTTGTTTATAGTTTCTGATGAGCTATCGTTATGTCCAAATGCAAAGATCTGATTGTTTGCAAGACCTGCCATTTGAATAGCCATTTTTAAAACTATATTTGTTTTACCTGTACCCGCAGCCCCTTGTAGAAGCGCAGAGACACTGCCTAGACCCTTCTTACCTTTGCTTAGTTTAGCTAGCGGAGTGTACAAGAATGATACAATCTCTCTTACAGCATTGATCTGTTGTTTTGTTGGTAGGTATGTAAGTCTTTTATTATCAACTAACTGTTTCTCATTTAGTATATTAGTAGCAGCTGTTACATCTGACTCAAGTTCTTTTAGGAAGTTTTCTAATGTTTTTACTGATAGATGTAATTCAAGAAGTTTTTGCATCTCAGGCATTATGCCTTGCTGCTTAAGCTCTCTAAGTAGTTTAGGCTCACTTACATGGTCCTGATATTTAAAGTAAGCATTGTTTGGATCTTTCTGCTCTCTGCCTAGAAAGTTAAAGTATATTGATGGAAAGTTATTTGCAGGATCTTTTATATATGCATTACCCCCTGCTTTTTGCATTCCTCTAAACTGATTCTCTAAACCAAGTTTTAAACTTTTTATAGTTCCTTGTATATCCTGTACTAAATCATTTTTAAATCCAGGCTGTTCATTAAGACCTATTTTAAACAGGTCCAGTAGAATTTGTGCAGCCATTATTTTATCAGTAATCTCTCCCGACTGAACACCTGAAATTACAGAATCAATTTGCTCTTGAGATACTACATCTTGTAACTTTTTGTTAAGACCTTCCTCTACCACATTAAACTCTGCATCCAACCCTAAAGGTGCAAGCATTTGAGTAACTACATCACCCTCTAGTTCTAGTTGTGCTATTCCTCTACTTATAGCATTTTGTTCTATAATACTTCTTAACTCAGATGCACTTGGTAACAGCCCCTCTAATTCTTGCTTTACAGATTCATATAAATCTTTTTCTGATTGTAATTCAGTATCCTCTATACGCAAACCAAATATAGCTATACGTCTTTCTAAATCATTAAGAGCACTATCTATCCTATCAAGGTTAGCATATTGTGGGTTATCTTGCAACTCTGCAGCAATTTTTGCAAGTTCATTACTAATATCTTCTACCGCTACATCTCTTACCAACGACTCATTAGTGCTAGGTGTATAGTTAGAATCGTCTAGTAGATGGTCTGTATTATCTTTTGCTAAACGATTTAATAAATTCTGTGCCTGCTGTGCTATTTGCGACCCTGTTTTTATACTTTCATTTAAAGCAAGTTGTTCTTTACGAAGTTCTTTAGACTTTCTATCAGCTTCTTTTCTTTTGCGAAGTCTTTCTAACTCTTGAACATTTGTACTTAAACCCGTCTGCTCCTTCTCTTTTAATAAACGATCATGATCTGCAAGCTCTGCCTCAGTCATCTCTCCATCAATACCTAGTAAAGTATCTATCTCGTCTTCTATTTGACCAGATCTTTCAACAGCTTTTTGATTATCTGTAACAATTTGATCTGCAAGCTGAGCTATCTCTTCAATAGTTTGCTGATCCATCTTAGTATTATTAGTCAGTATAGATGGTAAAACTTCTTTTAGCCCTTCCTTTCCTCTACTTTCTAGTATAGATATAAGTCTAGTTAGCGTGTCGTAAGCTGCAGCTCTAGCTATTCTGTTTTTATTCTTAAGTCTTTGCTTGCCAAAATATTCAAAAGCAGCTTCATACTCTAATTTATTCTTAGCTAGTATAAGATTATCTAACAACTGTTGATCCTCCTCAGTAAATGCAGGAGCACCTTCTACCTGCGTTTGAGAATCTAACTTCTTTTTCTGTAAATCTTGTATTTGTTTTAGAATACCGCCTGCTAGTTTACCTTTTCTATCTGGTATAAAGAGTGCATCAAAGTCTTCTCTTTTATATAAACCAGGAGCTAGTCCAGGAGTTGCAGCAAATGTATAATCACCTGTACCTATATTAGCATTGTCTTGTTTCTTGCTAGCAATATCTGCTTCTAACTCTTCTATTAGTAGATCTACAGGCGTAGCATTTATACCACGTTGTGCAAGTTTTTGCTCTATAGATTGTTTCTGAGCGTCCGTTAAGGCATCATCAACAAAAAAGTCTGCAAGCTCACTTTTGTTAGACAGGTGCGTATCTCTTTGTCCCTTAAGGTCTTCTAATAGTTTTTCCTGAGATCGTATATCGGATACATTATTAAATACAAATCCTCTATCATATTGTGTATGTGGAGATATTTGTGCTCCTCTTAATATGTCATACTCAAAACCAGCGATAGAGATCCCTATTGGAGACCTCTTATCGAAGATTTTGTTATAGTCATTTTTTAATTGATCTATTTCCTTGATTGCATCTATTGCTGCATCCTTATCAAACCCATCTATAGTGCCTTTACTACCCATTCTGTATAAGGCGTCCTGTAAATATTTTGTTCTACCATTTATAAAGTACGGTAGTAGTGCTTCTCTTTTTATTCTGCTAGCTTCTAAGGCGTCGTAGTTTTTACCATCCTCTCCCAACGCATTTAACGCTACCCTATAATGATATTGATCTGTAATACCTCTATGAGCACGACCAGCTCCTGTCATTACAGTTGCCATATCTTTACCTGCTTGTATCGCATTTTGCATACCAGGTGTGTTGTACATCTTGTCCTTCTCTTTGATGCCAGTGACCATACCAAAGTAGTTAGCCATATCTTTTACACCTTCAGCTGCATGAGGAAAGAATCCTGCATCGCCAATGTTATGATTACCCATGTAATCCTCCATCCAACGATACTGCATACCTTCTTCCATACCTTCTAACTGTCTAGATAATCCTATAGCTAGCCCATACCTTCCAAGGTTATACCCAACTCTGGTATAAGGATTAGATCTAGCAGCTTGAGATACTTTACCTATAGCTGTGTTTCCAGCCCATTTCATTCCAGGTATTCTACCAAAAGTTAAAGCAAACTGTACAAGGTCAGTTGCACCAAGAGTCATGTTTTTATCTCTCAACTCATCAAGCCCGTCAGCGGCTTGTATATAAATGTCATTTGTTTCTTTTTGTGTAAGAGGTCTAGTAGATCCGCTTTTCTTTATTTCCTCTTGCTTATCTTTCATAAGCTGTTGCACCTTCTGCTCATAAGCCTCACCTACTTCCATAGATGTTTCTGCAGATCTACTCCAATACTGTCCGTACGCTATAGTAGCAATCTCTGCCGCTGTAAGGCCTAAAGCAGTTCTAGGGTCTTTTGTTTTTGATACATTTCTAACAATTGCTGGTATAGTTGCTCCTGCTATAGAAGTTGCCATACCCTCCCAAGTAGACACCATACCTGCTAAATCATCTGCAAGTTGATACTCAAAATAATCTTGCTGACCAAACACGTCTCCCCCAGCAGTTTCTCCCCTAGCTTCAGATAGTTTAGTTCTAAGAGCATAGTCTTCGCCAAGAGTCTTAGCTCTTCTATCCATCTTAGACTCTCTGCCCTCTATCTCCTCTTGTAACTCTCTACGCTTCTCAAGCATAGATTCCATAGTTACAGATTCATCTATTGTAGTTCTTTGTAAATCTTCAGCTGTAAGTAAACCTTGTGAGTATGTAGTATTTACAAAGTTTTGTATATCTTGTGGAGAAACTTGATCGTAGCGTAGTCCTAATATTCTGTTAAGCACTTGAGCACCAGGACCCACCTTGTCGCTCTTTTTAAATAATTTACCATCAGTTATTTCCTTATTTAGTACATTCCTTTCATCTAGTGTAATATCATTACTACCATATAACTGTTCTACTAGTTCTAAAGAATTACTATACTCAGCCATTTGCACAGCTAGTTTACCTAATCTATCTTTTGCTCCTAATATTCTAAACTCACTATACTTCTTCATCAAAGCATTCCAGAAGTTTTTAGTATCAGTGTTAAAATTAGTTTTATATAACTCAGGAGCTTCTTCTATTGTAAGAGGGCGTGTACCAGATATTGCACCAAGGTCAGACTCTAGCTGCATAAGCTGAGATCCCCTTGTAGCAAGCTTACTTATGTCAGATACTGGTATGTTTACAGATTGTGGCTTAGGTATTGTAGACAGATATGATTGTCCTATATCTGTTCCTATAGGCATGTTATTCTCGTCTAAGCCACCTAACTGTTTCTTTTGTTTATTTTGTTTACGAATGGCTTCTTTACCTTTTTTAAATATATTAACAACCTCTGACTTGCCCATAACCTTAGCTCTTTGTTCGCCTACTGTAAGGATTTGTATTTTTCTAGCAAAAGGCTTATTTATTTTTTTAACCTTAGCTACAGTAGCTCTAGCATCAGCAGGTGTGGCAAACTTTATACCTACAGTATCCTTGGGATTCTCATCAGTATACAGTCTTCTATCAGAACCTTTTGGTTTTTTACCAGTCCCAACTTTAGGATCTTTACTTTTTCTTTTTGCTGGCATTCTTGCAAATATAATAAATTATTGTAAATAACTACTTTCAAAAATTACAAGAGCTGCTCTCTCAGCATCTACTCTAGTAGGATACCTGTCAGGGGCGTCACGCAGTAACTGAGTAACTAGACTATTAAATTCCTTAGCTATGGTTTGTCCTCCTTTAAGTGGTAATTCTCTATTACCTTCTTTCATTGCTAGTGTAACTATTTCAGATAATGCGTTTCTAGTAGGCTCAGATATTTGTAAAGCAGATAGTACTTCATCTATAGGACCAACCACTTGAGGAGCAGATAGAGTACCTCCAATAGCTGCATTCCTATCTGTAGATCTCTGCTGTTGAGTTTCTCTAAGATCAGAATCGCTTAAGCTATAAGCATTCTTAGTAAGAAGTTCTTGATTGCCTTGATCTGACATGTCAATAGGTTTACCAAGTGCGTTAGGTATTACTAAATATTTTTTACCATCTTTACCCGTTACTTCTCCCTCAGCAAATACTTTTCTACCTCCAACTTGAGCATCTTCATAACTTAATAAACCTAGAGGACTTTGAAGTAATCCTGGTGTATCAAATATAGATTCAAGTTGATCTGTAGGTATGTACATAGTTCCCATAGGATAAGACATACCACCTACAACTTTTGCATTACCATTTGGTTGGAATACAACATTTTGGAAAGATTGATTTAATGCTCCACCCATATTAGATATTTCAGCTGCAGCTAATCTCTCAGTTATTTGATTTGATACAGCCGTTAAGGCTTTTCTGTTTTGAGCATTGTCTTGTATACCTAAATGTTTTAGTGTATATGCCATCTGCTCATCAGATGCTGTAAATCCAAATGAGTCTAAAGTTTGTAATAATTTTTCTTTATTCTCATAATTTTCAAAACCAGTTCCATCAAATATAGTATTTAATTGACTTTCTGATAGATTTGCAGATGCAAAGTCTACTATAACTCTATCTACACTTGTAGTATATGCATTCTCAAACTGCTCAGACTCTTGATAGCCTAGAACTTGTTTTTGTAAATTAGGACTAATAGATATAATATCTTTATTATTCTTGTATACATTTGTTACAAAGTCTAATGAAGTCTTGTCTGATGACTGTGGGCCAGTTCTAGAAAAACTTGTAGTTGTAGGTTGATTTAATGTAATATCTGTTTTTACTTGATTCTTAGTAACAGCTTTCATGTAATCAAATATAGCTTTATCAGCTTGCTTATCAGTCTGTAGTGGCTGACCAAACTCATTCTGATCAGAGTTTCTATATCTATCAAAGTGTTGTATACCTGCAGGAGTCATCTTATATGCTCCTATTAGATCATTGATTATATTATTTACTTTCTCGTCGCTTACTCTGGTTGATGTACCTGTCATTAATATATCTTGTAGAATAGGTATACCCTCTACACCATACTGTGCTATAAAGGTTTTATCTGAGGCTATGTTGCCAACTAGTGCTTGTATCTGTGCATTATAATCTTCTACCTTCTGAGCTTTGTTTACATAACGATTGTAAACTGTCTTCCCTTCTCCATCTGTAGATACAGATTGAAAGTTAGGTAACATATTCTTTTGAGGATCGTATATATTATTAGCTCCGTATGTATCATACATTAGCTGAGTCTTTTGGAACTCTTTATAGTTTTGTCTTTTAACTGCTAGCTTTGGGTCTGCTGTATAGTATCTTAAAGCATTGTTTACCGCTAAGTCAGCTGTGTGATATGCTCCTGTTTCAACAACATTTCCTAATATATTATTTATATTATCTTGCATCTCTTGCTGTGTAGCATCCTGCTCACCAGGCATAAACTGTTCATTAGCTAAGGCCGTTAGCATGGTGTTAGTAGCCTGTTGATTTTTATCAAATCTATTTCTATAGTTGAGTGCAGCCTCCTTAAATGTGTCAAGTCCAGGATCAACGAACCTAGACTTATATTCTACATCTATTGGTAAATCATATTTTCCCTGTGCCATAGTTTTATGTCGTTAATTTTTTTATCTCTTCCATCAAAGTTTTTGTCATAGCTTCATTACCTTTTGCTAACGAGTCAGCAAGAGCATCCATTTGTTTTTCTACTGACTTCAATTTAGCTCTGTCTAAGCTCATACCTATTACTTCATTAGTAAGCTTGTTCCAAATATTCATTCTATTTCTTTTCTCTGCTGCAGATATATCTAAATCAGCTAAGGCTTTGCTTAATTCTATATTTTTATTAGCAGCATCCTTCTTGAACTTATTAGTAGCATTCAATGCATCAGTTTTAAGATCTAACTGCGATTGCATGTTCTTCTCTGTCTGTCCTATTTTTCTAATTGCCTCATCACCTTGAGCTCTAATAGCAGCTATCTCAGCAGTACTCTTACCTTGCTCTGTCATAGATTGTACTAAAGCATTAGTATCTTGTTGTAACTTAACTTTCTCAGCTTCCATAGATACTTTTTGTTTAGGTATGTTGTCTACACCAATATCACCTTTTATCTTTAACTCCAACTCTCCCATTTCTTTAGCAAGTTTATTTGCTTTTGCAAATCCTAAACCTGCTGCTGCAACTCCTAATACATCTCTAGGTTTTACTTTATCTAGACCTACCTTAGACAATAAGTTTTTTACATTAAAACCATCTCCTCCTTTCTTTTCAGGATCTGTATCTGTATCATCATCCTTTATGTTTAACTGATTCTTCAAGTCAGCCATTACAGTTGTTTTCGGATCAACAAGAGTATTAATATCCAGTTTAGGATCTGTATCTGTATCTACAAGTGATGCTGTTAACAACTGTCGACTTTGTGTTCTTGGCTCAAATCGTTCAGGATTCATGTTTTCTTTCATGTATAACTGCATTTTTCTCTCTGCGTCAGGATCTAAATTAGGTCCAAAATCCGGGGGGAAAGATCCATCAGGTCCTGTAGCCAGTAAAGGAGATAATTTAGTAAAGTCATCTATAAAATTATTTGGAGAAATATATGCTCCCAATCTACTCTCTGTCGGTATTAGTCCCTGTATAGGTAAAACAGTAGTTGGTGCGCCACGTTTCCTGCTTGTTTCTACAGCTTCTCTTGCTTTACGAGTTTCCTCACTTTCGTCTACTACATCTACCTCACCAACCTTTACAACATTAGGATCTAAAGCAAAAGTATTCATATACGCATCTAGCTGCTCATCAGTCATTTCTGCAACCTGATCAGCGGTTAGTGCTTTTACTGCAGTTAAATCTTCAGCTTGTTCAGTAGTACGCATTCCAATCGTAGGCTGAACCATTTCAGTAGGCATAGTAGGCAATGTATCCTGAGATGGTAAAGATAAATCTGGAGTAGGTGTTGCAGGAGTTGTAATAGGATTAATTAAACTATCCTCAGTAGTCTGCATAGCCCCAAGAGCTCTGTTATACGAATTAAGAGCATTTCTAAACATAGTAGCTTCCATACTTCTATCAAATCTTGAAGGCTGATTTTCTAACGTAAAGAATCCAACTTTAGGTTTTCTAGGAGGATGAAAACCGCCATGTTCCTTTCCTTGTACTTCTTTTACACTGTCTATAACTGATTGTAATAATAATGGATTATCCGTCATATTAGATACTTCAGGATAAGTCATTTCACCAGTTCGTAAACTTTTCATTATATATTCTTGAGCACTTGATAAATCAGATGTATCTCTTTTAGTAGGTATTTCAGTCTGTACTCGGTTTAGCAATTCTTTATTTAATTCCTCCATAGTTTTTACTTCCATGCTTGGCTCTGAGTCAGTGAGTAAAGCTGATCCTCCACCTGCAACTCCTAAACCAGTAGTAGTTCTTCCAATAATACTTTTATTTTCTTTAGTAAACTTTCTTATGTTATCTAATATTTCTTTTGCTGATTTATTTTTCTTTACAGTAGCCGGTAATAAACTAGGTTGTTTAATTACACCACCTCCTGGAAGAGGTATATCCATTGTTCCTTGTGGAAATGGTTTCTTTTTTCTAAAAAATTCTTTTATAACCTTTGGAGTTTTAGTTGCTACATCTTTTAAACCTTTAACAGTCTTTAATACGCCAAGTCTACCCATACCTAAAGGAGTCATACTAGCAATGTTCATAACAGTCTCTGCACCTGTTTCTCCTTTTAACGGAGTTCTTCCTAATACACCTTCATTAAAAAATTCTAACTCTCTTTTTAATCCTTCTATGTTTAACAATTTTTCTAGTTCAGAACGAGTTCTTCTATCTGTAACAGTAACCTCAGGTAAAGTTACCATGCCTGATACAACATCATCCTCACCACCATCTTGGTACATTTTATACCCACCTTTTTTTGCTTTTTTCATAATTTGTTTTGCCATAGATCCAATCTTCTTAGATTGTCCTGCATGCATCTTAGATGCCTTTGTTAGCTGTCCAGCTATATCTTCTAATCTTTCACCCATACCCCCATCTCTCATATTATCAGTAGAAGGAGTTATATATCTATATATAAAATTACCTTCATTATTTTTTAATACCTGTGTGTTTCGTTTGATATTAGGAGAAAATGGATTTATCCCCTTTCTTTTAAGATTTCTTTCAAACTTAAGCTTAGCTGCATTTTGATCCATGCTTATACCTTGTATAGTATCTGATGGCATGGTAGGTAACATCATACCGAAACCTCCATCCTCTGCTATAGTTTGTGCACTTCTATCTTTATCGTTTTTGCCAGCTACTTGCTCTTGTAGTTTAGCAAACATTTGTTTTGCATTGTAATTCATACCTCCTGATTTTCTGTAGTCTTCAGCAAATGTATTGCCTGTACTAGGATTCTTTAAATGATCAGAAAAGTAATACTCTCTTGTATTACCCTTATTATCTTTTACGTTTGTTATAACCTCGCCAGGTAAAGCTACACCGCCTTTCATACCACCACCCTCTAACTCAGTTGTAGAATCTCTCATTACACCACCCTGTTCGTGTGTAGGTCCATATACCACCAAATCTCCCTGATTGTTCATAGGTTTAATACCACCCATTTTTCCTCTATACATTGTACCTTGTTGTAAATAGTCAGAAGCCATACTTCTCATTTGAGATCTACGATTTGCTAAATACTCGTTGTACAATCTCAATTCCTCCTCTCTCCTATCCTCTTCTGCATCTCTTGCCCTCTTTCTACCAGTAAGGCCTCTTATTATACTTTCTATTGTACCCGCTACAAGTCCTACACCAGCTCCAAGTGCCTGTCCAGGAGGTCCTGCAACAGACCCTATTAAGGCTCCTTGCCCAACTCTTTTACCTGCCGTAGAAAGAACGTCTCCAGCAATTTCTCCACCTGTCCAAGTAGTTGGATCGTCATCATCTGCCATCATACCTATACCCTCTCCTAAAATATATGCAGGCAACGCATATGGTGCCACGGCACCTCCAACGCTAGCTGTTGTACTACCTACAGCTGTATTAGTCGCAAAATTTGATGCAGCCTGAGTAGCAGCGCTAGGTGCGGTTCCTAAAACAGTAGCACCTTGTGGTGCAGCTTCTCCCGCAGGTAAGCTTGCATAAGCACCATCAGCCATCTGTATCGCCTGTGTTCCTTTGGGGACAGCTCCCAGACTTGTATCAAATGCAGTCGTCATCTGTCCACCCAATTCAATCGTAGGATTAATAGATTCTGCAAATCTAGCAGCGTCAAAAGTATTTGTAAATAAATCTTTTGCTTTATCTCCAAATCCTTTTCCCTCTGCTGTTCTAAATTTATTAAGAAGTTGTGCAGTACCTGATTGAATATTCTGATTAGCTTCAGCATCTGCTAATTGCTGATAATATTGCTGTGTAGCAAGTAATTGATTTTCTCTATTCTCTACTCCTTGTTGAAAGTTTGCGGTAGTTAGTTGTAAATATTTTTGAGCATCAGCATCCGCTCCAGGTACTTGTAATATATTAGGACCATATTCTATTTGTCCAAAATTACTAAACCCTCCTGGTTGATATTTTTTAAGTAGATCAAATCCACCCTTTCTTAACTTCTTAGGTTTCTTACCTCTCTTCTTCATAGAGATTGCTATTGCTGCTTGCTGTGCTCTTGATTTTGCCATTATCTATAAAATTTTCTTTTAGAGGTATCCGAAAGATACAAAGATATAACTTTTCTATTACTAATGCTAGTTTTATCTAGTAAACGGACACCTAAATATTTATCTACAAACTTTTTTCTTTCATGAAATGCTTTATTAGGATTTAAATAAGCAGTATTTTGAATTATATTCATACCAGTTTCTGTAAACATTGAGATAGAATCAGAAGCTGTTATACCACCACTATTTGATGGTGCTAATAATGAATCATCTCTAAAGTTATTAAAATACCACCCTCTTTCTAATCTTCTACAATTGGAGGTAGTATTTTGATTACCAGTGTTTTGTTCAACTAAAGCTACCTCTTGAGACATTTGATGTGTATTATAAACAAAAGTATGAGTAAATCCTGAATTAGTTTGATTTAAAACATTTGTTCCAGGATTACTTACATCTACAGTCCAATTTATTGAACTATAAAGTTTATTTGTAGAAGATTCTATATTATCAATATACTCAAACTCTATGTTATTAGTTGCAGTATCATTTAAAAATTTACCAGGAGTTGCTGACGGATCTGAAGTATATACTCTTGAAACATGATCAGCATTGTTTGTAGTAAGTTTAAATAAGCTTGTAGATGTATACGGATAAAATAAAGGAGCATAGTCATGAAAAGATCCCCACGCTTTAAGTGCAGGATAGTATGAAATAGTCCAACTTTGATAAGTAAAATACGTATCATCACTCCATGGAATTAAATTATCTACAAAAGTCTGATACGCTAAAACTCTTAGAGCAAACTGCTGATTGTCAGTATCCCAAATAATATCACCATCCCCTGGGGTTGCACCACTATATGAGTTATTAAAAATATTTGCTTTAAAAGTTTCTGTAACACCAACACTTCTAAATGTAAGAAGTATTCTATCTAACACAGGGTCATATCCAGCAGTAGCACCTGACCCTGCTGTAGGAATATCTAAATTATATCTTTCAGCGTGCTCTGCCAAAGGATGTTTTAAGTTTTCTCTAAACCAATCACTCATACCGTAATCAGATATTTCTTCTAAAGTTTCTCCAAACATAAATACTTTTCTAGATTCTACATCTACAAAAAAGTAACCGTGTCTAGTAACTATACCTGCAAACTGTGACTGAGTGCCACCTTCACCTCTTTCAGTAGTTAAAACTTCTGTAGGATCTCTTTCAAATAAATCACCACTACCTAAGGCTGCCGCCGCTGCTCCAACCGCTAACTCTTCTTTACCTCTTGTTATCATCAATGCTTTTTCCATGTGAGGTATAAGTAAAGACTTCATTGCCTCTAATCTCCATAACTCACCACGATGTCTTGGTAAATCTCTATATTGTGATGGTAAAAATACTCTAAAATTATCTGTAATACCTGATTGATTAAACCTTATACTTCTAATAATTCTAGTAGGATAATCATCAATTGCTTGAGAAGTATCAGCATTATTAAATGGTATAACTATTCTAACTGTATTCTTAGCATTAAAGTCATCATTAAAATCATACTCTCTTTGATAGTAATCATTAGCTATTATAGCTGGGTTATTTCTCTCTGTTTTAGGAAAAAATTGTGATCTTTCATTATCATTTTGCTGCTGTCTTAAACCTGGATGAGATCTACTTTCAGTTGGGAATAAATGTGTACAACTATCATCATAAAAATCACCACTACCAGGAGTTCCTGTGTAAAATGCTTGAGTAGATCTACTAGGTCCGTGATCAGAAACGTTGGATTGAGGGGCCTGTTCTGGTCTAACTCTTTTTAATTTTGTTATAGCTACTGTTCCTAAAAAGGTATCTCCTCCCATTATAACTTCTGGAGGCACTCCTAAATCTGCATCATTAGCAGGAGTAAAAGTGTGTTGAGTTTGACCAAAAGTTGAATGTATTACAGTAGGAGTGTTAATTGTATGAGTAGGTACAAAATGTCCTGTATATACTAAAGAATTTTGGTCTTTATAACTAGTATATATATCAGATCTAACAGAATAAAGATTACCAAATATACCTGCCTGTGAACTATTAATTTGAGCAGACGATGTAGTTGGCATTAATACCCCAGAACTAACTGACTGACCAGGTCCGGAACTAGTTGTACCACCAGGATTATTATGATAAGGTTCATCAAAATCTCCTGATTGCAAAGTTTGAAATGTAAGTATGTTTGCGACTCCTGTCTGCGATAATCCCATATTAAACAGTGCAAACCACATTTGACCCCAACCCTGTGCGTTAATGTCACCTCCATTAGTTGCAAAATAACCCTGCATCCTAAAGCCGTCTGACAGTTTAAAGGCAATAGTTTGAGTACCCTCAGTATTATCAAGAGTAATCCCTGAAAATAATGTAGTATCAGCAGCACCAGCTCTTAAATAAGAAATTTTTTCTATAGGCATATAGGGAAATATATCTGCTCCGCTACTTGCCTGTGATCCCCAGTTACCATTACCTAACGGATTTCCAAATTGAGAACCACCTGATTGATGTCCCCAGTGAGCACCTATTGGACTTCTACTACCTGCTGTAGAAGGTCTTTGCCTAGTCCAATCTACAAACCATCTATTACTTCTATTCCCCCGCACATCATCACCATTACTATCTGTTCCAATAGAACTTACACCTGTAAACCAAAAATCAATTCCTGTTGAAGCAGCAGGATCTCCTGTAGCTATGCCTAGCCAACAGTATCTTGTTTGCTTAAACATATTAACACTTTCTAAACTATCTCCAGTTATTAAACTGTGATACCCATCAAAAGCAAACTTTCGTCTAGGAAAAACAGGATCATTAAACTCTTCATACTGTCCTAAAACCCAAGTATGCGCTACATCTGCATTAGATATAACCGAACCAGCTCCATGTATATTATGAACTAATCCTGAATCAATTACAGTAGCATTAGAAGAATCTCTTTTTGCATAGTATATTTTATATCCTAACACTCCTGCATCAATAAGTTCTTGAGGATATGCTATATCAGTAGCATAAAATCCTAAAGGATTAAATCTACAATTAGTACCTTGTCCTGAATATCCACCATCCCATATCATTCCTCCTCCTCTTGAATTAAAATTAGCTCCAGCATGGGCACTTATTTGAGATCCATTGACCCCATTAATTTGTTGGTTTGAATTATCAATTTGACTTTCAGCTGGAAAATGATGATGCCTAACCTTTTGTCCATGCAGTCCTACAAAATCTCCATTAACATCTTCTGCAGCAGTTGGATAGGTTTCATTTTCATTTTGCCAAAAACCCATATTAAATCCTCCTGTCTTATCAAAACCAGATGTTGTTAAATGAAAAAGTTTTGGAGTTATACCTGAAGCAGCAACAGGCCCTACCGGCCCCATCATTGTATCAAGATCTGCTGGTCCTGGATTTCCTAACCCGCCTGTAATATAATCTTCTGTTTCTTTATATCCTCCTTCTACAGATAAAGTAGGTGTAACCGCTTCTCTGCCTGGTATGTGATATGCTACAGATTCAGTACCATCTTTTAATATCCATGTTATATAAAAAGCATATGTTTCATCTCTTTGATAACCTTTAAAATAGTAATTATCATAAGCACTTCTACCAAATGCTATGTTATTTGGAGTAGATCTGTTAATATTATTATGAAATATACTTAAAGTACCAGAACCAGCATGTAGGGGTGGATTAATACCAAACGCTGCATTAACATTATTTGCTATAACATCATTTGCACCTCCATTTGGATCTAGTTGTTTAGATCTTATTTTTATATTATTAGCATGTTTTTGATAACCTAAATCTACTTTAGTTCTTACAAGATTTCCTAAATATAATACATCGTCTACCTGCGCAATAGTTTTTGCTTTTTCATAACTTGCTCTACCTACTTGTATCTCAGCTAAATTAAAAGTTGCAGAACTTTCGTATCCTGTATATGGAATTGTTATATCAGTTTGTCCTGGTGATAAAGGGCGATCTGGTAGAGTTATAGCAGATCTAACTCCTGCTACCTGAGCTATAACAATAGGACGTATAGACGTATAACTATCATCTAAATTATCAAAATTTACAATTATTTTTTTACCACTAGTTTGACCGGCATCTGCCCCTTGAAAATCTACATTGTCATAAGCTTCTCCAATACCAAAAGGTTGATGCGCTAGAGGCTCTGGATTTGGACCAATGTATATAGGCCTAGTAACATCTAAAACATTTGTAGTAGCTCCATCTCTTGACACCAACTGGCAAGTCATCCAATATGTACCAACATTAAGAGTACCTCCATTAGTAACTTCTACTAAAGTTGCTTTAGGGTATTTTTCAATAATTGGAAATAGATTGAATGCAACCTCTATATTTAAACTCGGAGTTGCTATAGGAGGCTCGTTAAGGTTAATAAATCTTGGTGGATTAAAATCATCTGTAAAATATACACTAGTATTGTCAGTAGCATTAATTTTATATTCAGCTTCTATCGGGTGATTTAAATTAAAATTTAACTTTTCAGTACATGCGCTATCATTAAATATTACACTATGATTTCCAGTGTCAGTATTTACAACCCCAATCTGAGAATCACCAAATGACGTTACTAAGAATATAACTATCTCTGTAGAATCTAACACACAAAAACCAATAATACTTGCATTTGCATTTTGTCCTAATTCAGATACTGTAATATCTCCTGACTCGGATACAATAGCGTTTTTAGCCATGTCAAGAACCATGTTCTTAGCATATCTATAACTTCCAACAGGCTGATCTATTGGATTCGCATCTCTACTTAAACCTTTTAATCTTTTCATTAATAGTCAATACTACGCGTTAACATTTCTCTTGTTCCTAAATTTTCAAAAGCATTATTATGCCTATTCATATTAGGTATCATTCTAACCCACTGGTTTAAGAATGATTCCCACTTATCAATATCTGGGAATACAGCAGAGTTTCTAGCTTGAGTACAATAATACTTCCATTGCTGTTCTGCAAATGTGTAGTTTATACCATTTGGTACATTTACACTATTACCTAATAATAATTTTTTATATACATACCAGAATAATGCCTCTTTAAAACTTATATCATCTGGCACCATAGGATACCCCATATCATCTAGTGGGAATGCTTTATAACTTAAGCATACTTTACCCGATACAAAGGATGTTTTTATTGTGCCCGCATCTATAAAGTAAGATTCTTTATGTTTTGCCATCTCATTTACACAATCTGTGCAGTGTATAGATTTAGGAAAACTAGTAGTAGAGTACGCTAAGGGCTGTAATCCTGCAGTATCTGCTAAATATATATTCTCTAGAACCACAAGTCTATTAGTAAGATCTCTAAGTTCTCTAATAACATTCTGATTAGGGTTAGCATCAAGATCTTCTTTTATAGCATCTATTTTAGCTAATATCTCAGTTAATTCATTTTCAACAGAAGGTAGTACATTATTGTTTATAGCAACTTGGTTTATATAATACAAATCAGTAGGTAAGTCAGCTCTATAATTTTTTATAGTAAGAACACAACCTTTCTCTTGAAGTTGTGCAGAAGATCCTATGTGCTCCAAAGCTTCACCCATCCACTCTATAGCATCATCAATCCAGTTATCACTAGTAGTCTGTAGATCTCTCATTATCTTTCTAATGATTGCTCTACTTGTTATTTGATTATATACTGCCATGCTTTTTAAATCTTAAATAGGCTAGATCATCTTTCTTGAGCAGCCTTGTTAATTTTTCTTTATTACCTTTTACACCTCGTGTAGCATCAAACCTGTATACTGATTTATTTTTTATTTTACATCTACCCTTGTACCAATAATACTTACAATAGTAGTCATCTGTATAATAAATATGCCAACGAACTCCGTCTCCTGTTTTAGCGTCATAGAGCATCTCTCCTGCCATCTTAAGCTCTTCTTTATATCTATTAGACTCAGCCCAGTCAATAACTCTGTTACGAGGATCTCTGTCCATTTTAACTATAGATATAGTTGATAGATTGTTGCCCATGTTAAACTCACTTCCATCTAATAACATTTCTATGATTTCTTCATTAAAATCAAAGCATATGTCTTTAAACATAGTTTTATCAATCTGCTCTACGTTCTCGCAATAGTCTGTATATATATCTGTAATGGTATAAGCCACTATTTTTTCATCTTATAGCCGCCGTCCATTTTCTTTTTGGTGCCACCCATCATCTTCTTTTTCATGCCGCCTTCTTTTTTGTAACCCATTTTGTTACGTACTTTTGTAGGTAGTTTAGCTAATCCAGGATTTTTCTCTGCATCAACTTCTTTCATTCCACCTACTTTATATGACATTTTGAAGTCACCATATCTGTACTTCATCATTTTCATAAACTTGTTAGCGTCTTTTTTGACCTTTTCCATGTCAACTTTCTTTTCGCCACCTTTTTTCATTTTAATTTTACCGTATCCCATTTTTATTTCCAATTGCTACATGACCCGCAGTTCCAGGCACGTAATGATTTATTAATTCTAGATTGTGGATCTCTTGCTGTTTTAGCAGAAGTACGTCTTCTTTTCATTCCGCACATTCTACTACAAAAACTTGATCTCCTTTTATTACCTTTCTTTTTGGAAGGAGCTTTTAGGTTACCTCCTGTTTCTCTATTATACGACGCACGACCTTTTGCATT
>CEQB01047266.1_pt1 | contig 19007 bp, 21 predicted proteins | sample 530581 | NCBI WGS metagenome assembly CEQB01 (sample SAMEA2620588, study PRJEB7988) | marine metagenome | biome: marine biome (ENVO:00000447); feature: deep chlorophyll maximum layer (ENVO:xxxxxxxx); material: "saline water (ENVO:00002010), including plankton (ENVO:xxxxxxxx)" | depth 75 m
AAGAGGAAACTCTGCTACAGGTGCGGTGGGAAGTGTGACGATAACAACATAATGGTACTAGTAAAGAGAAAATAATTTTGATACTATGCGATAAATACAGGAGATCTAAAAGCAATGGGCATTGATTTACTAAAGACATTAGGCACTCTGGTTGGAATGTCTGTGGGTGGCCCAGGTGGTGCTGCCATAGGTGCTGCTTTAGGAGAAGGCATTTCTTCTGGTGGTGACTTTGAAAAAATGCTTCAAGCGGGAATAGGCACTCTTACAACGGCTCAGTTTGGAGGCAACGCTTTACTTGCAGCTAACCTCTTGAACAGTGGCACTACTTCTTCTTCACGTCCTGGACCAATGGTGTCCTCGGGACAACCACAATCAGGCGGCATTCCTGGTGCAGCTGGAACAGGAACTCCGGCTCGTGGAGTTTTACAAGGTGGTGGTGGTATAACTAATCTTTTAAATATAGCAGGGTTGAACACCCCCGAAGGATTATCTATGTTAAGAGTTCTTGCAGATAAAAATCCTCCAAAAGTTACAACACCTTTACAAAGACGACAGATGGAAACAGGAGAAAGACTTCCTGATTATAGAGGAACTCCGGCACCTGACATGAGATTTGCAAACATGGGAGGTATGATTGAGGGCCCTGGAACAGGAACCAGTGATTCCATTAAATCTATGATTTATCAAAATGGTAGACCGGTTCAAGAAGCTCGGCTCTCGGACGGTGAGTTTGTTATGACAGCAGATGCTGTCAAAGGTGCTGGCAACGGTAACCGTGCTGCTGGTGCTGCTAAAATGTATAAGATGATGAATCAATTTGAGGGGAGAGCATAATGGCTGAACAGTATGTACAGTTAAGTGGTCAATATCTTCCTGACTATCAAGAACGATTTCTTAAAGACCTTCTAGCAAATGTTTATCAAGTTGATCCTGAGACAGGTCAACCTACAGGCATTGCTGCCACGTCTCCGTTATACGGTGTTCCTGTAACAGACGAAGAAGGTAATCCTGTTTATGAGTTAGATCAGGAAGGTAATGTAAGATACGATCAATATGGTGAACCGATACAACAAGTTCAAGGCGGTGTTCCTCGACCTGACATTATGCAGTTTACTCCGGCTCAACAAAGAGCCATAGAATTAATGACAGGAACTGTTGACCCTGAAACCGGAGAAAGAGTTGGAGGTGGTATAGGTTTATATCAACCTATGATGGAACAAGCTGCCAGTACCTTGGGCGAGGGTCTTGAATCTTATAGAAAGGCTGGGACTACTTTAGACAGTACAACAGGGGCATATGATCCCACTTCATATAAAGAGTTTTATGATCCGTTTGTAGAGGAAGTAATTGATACAACACAAGCAGACATTCAAAGAGCCGGGGATATAGCAGGAATTGGTGATCGAGCTCAAGCTGTTCGTTCCGGAGCCTTTGGTGGATCTCGACAAGCGGTTACAGAGCAAGAGTTACAAAGAAACATAGACGATAGAAAAGCACGAGTGGGTGCACAGCTACGATCACAGGCTTACACAGGTGCTCAACAGCAAGCACAATCTGCGTTTGAAAACCAAATGAACAGAGGACAAACAGCATCACAATTGTTTGGTTCTTTGGGTCAGGGTATTGCAGGGCTTGGTGTGAAGCAAGGTGCTCTTGGGGAAGCAGCACAATCTGCGGCACAACGAGATATTAATGCCTTGTTTAATGTTGGTTCCTTAGAGCAAGCACAGAGACAAGCAGAATATGATGTGCAGAGGGCTGGGGCCATAGAAGAAGCATATGAACCCTTTCAACGTTTTTCATATATGTCTGATATATTTAGGGGCGTTCCTTCCACGGCACAAACAATGACAATGTCTAGTATACCAAGACCTAATCCTGTATCTTCTTTCTTAGGAAATGTTGCAGGATATTCAGCACAACAACAACTTGGTGGACTGGGTGGTCTTAGAAACGTGAGTGGAGTGTAACATGGCAACAGATGTTAATAACAGAAGTTTATTTAGAAAGAAAAACCAAGAAGCAAGAAACGCCCTTAAAAAAATGGGTGGCATTATGGGATCTTCTGAAGAACTTATGAACGCTGTTATGGGTGGTGCTCCAAGTGCTACTGTTGAAAAGATGACGGGTCAGGGAATGATGAACCCTGTTCCCTTTCAACCTATTATACCTCCTGGTAAACCAATGTCTCCTCCTCAAATGAGAATGCAGCCTCAGATGAGAATGCAACCCCAGATGGGACAGCCTCCTCAAATGGGACAGCCTCCTCAAATGGGACAGCCCCCTCAAATGAGAATGCAGCCTCAGATGGAGCAACGACCTCAGATGGGACAGCCCCCTCAAATGAACATGCCTGTGCGAATGGCGGCAACAGGTGGCATTATGAATGCTTATCCAAGTAACTATTTTGCTGGAGCATTAGTTCAACGAGGATTACAATATCTCCCTCGTATTGCACGTTCTTTACAAGGAAGACCTAGATCAGGTATCGGGGGAAAAGGTCCAGCAGGTTTTGAAAAAGCTATAAGTAAAGTAGATCGTCTTGCAGGGGCTACTGTCGGAAGAGGTATTGATGCTTTAAGAGGAAAAGTTGGTGGTGGCAAACCCACAGGACCTGTGGGTAAAACTTTAAGAGCAATGAGAAGAAACCCTATTTTAACAGGAGCTGGGTTGTATTATGGCGATAAAGCAATAGGAAGTTTGTTTGAGGATGAAGGAATACCTGAAGGACTAGAGGAGGTAACGGTTGATAAGGGTTTATCTCCTCAAGAGAAAGAGGCTTTAAGGTTTCAGATGAGGCAAGGGTTTGCAGAAGCTGCTAGTAAAAGTCCTTTTCCTTCTCGGGCGTATGCGGAAAGTTCTCTTTATGCAATGGACAAGCAAGACGAGGTAACTAAAGAGGCAGATAAAACGTATGACGCTGCGTATGCTGCTCTTTTTGCAGAAAACATAAGTAAGGTAGATCCTGATACTGGAGAAAGAATGTCTCCCGAACAAGCAGATGAAGCGGCACAAGAAGTAGCTTCTAGAATAGCTCCTTTGTCTAGGAGAGCAATAGACATTACAGAAGATAGGCTTGGTGGTTCTGTTAAAATTATAGGCACTAAAGAAGAATATGATGAGTTGACTTCTGGGACTGTTTTTAGAGACAAAAATTCAGGTAAACTTCTCAAGAAACCTTAGTGAGGAGTAAAGATGGCTTTTGATAAATTTGGAAGACCTATAAGAACAGGTAAGTCAAAGAGCGAAGGGTTACCTATAGAGCTTGCAGAAGGCGTTGCCTCTGGTGTTATTGGCATAGGACAAGGGATCGGGGAACTTGGTGCTTCAGCCGTGGACCTCATTGCTGGATCAAACTATTCTTCAGCTATAACAGACGCAGCTGAAGAGTTAAGAGAAAGTTTAGGCATAGACCCTGTGGGTTTTGCTGGTAAGGGTGCAGAAGTCTTAACTCAATTTGTAGTTCCCGGGGTAGCTGCGGCAAGAACTGTTGGAGCTGCTACCAAAGCGGCACGAAAAGCTAAAGGTTTATCTGAAGATTTAAAAGATTTTACAGCAGCTGAAAAGTTTGGGTATTATGCAAAGGAACTCGGTGCTGCCGCCGGGGTAGACGCTGCTGTTTCTACAGATGGCATGACAACAATAGGTGATTTTTTTGGTGGTGGACCCACAGCTTCGGATCAAACCATTGGATTAGACGGACGTGCAGAAGCCTTACGAAGAATAAAAAACAAACTTAAAATAGGAGCAGAAGCAGGAGTTGTTGGTGGTGTTCTTACGGGTGCTGTTGTTGGGGCAAAAGGTGCTGTTGGCTCTACTAAGATACAAGAAAAATTAAAACAGTTAGAACAAGACAGAATTTTTGGACAAGGTACAGACAGAGAATTAACAAAAGGACAAAAACTTTTTGCAGATGTTTTGGCTGGTTTTAGATACAGATCTTTTTTACCTGAAGCCATATCAAATAAAAGACTTATGACTTCGGGCATTGTTCAAAATGATGTAATGGTAGCTGAAAACTTACTCAATAAGTTTGATAAAAATTTATCATCTGCTTTTAATAATTTATCTGGGGAGCCTTTAAAAAACCGTCGTGTACAAGAATTAAATAAAATTATGGATTATCTTACATCAGCTCCTACGAAAGACGAGCTCGATAAAGGCATAACAAAAGAAATTTTTAAAAGATCTAAACTAAAAGACATAAATCCTAAGTTAAGAAAAGACGCAAATGATATGAGGAATCATATTGATAAATTAAGTGATAATATTTTAAATAGTCATTTTTTAAAGTATAATGATTTTACAAACACAAAAACAGGGAAAAAACAATTAGAAGAAACTATAACAGCTAACCTCAATACTTATGTTCGTAGAAGATATAGAGCTCTTGAAAACGCTAATTATGTTCCTGATGAAGCGACAGAAAAAGTAGTGGATACTTTTTTTAAAACAAAAGAAGGTAAAAGATTTGCTGCTCAAATGTTTACGAAGGCAAGAGGCAATCCAGACATACCTGGAGGCAACTATCTTTCTGATCAAAAGATGAAAGACTTAGGACTTGTTGAGGTAGATAATGAAATTCGTTTTGCAGGGGATGTTTCAGACGAGGCAGCAGCTGAAGCTAGAAAACTTACTTTAAATAAATATAAAAATTTAAAAAATAGAAAACACAAAGGAGGTCGTGTCGCTGTGGACAGGCTTAACACGGGTATGTTTATAGATCGTGAAAATATTCCCCCTGCGATTAGACAACTACTTGGAGAGGTAGACGATCCAAGAGAGGCATACCTTGGAACGATTGCAGACTTATCTGAGTTTAAAGCTATTGATGATTACTTTGGTGTAACAAGAGAACTTGCTGATGCCAATCCAGAAACAATCGGAAAGTACTTTATGAACCCAGAACGGTTTAGTGAAGATCAAATAAAATCTCTTGTAGATTCTGGAAACTATGTTCAGCTTGGTTCAAAGAATGGCAAAAGTCATATAGATCGAGGGGACGATGTGGCTGCTGACGAACCTATAGATCAGTCTGGATGGGGAGCATTGCACGGTTATATTGTTCCAGAAGCAATTTACTCTAACCTAACAAGGAGTGTTTTAAACGAAGACAATGTTGTTTCGGCTGGAGTATCTCGATTATATGGGGCATTTTTAAGAGCAAAGGGTGCGTCTCAATATTCTAAAACAGTTCTATCTCCAATAACACAAATAAGAAATTTTACTACAGCTTCTTTGTTTGCTGTTGCTAATGGTAACATTGGTTCTGGTATGGGGGGTAGTCTTGCAGACTCTATAGATGCTGTGCGTCAAAATATTAGAGGAAACTTCACTGATGAAAAACTTTTAGATTATCTTCAAGAAGCTCAAAGTCGTGGGGTGTTAGGAACACAAGCAGAGCTTAGAGAAATACAAGATCTTATTAGTCAAGGGGTAGGAATAGGTGCAGACTTTAAACCTGCTAAAACAGGGGGTGCTGCTCTTGTACAAGACATACCTTTTGCCGGAGAGAAACTTGGAACTTTACTTGAAAAAAGTAAACTTGCTCAAGGTGGTGGTAAACTTTTTAAATTTATGGAAAAAGCATATCAAGGGTCTGATGATGTTTGGAAGCTACATTCTTATGAATTTGAAAAACAAAGGTTAACTAATTCTTTACGGGCTGCAACAGATGAACAAAAGTTTTTTCATCTTACTAAAAACGGCACGGATATGTCCTTGGAAGCATATCAAAAATGGGCAAAAAATGGAGGTCGTATAGACGATGGCAGAGTTACAAATTTAAAGCCCGAAATTATAGATGAGTTAATTAAAGATCGTGCTGCTCAAATTGTTAGGGATACTGTGCCTAATTACAATAAAGCCCCTGATGTTCTCAGAGCAGCTAGAAAAGTTCCGGTTGGTAACTTTATAACTTTTCCTTATGAAATATGGAGAACGAGTTCTCACATTATAAAACAAGCATTAGAGGACATTAGATCTCCAATCAAAGAGGTTCAAGACGAAGGTCGTAAAAGACTTATTTCTTTTATTGGAACAACAGCTGTTCTTCCAGGAGCTCTCTCTACCTTTGCGTATAGTGTTAGTGGAGTTGACCGAGATCAAATGAAAGCATACCAGAGATCCTTTGGTGCAACGTGGGAAAAGAACTCACTTCTTATTCCTTTATCCATAGCCAAGGACGGTAATTTAAGTTACATAAATTTTAGTTTGTCAAACCCCTATGACACAGTTTCTCGAATGGGTTACGCTGCTCTTAATGCTATAGAAACAGGTACTACATTAAATCAATCTGTTCCTGATATAATGGGAAACATTATGTTTCAAAGCACAAGAGAACTTGCTGAACCTTTCCTTAGTCAATCTATGGTTGCAGAGGCGTTGTTAGATGTAACCGCAAGAGAAGGTCGAACTCAAACAGGAGCAGAGATATTTAATCCACAGGACACAAGATTTAATAAAATGGCGAAAGCTCACCTTCATGTTCTTGACACCATTCTTCCAAACTTAATACCTCTTGAAGTCAGTGGAGGTGAACTTCAACTTAGTCGTTTTGCTCGAGCAGGTCTTGGTTCTTTTGGAGTTGTAAGTAACACAGATAAATTTGGAAGAGAGAGATCTATTGGTGGAACACAAGAAAAGTTTTTTGCAGATGGAGAATTGTTTCGACTTACGGGATTTAGTTCGAGAGAATTTGATATTAAAAAAGGTGCACAATTTAAAGGACGAGAACATCAACGAGCACAAAGAGATTCTCGAAGATTGTTTAACAGGTACACTGATGATGAAAATGCAAACGCAAATACTTTTGTTGAAGGGTATCAATATGGAAATGAAAGAAAGTTTGCAAACGATAAAAAGTTTTATCAAGCGATACAAGATTTAAAAACGTTAGGTTTATCGGAGCTTGAAATAAAAAAAATATTAAAACAAAACGCTATGTTAACCGGGGACGTAAAAGAAATATTTAAAGGAAAGTTTACACCGTTTAGCATTACAGATGATAACATAAGAAAGATGAAACAAGCTGGCACTTATGATATATTTCCAACATCAATTATAAACGAAATGTCAAACACGTTTAAGAATTTAAGTTACGAAGATGTAAGCTCTACACCTACCCGGACACAATCACCTGGTGCGGCTGGTGCTTTGAGTAGCTTGGTAGAGAACATACAAAACATTGTACCTCCAGCCGCTGCTGCAACCACCACGCCAGGAGTTAGGCCACAGTTTACAACACCTCAAAGTAACATTGATCCTCAGTCCTTGGCTGGATCTAATTTAGCGACTCAAGAGATTGCTCGTCGTCAATCTCTTTCATAGATCTTTGCCATACGAAAACAGGAGTAAGTTTTCCAACGTAAGATCCTAGAGTATTAAACGAAAAATAATCTAAAGCCTCATCAGGGTCCATGTCATGATCTCTAACAAGGATCTCTATGCACTTCTCTGCATCGTAAACAATAACATCTTCACTGCCACATCTACTTCCAATGCCTATAACAGCATCGTCAAATCCATCTGCTTTTAACACTATCCTACTTCTCCCCAATTATCTCCGAGCTCCTCATCAACTTTAGAAGGGACCTTTAGAATATCATTAAGTCCATTCTCCATCAACTCTGTTATTCGAGATGCCTGTTCTTTATTTTTTACAGAGAAACACAATTCATCATGAACCGTGAGCATAGGAACAAGACCCTCGTCGTAACAATCCTTCATGGCTTTCTTTGTTTGATCTGCGGCAGACCCTTGTATAAGTTTGTTTAAAGCCTTGTAAGTAAACGCCCTTCTTAAACTCATGCCATGCTCCTTCTGTGCTTGTTCCAAAGGTAAGGGTTTGTTGTATTCGTAGGTCCTTGGTTCCCATAAATGAAACCTACACTTACGCCCAAGTAACGTGCGTATAACTCCGTGTTCCTGTGCCTGGGAACTCGCCACATCTGCCAGTCCTTTAACAAAGGGAACTTTTGTACGATGGGTATCAAGTAATTCTTTTGCATCGTCCGGTGCAATCGACAACTGATTCGCAAGTTTAGCTTTACCCATGCCATACATAATACCAAGGTTCACGGTCTTCGCTTCTTTTCTACTTATACCTGCAAAGTCTGCCACCATCTGGTGCAAGTCAACGTCTCCCTTGTGGTACTCTTCTACAATCTCATCGATCATATCATGACGACCAGCCACGCTTTTAGGTAGGCTGGCAGCAAAGTGAACCAAGAGCCTCGGTTCTTGACTTGAGTAATCAAAGGACCCCCACTTCTCTCCCTCCTCTGGTATAAACAAACCACGGATCATCTTCTTTATTTCAGGATCACGAGCCGGGATTTGTTGCAAGTTAGGATTAGAAGAAGAAAACCTACCTGTTACTGTGCCCCCATCATCAGAACGAAGCTGGTGAAATTCTGTATGTATTCTACCTTTGTGATTGTGACGAAGGATTGTTTCTATAAACGTACCATCTGCCTTATCAAACTCTCTTAGCTTAACCAACGCTTGGCACACTTCATGTGGGTGAGCATTAAGATATTGTTTTGTAAAAGATGGTGAGCCAGCCTCTGTCTTTGGATACTTTAAGTTCAAAGCCTCAAACATTTTTCTAACGGAAGCACTTGCCCAGGGGTCTACGTCCACACTGGATTTATCTTTTATAAATGCTTTCAACTCCTTAGTCTTTTTTTGTAGCCCCTTCTTAACTCTATCAGCCTTATCGAGATCAACTCTTACACCGTTTGTTCTCATGTCCAGCATCAAAGGAATTAAGGAAGTCTCAAGATTAAAGATAGACCAGAGATCCTGTGTATCGAGCTCAATCTTCATCCGCTCCCACAACCGTAAAGTCATGACTGCATCTTGCTCGGCATAAGCACCAACATACTTGGGGGGCAGTCTCCACATCTCGGCCTTTGGATCTATGCCCCAGTCCTTTGCAGCTGCCCGAAGCATCTTCTCGTCCTTACGCATATCAATGTAATCACGAGACACATTATTAAGGCTGTAAGAAAAACGGTTCTCGTTTACAACAGGGGCGGCAATCATGGTATCGATTATCTGTCCTTGAACCTCGATCCCTTCAGCCCGAAGCCACCCGGCATCATAGGTTGCATTGTGCATAATCTTTTTTATATGCGGTGTTTCCATCTGTGCCTTCAGCCATTTCATTGTAATCTTTGGATCTAAGTTGTGTCCGTTCTCATGTCGTATGGGGAAGTACCCTTGATAATCCCCGGCGGCTACAGCAACACCAACAATGTAGCCATCGTTTCTTACCCAGCCTGGACCAAGCGTTGTAATGTTTGGGTCTCTTGTTTCAAGATCAACGGCTATCTGTTTGTATTGTGTTAAGTCTGGGTACTCACTTGGTATGTTCCAATCAGGCTCCAAGTAATCCATTTCCAGACGTTCAAAAAAGTTGACCGTGCTTTTATCATTTCTATTTCTTGCCATCACACGCCTCCCCTAATAAGGCACCGTATCCACAAATATCTATGGCACTGTCCTCATGGGTTGGCGTTTCAATTAATCGGGAAAGTTTTACGGCAATCATACACATGTAAACTTGCTCAACAGTCACATCATGTCCTAGTAAAACCTTCCACATTTTAGCAATGCGTTCATGATTAAGATACGCGTCACCATAATCCTTGGCCCTTGGACCATTGATCATTCGCTCTGCCTCTTGTAGTATTTCATCTCTTTTCATATTTCATACCTGTATTTTTTATCTGTATCTACGATGTGTAGTGTCTTCCTTGCTCTGGTTATACCTACATAGAATGCTCGATGCTCGTCGTCTTGATTTTTTGTATTAACGCAAGCGTATGTAGACCCAAGATACACGACACAGTTGTCATCTTCCCCACCCTTCATAGCATGAAAGGTAGAAACTTTTATTCGTGGTGGTTTTGTAATGTCCTCTCCTCTTCTCTCAAGTGCTCTTATATATAGTTTGTCATCGAACCCCATCTTAACAATGTCCATAGGCTCTCTATCTATTGGTGCAATCAAACCAAAGTCTGCAACCAGCTGATCATACCCCAACAGATCGTCGTCAGCAGCTGCATCTAGCAGTGTTGTTGCCCCTCGCTTCACGACAGCGGCAGTCCCTTGCTTTGGTACGTTCCTGTAAAACTTTCTTATCTGATCCATCGATACCCGGTTGCCGTCTTGTAGCTCCTCCCATGTCTCCATTGTTTCTGCAATCGCAGTGCTTAAAGAAGGGTGACCTTTATAACTGTAGAGATATCCATCGTCACGAAGCATGGACGCAAAGTCCCTTGCCATTTTATTTGTTCTTGCCATCAAGGTCCACGAACCGTGGTTTAATGGTACATTATCAATGCTCATATGAAAGTGAACGGCACCCTCTTCTTTTGTTGGTTTAAATATCTTTGGCTTGCGTTTAAGAATACGACGAACCACAGACTGTGATAAGGAGTGTATACTCCGGGGCATACGATACGATTGATCTAAAACAATTACATTATCTGAACACTCCATAAATAAGTTTACATCAACCCCGGTCCATCTATGAATAGCCTGGTCGTCATCCCCTGCAAAAACCACACGCTCTGCCGTTTCAGACATGTGATCAATCATGTTCCACTGCATAGGTGTTAGATCTTGAGCCTCATCAACAATTAATAGATCCAAAGAAGGAGGCGTTACTATTTCATACTTCTCTATAAGATCTGCAAAATCCATCTTGCTTGTTTCTTGTTTATACTTTTGTATCTCATTGTTTACCCGGACCAACATACTATAGTTTATATCGTAGTCCTCTGACTCTTTAAACTCTTGCTCTAAGGAAACACACCTATACCTTGCCTTGGTTATCATCCGTACATACTTACTGCCGTTGCCATCAAAGGTAGGAATAAGAATACCGTCGTCAGGAGATATGTTATCAACCCCATCAAAAATCATACCCAAGTTTTTACCAAGTTGTTTCCAATCATCCTTACCCAACATGTCTGTTGCCTGTAGTCCAAGCCCATGAAATGCAAGGGAGTGCATTGTCTTAAAATACGGCATCTCTTTCTTTTCTAACTTAAACTCTGCACAAGCCCGGTCAACGGCTTCACCTATAGCTTTACGAGTAAAAGAAACAAAACCTATCCTAGCCGGGGGTACCCCCTCCGCTAGTGCTTTTCTAACGTGATCTATTAAAGTATACGTCTTGCCGCAACCCGGAGGACCAAAGATAAGAGTACTATTCTGCATCCGTCTGTACTCCACGAGGACGCTCGTCTAGCCACTTCTGTATCTTTTCCCTGTCCCACCTACTCGCACTACGCTTACCGTCGTCCTGGCCTAATATAATAGGCTCTGGAAACGTGCCGTCTTTAACGTGTTCGTAGACCCAAGACCTGGATACACCAAGCCAGTTTGTCACCTCTGATATTCTCATCAGATGTCTAGAAGGGTATGTCATCTAGTATCTCCTTTTCAGTTTCACCTTCATTCTCTTCAAACGATGGAACCCACCACACTCGTAGTTGGATTCTTTTACCGTCTGCATTTCGGACGTTGTATCTACCAAAACATTCTTGTCCGTTATTCAAATGTTTTATTTGTTCTTGCACCTGGGCTCTTGAATAAGAAGTAAACCCACGGTTCTTGAGGAACTGCATAAGTCCTGCAATCGTAAACCTTGTGAGACCCTCGTCTGTCCAAGGTTTGCCCATCTCCATTTCTTCAGGAGCCATAGCTTTAATCCGGCTCGTGCAATAAGTCTTCAACAGTTCTTTAAACTGTCCTGTCAAGGTCAACTCTTCTGGAACCTCGAGCTGTGTAGACTTATCCATCAGAAGACTAACCAACATCTGCCACTTCTGTGGCTTTACTGTAGGCGGCATAGTTTGGATCTGTTCCATACAAGCCCTCTGCCACAGCAGCTGGTTCTGTAGTTGCTCTGTCGATAGCTGCACCCGCTTGCCATTTACATCCATGAAGTATAACCGAGGTTCTGATAACATGATCGTCAATCCCCCAAGGTCAGGGGTATCAGGAGCCGAGCTCCCAACGCCAAAGGGCCGGGTCTTACATATATCTTTATCGCAGTGATCCTTCAGTGGACACACTTCACACTGATAAAAGTATTCTTTCTTCTGTAAAGACTCCTGTATCTGCACGATTTCTTTTGCGTCGAGAGAAGGAGAGCAAAGCATCCTGTTATATTCTTCATGGTGCTTCTTCCAATCGTCGGGCCACTTGTATCGGCAGTATACCCCAACGGCAAACATAAAAATGTTTCTCATTTCACTGACCGGACCAAGACTTGATATAACCTCCAGGCAATATGGACCATCAACAAAGTGTTCTCTCTTTCCGGCAAACTGAAACGAGTTTAACTCAGACACAGAAATACGCTTCTTCTTAACAGCTTCAAAAAACTCGACAAGGCTCATGGCTTCACCGTCCTTATTCAAACAATACCTTGTTGTCAGGTCAGCCTTAAAGTATGGCATGTTAATAAAGTTTCCAACGTCACCACGATCCGCAAGTATCTTGTCCTGTTTTGGAAAAATCTCGCAGCCCGAATGTCCCAGGGTTATAGACATCTCTGTTAAATATTCTCGAACCAAAGACGCAGGTTCCCAATCCTTTAAAAACAAAAACAAATGGGCACCACCTGACTTGGATCGACATAACAACAAAGGAAGTTTTAATTTAAGTATCTTTTTATTTAAGCTTTTGTGATCAAGGTCATAGGTATCAATGTCCAATGCTCCAAACTTACACATGTTATCCTGCGTTATAGGGATTGAACCAACGCCGTGTTTCCCATCTATGTGGGCTTGTACTTTATCCACGGTCAACGGCTCTCGAACCACGGTACTGTTGGCCTCGGTCTTACCATTCCGACCAACACGTCCCAGTATTGTTTGACCGTGAGCGGCTTTTGATCCTTGAAATACTGCAAGCAACTGCTCTGCCTCAGACATATTCTCCTCCTAATATATTCGGGGAGAGGAGGAATCATGAACCTCTCCCCAAGACAGCGTGGTTTAAAACGGTATTTTGTCGCCGTCCTTAGAAGTATCGGGGGAGGAACCCTGATCTCCTACTGCCTTATTCTCGTCCTCTGGGGCAGCTTTCGCTTCACCAGCCACAATAGAAGCCCGCAAAGTCTTTGCATCTTGTAATAGCTCTCGAGAGGAAACTAAACCTACTTTTTCCACAGACCAATTCTTCCAAGACTTACCTTCTTTGTTGCTTTCCCCCACAGAAGTTAATTTCCATATGGTTCCATACAAAGGAGGTTTAACTCTTCGACCTGTCTTTGGATGCTCTATCGTTTGCATAGCTATTTGTGTTTTCCACCTTTTGCTTACTTTTAATGCAGACTTTTTCATGCCAACTATGATAGGGTTATAAGTTCCATCCTTTTCAACTTGTAAACAATACCATTCATCCGTTTTCCACATCTCATTGCCATTGTCGTCAAATGTTTCTGTGCTTCCATTTCTAGTTGTTTTAAGCAATCGTAAATCAGTTGGGTCAAGAGTTCCCACTATACCCCCACCTTTACTTTCAGGAACCCATTCGGTGTAGCTTGTAACTGAATAGCAAGGAACCACAGACAAACCCTCGTCTCCAGAAACAAGAGCTCCTGTTAAAGTATTAAAGAACATACCTGGTCTAGCCTCTTTCAAGTACTGAGGTTTCTCCTCTTCACATTGATCGCTAGTTTTTTGCAGCAAATTTATGCGTGGAATTATCATGTCCTCCGCAGCAAATGCCGCTCCTTCTCCTGCGTTTTCAAATATATCATCCATTATGTCGGTAGAAATATCTGTACCTTTAGGCTTATCTAAATCTTTAGTGCTCATGTTACACCGTCCTTTTTATTGTTGCTGAGTTGGCTATAAAAGCATTAAAAAGATCAAGCTCTTTAGTGCTCATTGTTTGTGGTTCTCGGTTTTTGGTTCCTTGATGGTATTCTCTTAAAGTTGCTTTAAGAGTCTGAGATTCCACATGAACCTTTCTTGTTGGGTTAAAACCTTTCTCTTGTAAAAGACCAACGAGATCACCTGCAAGGTTATCTTCACCTACTTTAAAAGAAACAGTAACATCGTTTTTTATTTTATGTTCATAACCCTTTTCACGAAGCCAAGAAAAACATTGCTCACGTTTTGCAATGCACTCTTGTATTTCTTGCTCATTCATTTCTTTTTTTATCGAAGGTATCGACGCACCTACAACAAATCTTCGTCCAACACTAAGACCTTTGACTTCAATATTTTTAGTTATACCCATTTCATCCAGAAGATCTGGTATGAGTTCCATCACAAGACGTTGTTTCTCATTTGTTTTCTTGCTTAATTTATCTTTTAATTGAGCTATATCGTCATCAATTTCATCCACCTGGCTAACCAGCTGGCCTAAAGACTTCATTCCTTCTACACTCACGTTCTTTAAAGCGTCTGCCTTATCAAACATGTCGTCAAATATATCATTCATAAGTATATCCTCTTCAGATTTGTGATTGACACACAAGTTCGCGTGTCGTAAAAAGACTATAAAGGGAGAACTGGATGACTGTCAACTACAAATTTAAAACTATACCATATAAACATCAACAGACTGCATTGGACAAATGCGGAGACAATAAATGTTTTGGCTTGTTTATGGAAATGGGTACTGGTAAGTCAAAGGTTTTAATAGATAATCTTGGGATGTTATTTTGCAAAGGTGAGGTAAACTTTGCTCTAATTATAGCACCAAAGGGGGTATATAGAAATTGGGTTGAGAAAGAAATACCGCAACATCTATCCGATAGCGTACCATACAGGGTGATTCGCTGGGTATCTAGTGCCAACAAAAAACAAACAGAAGAAATGAGGTCCGTAAAGGATACGTTCTCCGGCCTTACTATCTTTGTTATGAATGTCGAAGCCTTCTCCACACTCAAAGGAAAGAATGCCGGGGAATGGATGGCAAGGAATTATGGATCGCACGGCATGATTGTTGTTGACGAATCAACTTCGATTAAAAACCACAAGGCTAAACGAACCAAGAGCCTTATTAAGATAGCTGAAAGTTTTGATTATACTAGAATACTAACAGGATCTCCAGTAACAAACTCACCTTTAGATATTTATGCACAGACCGAGTTTCTTAGACCTGGGCTCTTGGGTTTTGACTCGTATTGGGCATTCCAGGCACGGTATGCAGTCACGCAAAGTGTAAAAATGGGGGCACATTCTTTTACCCAGATCAGAGGGTATCAAAACTTGGACGATTTGCAATGGAGACTTGATAAGTTTTCATACCGTGTTCTCAAGAAAGATTGTTTAGATCTGCCTGAGAAAACTTTTACTTCACGGTATGTTACATTAAGTGACAAGCAACATGATTGGTATCAAAGAATTAAACGAGAAGCTATGATCCTACTTGACAATGGTGATCTTGTGACAGCCCCGGCAGTCATTACACAGATGCTTCGATTGCAACAAATACTTTCCGGTCACATTAAGACAGACGATGGTGACGTTGTATCCATACCAACCAAAAGACTTGAGGCCGTCACCGATATTCTAGATGAGAGCAGTAGCAAAGCTATTATATGGTCTCGGTTTAGGCACGACATTGTATATATTACAAGTGAGCTCAATAAAAAGTATGGGACAGGTAGTGCCGCAGCTTATTTCGGAGATACATCTGACGATGAACGCAATAGAATTGTAAGAGATTTTCAAGATCCTAAATCAAAGCTGCGATATCTAATTGGCAATCCATCAACAGCGGGTTACGGCCTGACTTTAACTGAGGCTAACCTTGTGATATATTATGCTAATGACTTTAACCTAGCTACCCGAATGCAAAGTGAAGACCGAGCTCATAGAATTGGTCAGAACAACCCGGTTACTTATGTTGATCTCATATGTGAGGGTACGATAGACGAAAAAATAGTTAGTGCATTGCAAGCTAAGATAGATATCAGTGCCAAGGTATTAGGAGAAGAGGTACGAGAATGGCTAAATCTAAAACCAACCCGAAGCTAGATACCCCGGCAGCGATAGAGATCATGGCTGAATATAGACGTGGGCTTTGGCACCTAGGTAATGCAAGCAAAGAGCTGGCTGATGTTACAGGATTAGACGAAGAGATCGCTGGTTTATTATTAAAAGATATGAAACGTCACAACGTTACACAGATCAGAGGCTATAGCAAAGAACCCGAGAGATTAAGAAAGGGAAAGATCGGTACGCCTTATGAGCCAAAAAAATAGGGACCGTTGTCCCTATTTAAGTTTGCCTGGGAGGCTAAACATGAGGCGATGTTTCCTCACTATAACAACCGACCATTTGAAAGTCTACCATAAAAAGAAGCACACGTTGCTTTACTATATTTATCAAAATAGTACCAACAACAATTATCTTTTCCAGTGCTTTCAGAATCAGGTATCCATTTAACCCGACCAACACTAACAATCTTTTTTAAATAAGGCAGATAGTCAGCGGCCTGTTTGGTGTGCATCCAATCAGCATCAAACAGCAACCATGTTGGTAACAACTGAATGCAATGCAGAATTAAAGGGTGCAATATCTTTCGATCCCAAGGTGGATTAGTAATAATTAAATCAGCATTTAAAAACTGCATAGCATCAAGTTTAAATACATCAAGCTCTAGTATGTTCTTGCGTCTTGGCTCAATGTCCGATTGAAATATGCATTTCATATTGTTCTTTTCTAGATGATCCACAAGAGTACCGTCCCCGGCACATGGTTCAACAAAGAACTCTTTCTCTGATAAATGTGGTAGGAGAGGTTTGACTGCTTGAAAAGGTGTGGGATAAAAGTCTCTTTCTACCCGCTCAAAATTAGATCGCTTTCCCATGAAGGGATTCGTATTCCTTTCTTATAATCACCGACAACTGACGAGCCATAGAACGTTGCTCATCGTCAGCTATCTCTTTTAAAAAAGCATAATCTTTTAAAAGTAAAGCCACAGTTCTATATTTGTGTCGAGGATTTTCAGAAAGTGTGGCATTATCGACATTGTTTTTTTTCTTCATTGTGTATCCTTTATTGTTAATAGATAACTATTTATATATTAGATGTGTGAGAAAGACAATAACTCACAACTGTATTAATTTGATCCATCGATTCGAGGGTCTTGCGTATTTCGTCTGTGTCCGTTTTCAATAGCTGCGATAATTCTTCAGCCGTCCAAAGATAACTTGTGTCCTTGGACATAGTTTCTAGTATAGAATACATAAGAGTAGGAGAGCTCACTCTCTCGGCCCTCGTAGCTCTCCAAGGTATGTCATCTCTCTTGTCGTAAAAGTTTGTAACCATAGTAACCATAAGAGTTTCTCCCTCCCGGAGATCCATCTTATCCACAATCCTGGCATTAATGAAAACTTTTTCTTGATCCTCGGTTACTGCAATCGCACTATCTGCATAGTTAATAAGTTCAACTGTTGCGTATTGCGTCTTTTTCTCATCCATAATCATGCTTTAAAAATACCGCGTTCTATTCTTATCTTCTTTGCGAAAATTATAATGTCTCATTTCAGAATAAAACTCTTCTTTAAATTCGTCATCCTTATTTGGTTGCCATGTTATAAATCTAAACCCACAAGAAAAACAACGTCTGCGTAAAAATACTCCCGTATGCCCGTCTTTACGGGATGAAGATATCTTTCTTGTTTCTGGTTCATTACACCTAATACATTTCATTTTTTATTATCCTTTTTTATCTGCTCTTTTGGTTGGCACACTTCCCCCTGACAGCAATCATCAATCACCGACTTGCATACCGGGCATTGATAATGCCCATGAACATAGACAGGGGGGTTGCGGCTCTGGCATCTTGGACATAAATTATTCATCGTCCACCTTCATGCATTGATCCATAGTATAAACGTGACTAACCTCGTTCTCACAAATCAACTGTGCAAAGTTCTCGGGCCTCGGTACTGGATCAGAAATAACCTTACGATAAAACACATGGTCACCTATGACTTGCGTCTTTTGAAAAACCTCTGACCAATACGGCTCGACAGATGTAGAATGATAATGCGTTACCTCATCTCCAACCACGCTAATATAATCTCCATCTTGAATCATCATCTTGGCTATTGCCTTCGCCTTTAAGAATGAAAACATATCCTTGGGCTGATCCGACTTACCATCGCACCACCAGCTAAACTGACAGCCGTCCTCGTTCTCTTGAAGAACAACCTCACAGATATTATTAGGATAGTCTTGCGAGTTAACCCTATTAAGGGTTACCTCGGCTACTGCAATCTGACCGGCAATGGGCTCGGATCTTGCTTCAAAATAAATATTGCTTGCCAAGCAAAGAAGGGCCGTTGACATAATCATGCGACCTCTCCTATCTCAACATAGCGTGGTAATTCTTTACGCTTTGCCATGTTATTTCTCCTCTGCTTTCATCAAGGCTTCATTGGTTTGCTCATGTAATCTTAACTCACTCTTATCGTTACCAAATTCAGCATTATCTAAAACATCATAACCATAAGAATCCATTGCTCGTAACACATGGAAGAATTGCGATTTAGTCAGTTTTGGTGTGTAGTATTTAGCCATCTTGTTTCTCCTGTTCTTCTATCTCAATTTCCCAAAGAAATTGCTCACGATAGCCACGACAATGATATACTCCGTCGTCGTGACATTCGATAACTTCGCAATGCCATTTATTGTCATCGTTGATTTTTCGACCATCCCAAATATCAATATCGAAACTGTAACCATCAATTTCAAATCCATGAATATAATTCTCATCGACTTCGTTATCTCTGTCGGTTCTGCTTTCCTCGAACCACTCTTTTGACTGAGCTATTACTTTGTCTAATATTTCATAAATTTCTTTACCGTAGTCAGTTAATTGACCATCGGCTTTTAGACTTTCCTTTGTTGGATAAATTGGTTCACTCATCTGTCTCCTCCCATTCTAATCCGTCCTGTTCTAGATCACCTTCAATCGCAGACCATGACATTTCGTACTCATAATCAAAACATGTT
>CEQB01003671.1_pt1 | contig 18730 bp, 26 predicted proteins | sample 530581 | NCBI WGS metagenome assembly CEQB01 (sample SAMEA2620588, study PRJEB7988) | marine metagenome | biome: marine biome (ENVO:00000447); feature: deep chlorophyll maximum layer (ENVO:xxxxxxxx); material: "saline water (ENVO:00002010), including plankton (ENVO:xxxxxxxx)" | depth 75 m
TCCTTACAGAGTATGTTGGAATTGTGGACACCGGTACTGCGTGGAGGTGACGGTGTGACTGAAATTAGCGGTAGAGGTGGAATGAAAAAACACGCATTGAGAAAGGCGTTGAGACAGATACCCGTGGGTAAAGAGTTCGATTCATTAGACGTACAAGAAATCATCTCGACGGATTTTAAACGTGCATTTCTTTCCCGTAGAGCAATTGGATTCTACTTGAGTAAAATGGATGCTGTACAACGAGCAGGTAAACGTACATGGGTCAAAGTAAGTGAGGTGGAAGAGTGATACCCGAAACAATCACCTGTAAGATTTGTCAATTGACAGTTCCTAATCCTATCCTCAAACAGACAAGAGGGAAGATTGTGTTTTCAACATGTCTCAATTGTCGAAATAAAATCATTGGTGAGAAGACACTCAAGAAGATGAGTAGGGAACGAGCGGTTGCTCAAGAGGACACAGCACAACAAACGGCAGACCAAATTATCGCAGGGATATATGAAGATGTGAATGCTATGTATCTCGTTGATTTTGATAGGAGGGATGAAGAGTGAGTGAAGAAGAGATGGGTAGATGTGAGTGTTGTGGTGAAGAGAATCCTGAAGATACATTTGATGAAGAAGGTTGGTGCAAAGTTTGTGCCGATTCAGCAAAGTCACAGGCAGACTACCGAGCATGGGTAAACAGGGGCGGTTAATGTGGTGAATCGTACCGGTACGCCTTCAAAAAGCAGTTCAATGAAGGCCATTGCTAAAGTTCATAGCGAAGACCGTACTCTTGAACTCGCTAACATCCTCGGTATGACATTAGAACAATGGCTTGTAGCGCTTACATTGAAAGAAAAGGTCAGTAAGCATGAAAGATGGTTCAACGAACGCTCTCCACATTGTTTGATGATTGATTGTATATACCTCATTGGAAAATATACAAAGAACAAGAATGTAAAACAAACGACAATTCAAAAAATCACAAAACAAATGTGGGGTTTGAGTACAACCACACGCCCATCAAAATGGAAAATGCGATTCAAAGAAGAAATACAGGAGGCATTCGATGCACTTGATACAAACAATGTGGGTAACGTGGAAACATAAAATGCGTTCCTTTGTGTTTGACCACGAGGCTTTGGGTATACGCGATGAGCCGTTTGTTCATCGCTTCTCTATACGATTGAAAGAAGTTCTCAAATCCATTAGCGATACGGCATTACACAATGCTGTAAACAATGGTTTTCGCCTCACACTATCAAACAAACCACTTCCATCTTGCATTGAAGCAACATTGGTAAAACACTCCGAGGGTGGTGCATGGTATCGTTTTGAGAACTCCAAAGAAGGATGGTTAGGTCCGGTAATAGGGGAAATGTTCAGTCAAGAATTTCCTCTTGTGTTATACATGAGTGTTGATTTGAAATGAAAGTAAGCAGAGCAGTTGTGTTATTAGATTTGATACCGAAGTTGGGCATTGATGGAATGACAAGAGAAGAGGCGCATATCCTCAATCAATTTCTTTTCTCTATGCCTGTACATCTTACCAAGAACATGGCTCGTCTTCGGTTAGCAAATGAGATGAATGTGAATAAGGAAGCATTAGACCAAGCATTAGGCGATATGTCGGTTGTCGAAGGTTTGGTTATGGAATGCACTAACAAAGGTGGTAAAGTAACACTTGAAGAAATCTACACATACTTTACAAGTGAAAACGACATAGAATTTCTTCCTATGTGTGCGCTGTTAAATCATGATGAAGGTGAGTTTGTTTGGCGTTGGGCATTACAGTACAGATGGAATTCAGTCAAGACGAAATTTTCCAAATGGTTACGTAACATGACAGGTACTCAAGAGGGTCTTGAGCATGATTATTTGTACTCCAATGCGCGATTTAGTGAGAGTATCATAAACGCACTATACGATGGTGTAACTGATATGAATGTGTATCAAGAAATCAGGAACCGCATACCCAAGTTACAGTTTTGGGTTTCTAAATTAGTTGTACCTGAACAATGGTGGTTCGTACCCGATGGCTCAACACTTAGATGGGTGGATAGATACGATGGTGAAATCATAGCAAGACATAGAACAGGTGAAATCGACATGGAAATGACAGAAGAACTCGTATCAAAAAGCACCGACACTCGTTGGGTATGGCGAGACAAAGACGGTTTTTATGTTGATGAGAGTACAAAAACTGTAGGTGAATGGACAACTGCTATCTCTCTCTTACAACTGTACCCACGAAGCATGATACTAATATATCGTGATAACACGTTCCACTACCAAACAGGAAACGACATCACATTGTATGCACGTGTGATGGGTGTAAGAAAATTAGCAGGTGGTTATCAATTCAAGTTAGGGTTTAGAGATGGTGATGAAATTGTTGACACTACTACTGTAGATGTACACGACATACCGTTTACTATTCAATCTGAATTACGCCACATGGGTATACGTTACAATTACGGGAGAGATTGGCACGATATTGATGGGTGTGTTGTTACATCTGTATCACCCAAATGGACACCCGAAGGTGGGTGGGGTTGGACACATCTATCATACGAATCTGAAATGGGTATCAACGATGTGAGTGATGTAATTGATTATCAAAACATTATGGGGGAGACAGATGAGTAAGTTGTCTGATATTGGATTAGGAATCGTATTGTCCACAATTCGATTTAATGCGGCTTTAAAAGCGGTGTATACAGGATTTGGTTTTCGTGTTGTACGCAGTATCACGTTTTCATCACTTACCCCTGCACAGGAAAAAACTGTACAGTTGTGGGCAAGTGAACATGATTTACCCATTGAGGGTTTGCGTATAGGAAGGAAGGATGATATGGATATGTGGATGGATGCACTTGAGATATACAAGGATATGCTCACACATCGGCAAGGGTACGAGCGTCATGTATGGTTACGCACTCACCCACTCCCCAAGGCGAGTGCTGATTATGATACATTCCTTGAATGGGCGCATGATTGGGATGCCAAAAACGATGAACTCCGAAATTTAATATATAAACCAACTAAGAATGTTGAGATGGAGGATTCGATATGAATTGGAATGAGGCACTACGACCTACACAACCTGACCACATCGTTGGTAACGACGGCTTGGTTAGGGACATGAAGGCTTGGGCAGAGTCTGTTCCACCGTCAGCCCTTCTCTTTGTAGGCCCACCCGGAACAGGTAAGTCGAGCGCCGCTAACGTGCTTGTACATCTGCTCCTACCGGGTGATGCTAACAATGAGATGAACGTCCTGTGGACAAATGCTTCAGATGACCGAGGCATTGATTTCATCCGTTCGCAGATTAAGATGTTCGCTCGCATGAGTGGCATCGGCACAAAGCGTAAGTTGATTGTGCTTGACGAGGCTGACGGCCTCACACCTACCGCACAGGATTCCCTGCGTGGTATCATGGAACAGTATGCTGATGTATGCACGTTCATCCTTACGGCCAACTACGCCGACAAGATTCGTGAGGCTATCAAGAGCCGGTGTAATATCTACACATTCGATAGAGTGTCACCTGCTGATGGTGCGAAGCACTTGGAACGTATCTTCGCAGGTGACTCTGGTATCAGTGGGGAATATCCGCCGTCGTGGGATGTGTTGGCTGTTCAGACCCTCAAAGGAAAGGGATTAGAGAAGATTGTCCTACAACACAATGGCGACCTACGAGCCGCCGTCAATTTCCTACAGGCGGGTGGCTCACCAAGTGAGGAACCTGTTGATGATACAGACCCGTTCGCAGCGGTCATCCACAACAATTGGTTAGACCTACGCGACGACCTTAAGACATACCTGAAGTCGAATGGCGACCGCATGAGTATGATGAACCACTTCCATCGCAAGATGAGTCAATACTTTGACAACGATTGCGACACAGTATTCTCCGTTCTCTCCGTATGGGGGGATATGATGGAGCGCGTATACGATTGGCCCGGTTCTACGGAAGCGTATATTGATGTATTTGTGGGCCGCTTGAAAACAAAATTGGAGGTAGAAAACAATGAGTGAAGAATGGAATGAAGAAGATGAGTTTGTTGATGCAGACAACGCTGAAGAGGCGACTGAAGAGGTGAGTAAGACTCTACCCGAAGGTGTCATGCAGCGAATCACAGCACAAGCAGAACGTACAAACAAGACAGTTGAAGAAGTTACAGCACGGTACATTGAGTACATCAAAACAAATCACGAATGTGATGACCCTTACAGTGAAGACGAGGACTTGCTTATTGATTGGTCCGAGTCTGCATTCATCGTTGACCGCAGCACAGGTAGTGGTGGCGGTGGTGGGGAGACTTTCCTCGGTTCTATTATTGGTGTAGGTGACAAGAAGGTTGACCGACTTGAGAACCTTCGTTCCATGTACATCAAGCAGTACACTGACGACCCAACACAAATGATTGAGAGTGGTCGTTTGGGTGTGTATACTGATACAAGTGCTGATGGAAAGTTAGCGAATTGGCGTCTACACACGGACCAAGAAGCACAAGACACCGACACTCCTACGAGTGAAGCCCCGCCCTTTGCCTTCCGTGCTGATGGGAAGTGGGTTACTTTCGTATCAAAGAACGGTCGCAAGGCTTACAGTTCTACACGTATGGGCCGATACCTATGGTTCCTCGGTAACAATGAGAAGGACTTCATGGATGGGAAGTTGGAACTTTGGCGTTTGGATGTAACGGATGAAAACGCCGATGCTGTGTATCAAATCGGTCACCCATGTCGTATCAAGGTTCGATTGCCTCGTGAGAATGCACCTGACTATCTGAAGGATGTACTTCAGACCAACCGTAACTTTGCTGAAAGCATCGAATACACAGATGCATTCTTGGATGATGAAGAGCGTCATCTTGTACATCCCAACAAGATGTGGATGGACACATCGGAAGCGTTTGTAGACAGCAACGGTAACGGTCATGGTATGTATGTACCACTTGCTGAATTGGCTGAAGCGTATGATACACGAAGCCGTACCTTTGAGGGCCGTGATGGTCAACAGGGTCGTGCCGGTCCTCTTGTGTTTACGAAGGGTACAGTGTCACGTATGTCTACAGAGCCGATGCAGAGTGACTATGACCAAGAGGGTTACACCTTCTCTATGTCACTCACCAATACCACACTAAGTGATGAAATCACTTGTTGGATTTCCAATGCCGCCGAGCGTGGTGGCGAACCATTCATGGCAGGTTGGGGCGAAGAAGCCATCCCCTATGCAGAACGTAGCACCGTTCTCGTCTTCGGACGTATTGGTATGCGCGTCAAGGATGGCAAGTCCACACCTCGCATGAACGTATATGGTGTCTACGCAGACCCACGCCGTGCGCGTCGTCGCATCGGTGGTGGTGACACAAGCGTGGACCAATTCAAGGAAGGTGGTGAGTGATGGCTCACATACCGTGGGAATTTGTTCAGGCCGAAGTAGATGAAGCATTAGCAAATCTACCTGAAGGTAAGAAAGTTGACTTACAAATCAATTCAGACGATGGGAAAGGGATTACATCGTTTAACATCAAAATTGTAGACAAGGAGGAATGAATATGGCAGGTTTCGGAGCAGCAGCAAAGCAAGACAAGATGGACAAGCAAGCGGAGAAGGCAGCGCCTTCAAAGCAGGTAGAGGCGGAAGATGTATTCGCATCTCTTGCCAAAGAGCGTAATCAATTGAAGAGTGTACGACCACGTTCACATCAGTTTATCGCTTTGGCAGGTCATGATGGTACAGGTAAATCTGCACTCGTGCTTGACGCATACAAGAAAGACCCACATCGTACTGAAAAGGATGAGTTGTGGTCAATGGATTTCGATTCAGGTGTGATGATGCTACACGATGCTATCTATCCTGAAGACAGAACCATTGTCAATTTCGACCCTTGGGTGATGCAGGTAGGTGAGCGTACTGCTAACGATTACCCTGCGACTCACAAGCGTGTGCTTGATATTACCAAGTACGCAATTGACATTGCTCAAAAGCAACTTGACCCTGAATATGACGGACAACGGATTTGGGGTCTGCTTGTTTCAGGTGTAGATTATTGGGACCAAATCTGTGTGAACAACATGAGAATCACAGACTTGGGTTTGGCGAAGGATGGAATCGAAGCAGCGGATATTCGTGGTGCAGGTGATGCAAGTCGTGTAGACAAACAATGGGATTGGGCTATGCGAAAGACTCGCTTTCACCAACTCACATTCCTATGTCAGAAACTTGTCAAGTTGGGTGTGAGAGTCTATTGGGAAACACACCTAAAGAAGACGAACTATTCATGGGGTGATGGGGAAAAGAATTCCAAGTGGCGACCCGATTGGGAGAAGTCCACAGGCAATCGCTTGCCGACTATCCTGATGTGTGAACGTGTTGACACATTGGGCGATGACGGTGAGGTTGCACGAAGTGAGTTCGTCGTATCATTTGAGAAAAGCAAGACAGCACCCGACTTGCTTATGCAACGTCGGACTGTATTGATTACAAAGGCCGGAGAAAAGGCTGAATGGAGAGGATTACCGGAACTGTACGACGGTTCACTATGATGTTCAAGGGGGTTTTTGGTGGCAAGATAAACAAGGATTACTTCCATTATCCTCGCTCCATCTTGTAAAACACACGTAGACTGGGTTTTTCCAACTACACCAAAAAGGGGTTTTGGTTTCGTACCTCTTGTGTGTACCCCCACCTGAACATTTACGGAGATGATTGAATGACAAAAGTAACTGTATCGAAGAAGGACATACAGAAGTTCTTGCTATCATTTGGTAAGGACTTGATTGACTTGCGTATTGTATGTGAGAATAATTGTGCGTGTGCTGAAATTGCTTTTTCTTCATACTACATGAGAAAGATTCTCCCTGCCACCGTCACGGAAAGTGGGACTTTGCATATCGCTGACCTACAGAAAGCACTGAAGTTCATCAAAGCATCAAAGAATGAACACATAGAAATTCGTCAAACGGCTACAGATAAACCACTTCACATTGTAAGTGGTGGGAACAAGTTACAGATACCATCTACGAACAATATCTTGAGTGCGAGTAAAGTACCTATCATCAAGAAGTTGATGAAACTTTCAGCCGATACAAGTTACACGGTGTTTGGAAATTCAGGTATCAAACTCACAGCACATGGTACGATTGATGCAACTGACCTAACAGCCTTGAATGAAATGAGTTCGTTGGTATCGAAAGAGTCGGACTTCGTACTGCGTATGCACCCCGGTGAACAAGAGTTTGGTTTGGTAGCCGGTAAGATGGCTTCAGGTCGTTTGTTTACCACACTCCCCATGTCTAATACCGATGGACCTAACACTACTGTACAATCTAAATTTGGTGAATGGTTGCCGAAGTGTCTCTCTTATCTTGAAGAACAAACAACAAATGTACACATGGGCGATAACACATTGGTCATATTTGAACAAGACAATACTACACTCATGGTTGTGGATGTGGCAGAATGATAATTGATTGGTATTACAACCATTCATCATCAGACGAAAGACCATCTTTGTATCTACGCACACGTGGTGAAGATGGTGTACTTATCGAACGTCACATTCATCCTGATGATGAAGAATGGTGCGCACCATTCTGTTGGGTGAAACAATCAATACCCGATTGGAAGCGTATCGCTTTACTTCGTCGTTATCCTATGGCGTCTATAGACCGTAATACTACGGCTATGGGACTTGATGGTGAGCATCTTTGGAAGTTGGAAGTAGAAAAACCGAATGACCTATGGGAAATCAAAAACGATTATCCTCTACTCACGTACGAGGCTGATGTGCAATACATTGACCAAGTTCTCCTTCAACTCTATCCTGACAAACTACCTGTATTCAAACCACGGATTTGGTATTTCGATTTGGAGTGGGACCCTGAAGATGACTTTACTACTGTAATGTCTATTGATGATACACATGGTAAGTGTATCACTTTCGCTTGGAAAGAAGATGGACCAAAGCATTCTGTAGAATGGATTGACAGAGTACGATACAACGATGAGAACAAGACACCTCATGGTGGTTACGAACTCCACCTCTTCAACAACGAGCAAGACATGCACAATGCATTCCTTGACCACATGGATGTATGCAATCCTGACATTCTTGTTGCCCATGCTATCATGTGGGCCGACTTACCACATCTGATGCGGCGTTTGGATAATCCGAAGCGCTTGTCACCACTTGGTGAAATCATCAGACCGAGTAAGAAATCGAATGACTACAGGGTTACTGCTCAACCCATACGTGGTAGACTGACGTTTGATACAAGCGCAAGATGGCAGACGGGGAGTGGGTTTGAAGGTGTGTGGCAAAAGTCAGGCAAGGGTCAGATGCCCTCACGTAAATTGGATTGGATAGCCAATGAACTCGGCTTCGGTGGTAAGTTGGAGATGGATGTGTATACAGGTTGGTATGAGCGATTCGATGATTACGTTGACTACTGTATGATTGACACATCCCTTTTACGTAAGTGTGATGAGAAGTTGAACTGCATCCCATTTCATTTGGCACTACAGAATGTATGTGGTGTAGCATTCAACAGCACTCACAAAGTAAGTAGATACTTCCGTGGCTTGATAGGGCGAAGAACCGAACTCAAAGCCCCATCTATATTCAACATGGAAAGGCCGAAGTTAGACGGTGGGTGGGTGAAACCCGCTATACCGGGACGACACGAAGGTGTGGCTGTGTTGGATTTCGCTTCTCTATATCCTAACATCATTCTTTCAGGTAACTTCTGTTGGACAACAAAACGCGATGGGCCGGGTGAGGGTATATTGTCCCTCGGCAATGGTACACATTGGGACCAAACGAAAAAGGGATTACTCCCATCTGTGGTTGAAGAGATGCTCATAGTTAGAAAGGAGTACAAACGTTTGATGAAAGCAGCCACATCTGATGATGAGAAACTTGCATTCAACATGTTACAATCTGCTACCAAGGTCGCGGTCAATGCAATTTACGGGTACTGTGGTGCTGCTAAGTTCGCAGGTATGTGGACAGACTACGACATAGCACGTTCTATCACATACAAAGGAAGGGAGGCCATCTCTATGCTTGTCATGGAAAGTGAGAAGTTAGGGTACAAAGCACTTGCCGGTCACACAGATTCTGTATACGTTACAGTACCACAAGACAAAGCACAGTGGTTGGCGGAGTACCTCACAGATGTGTCACACAATGATTTGAAAATGAAGTATCTTGATGTGGAATGGGAAGGGTACTTCCCATATTGGACAGCCACAGGCACGAACATGAACTTTGGAACTATGTCATATCCACCCGAGGACAAGGGCAAGATGAAGATTACAGGGTTTGAAGCCAAGTCAGCAAACGCTGCACCGCTTACCAAACGTGTACAGTTGACGGCGTTTGAAATCATCTCTAATGGTGGTGATGAGGATGATGTGTTTACGGTGATACGCCCAATTGTCAATTCAGTTATCAAACACGAAACACCTTTGTCTGATATTACAACTCCCACACGTTTGAACATGGCGTTCAATGAATACGTGCAACCCGGTAACGGAGTGAGAGCAGCCATGCATCACAGTATGTACTGCAAGCAACCGTTCCGTGTAGGCGAGAGTGTGCCGTGGGTGTTTGTTGATGGAGTACCCGACAATCGTAATGCGACCAAGTACATGGCTTATCGTGAGCCTGATGAGTTGGATGGTTACTCTATAGATTGGTATACCACATTGGAAAAGTTGTTGTCGGACAAACTGAAGAAAGTTTACCAAACACTTGAATGGGATTTGGATAAATTGGTGTCTATCCACACCCCGAAAAATTATGGATTTTGATATATAAACCAACTAAGAAAGAGGATGTGAGAACAATGAGTAAGATTGAAGAGATAGTGTGTAAGAAAATCATGATGCGTTCGGCCAAGGGCGAAAGTAAGTATGGAGTTACTATGGAACGTGAGGACCTGAACATGCTTGAATGGCTTACACATTTACAAGAAGAACTCATGGACGCTACAGTGTATGTACAGAAGTTGATTGATATGGAGGTTGAAAGAAATGGGTAGAATGAAAGAGATAGCAATGATGTTACAAGATGGTGTATCATTACAAACGATTGTGAATCACATGAACAAGAGTCCGAGATTCGTTCGTTCGGATTACACAGTCGCTGATGTGATGAGGTTACAACATACAGGAAGACGTACTTACGACGACATGTATGATGGGTCAGGTGAGGAAGAATGAGTGAAGTCAAATGCCGCTTTGAGTCACAGGGCTTCGGGACTTGGGCTTGCAACATTTGTGGCCGACAAGTTCTCTACCAACCTATGCTCAACCACTCTATGATTTGTAAGACCTACAAGGAGGGTGAGGAAGAATGAAGATTGAACAATGCTTCTGCGGTTGGCAAGGACCGAGAGATACGATGTTGCTGAAAGGCACACCCGTGTGTCCTGTGTGTCGTAGACAGTTTTCAAAGTTCAAGTGCGAGGGGTGTGGCGAATGAGTAGCAAACTATCGACCATGTATGATTGTCCACACTGTGGCAAGAAGGCTGTGTCTGAACACTTCATGCGTTGCATCTCTTGTTACACACCGATTACGATTGACGAGATGAAGGAAATCAAAAAGGGGGCGAAGGAATGAAACAACACATAGCAGAGTTTCTTGACGAGTATCTTGAAACACTTGATTTGGTTGACCTCTTAGATGTGCAAATTCATGTAACAGCATTCTTAGATGATGCGGTTACGGAGTATAAAAAACAATTTTATGTAGGTGATGAAGTGCAATTCAAAGATGGCGATGGAGTCGTGCATAAAGGTAGTATTCTTAGAAAGAAAAGAAAGAAATTTCAGATAGCAAATGAAAATGGTACGGTGTGGGATGTATACCCGGCATTACTATTCAAGAGTACCCAAGAGTATTACCACAATTTAGACTTGTTAATGGAGGATGAATCTGTATGAGATACAACCCGAAGGGTCCTGAAGACACACGACCTACAATTGAAGAGTACCTTGAAACAACAGGCGACAAGGAAATGTATGATTCATACAAACAAAGTCGTTACGATTGGAACCCTGCCATCCACGATGAAGAGATTCTACGTATCACAAAATCATCACTCAATACATTTGGTTGGTGCAAGATGCAATATTGGTTACGACACTTTGCTCGCTTAGATGACTTTGGTGGTGACGATGCCACACGTGGTTCAAATGTCCACGATGCTGTTGAGTATTTTTGGGAGCATATCGGTAAAGAACTTGATGCTGTTGATATGGCATTGAAATCCAATTCTACAGAACAAGCGAGGGCTATCATGCATGATGTGATACCCAAGCCACCTACACCATTTGAATTTGGTGAAGAAGAACAAATCAGACAATGGGTAGATTGGCAGTTCAATCGTTATCAGTATACTCAAGGTAAAGGTTGGAAGCCCATAGGTGTGGAAGCAAACATCCATGCGCGTATGATGATAGACATTGATGGTGAGTTAGTGCCTATACACACAAGGGGTTACATTGATACCATCTTCCCAAACGATGAGGGTGATGGTTTTGCACTCATGGAATTGAAGACGGGTAAGTACAAGAAAAGCAAAGTTTCGTCTATGCGAAAAGAAATGCAATTCTATCGTATGATGCTTGAACATAGCGCACACTACGAGTATTTGCCTATTACACATTGGGGGTGGGAGTTCCCCGGTGGTGGTATGAAAGATGGGATTGGGCCATCTATACATTACGAATCTGTAAACGCAGGGAGGCAAGTTGACGACAGTGTAATGAAATCTATTCAAAGATTGGTGAAAGCACATATTGACAATGACTTCCCGTTACCTTCTGACAAAGAATTGATGTTATGGGGTACAAAAAATCAACCCGAGGGACTAAAATCAAAATGCGATTGGTGTTCCTACGTGGATGTATGCCAACGTTTTACAGGAATCCCATATGAATTGGAGGAAGGAAAATGAATATTGATAAAATAAAACACACACATGCGCCTGTAAATACGATTAGAATACTTCTCGCCAAAGTATTACAAGATATTGTTGATGCGATTTCGCACAACGAAAACTCCCAACGTTGGGTCATAGAGGTACGTACCATGCGCCTTGGACAAAAGCGTTGGGAAAGGAGGGAATACACGCAATCAACATTGGGTGATTATTTTGATTTGGAAGTGGGTGAACCTGAAAATCAAGCAGACAAGTATCTATACTACACTGTGAACCCACGTTATCTCACAGACGAATACGTGACACAAATCTATGAAGAGATTCTTGAAGACATGACAAAGGTGATTTGAATGGTGTTTATCCCTATTGACTTTCCACGTGAAGTGCTTGAACTATCAGGCATGGATGGGTCAAGGGGTTATCGTCGCATCGTCAGAAATCAAGAAGAACTTGAATCCTATTGGAGAGGAAAGAATGGGAGTGGTGATGTGTACTTTACCGCTTATGGGTACAGAGGCACACAAGCACCAAAGCACCATCGTGTGGATTACGTGACACCTATCATACATCACTTCGTCATGGACTTTGATTGTAAGGACTTCAGAAAGAAAGGGATAGATGTACCGTTCCATGTACCACATGAACAAGTAAAGAAGTTGCACCGATACCTATTGAAAGAAGGTATCAAACATCATGTTTGGTTTACAGGTGGTGGTTTCCACGTGTGGATTCCATTGAAGAAATCGCTTACACCAAGCACAGGTTCAATGGTATCAAGAATCAAACACGCGGGTAGAAAACTATTGAACAAGTGGGACAGTATGTTCAGCCTGTCGTGTAATGACCCCACAGTGGCCTTTGACATGGCGGGTATGATACGTATACCAAACTCATACAATTCCAAACGCGGCACGTGGACTATACCTCTAAATTCAAATGAACTCCTGTCATTGGATTACAATGGTCTGATGGAGTTGGGTCAAACACAGCGTTCGGGTTACGTGACGTTGGGTGAGACACCGATTGAGTTGGCCGTTTCAACTGAACCTATGGCCCCTATACAAATCAAATCTGTTGACGTACCCACTGTGTCTCTCAAAGATATTCATGTTCTCCCCTGTCTCGCACAGGCTGCTATGGGTGAAGGGAATCCACCACATCGTGCGCGTGTACATTTCGCATCATACCTTGCTGATAGACTTAGATTTTTTTTTCCACACTATACAATTTCCGACAGCGAGAAACAATCTCACATTGAGAAGATTTCAGGTATATGCGCAGCCCAAGGTTGGGTTGACTACAATGAAGAGAAGACCAAGGAACAGGTCGCAAGCATCGTAAACAAAGGCTACAATCATGCATCATGTGCTACTCTCTATGCTGAAGGGTATTGTTTGGGCAAATGCAAATACTACGATGGGTCAGGTGATTTCATTTGACCATTCATACGTTACATGCGAATTGTAAGATATGTGGCAAACCTTTGGGTGCTAAGAAAAAAGCATTGAGAGGCTTCCAAGTATGTGGTGCATGTAACAACAAGACACCACCCGACGAACATAGATGTGAATACATACGTGATAACACTGTACGCACAGCGCCGGAAAAAAGAGGTACACGTTGTAAGAAATGGAAAGTCGAAGATTCTGATTACTGTAAGATGCATGGTAGGTGGGTAAAGAAATGAAGAAAGCAGATTTGATTATTGACAGCAACGAACGTGGCTCACTGTGTGACTCTATAGAACGAAGGGCTGCGAAGATGGGGATGCATATTGTACGTCGCCCATTGGTAGTAGGTGATTACTTACTTGGTGGTGCGCTCGTGGAAGCGAAGAGTATTACTGACTTGTTTCAATCATCACATTCGGGTCATCTATGGAGACAACTTGACAACATGGATGCAAACTACGAACGCTTCTTCTTAGTCATTCATGGGGGTATCGACAAGTATGTAGCCATGTGTAAGAAGAACGGTAAGCCGGTCACGTATTCAAGAATACAAAATGAACTAACCGGTACTATCGCACGTATTATGTGTGACTTTGAATGCCAAGTATTCTATACAAACAATACAAGTGAAGCAGCACAGTTCATTGTCAAGTTACATGATAAACTTCAGAAACCCGCATCACGACACGGTGCGCAATCACTACGTAGAGTTGCAAGCAATGACCTACGACACGACCTTCTTCTTACTATACCCGGCATAGGTAATGATGCGGCTGACCGTTTGTTAGAGAAGTGTGGTAGCATTGAAGAGATGTGCCACAGAGAATCACTGAAAGAAATCAAAGGGTTAGGCGAAACACTTCGTGGGCGTATTGTAGATGTGTTGACCTCGGAAGAACCTGTACGCATTGAGCGCAGGGTCCGTAGGTAATATCTCATATCTCACATATCTCATGTGTTATATCTATATTATGAGAAATATATCTCAAAAGAATAAGAGGGGGTATGAGATATTATGAGATTTGATATACAGTATATAAACCAGCATAAAATAAAATTATGGGGGCTTATATACGTTCTTCTCACGACATCTCAATGTCCTTTGAGATATATTGATATGTTGGAGTCCTCTCCTGTGGCTACTCGGGGTATGGTATATCGAATTTGATATATAAACCAACTAAGAATGAATGGATGGTGACGATGATATGGCAAGCACAAGCACAGACTATGAGAAATACGAAGCGGTACAACGCTTCCCCATACTGAAAGCGTACTTAGAACACTTTGAACGTACGTCTATGGATAACGCAATCCCCGGACTCCTTTCGTTCTTCTTCGTTCAAGGACAGATTGCTGTACAGTATGTGCGACTTCCTACAGGTGACGGTTACCTCGACCCTCGTGTACACGTATTTTGGATTCAACCATCAAGGTCAGGCAAATCTATCGCATGGAACTTCATTGGTGATGTATTGAATAACGTGGAGATTCCACATACAATGTATACCACAGGTACAGATGCAGGTTTGATTGGTTCATGGGACACAGTTGAAGTGGGTGAAGGTAAGGACAAGACCTTTGAGAAGGTGAAGAAAGAAGGTCTTCTTGCAGGGCGCAAGGCTTTGAACTTTGACGAGGGGAGTATTGTACTTACACCCGGTAAGTTCAGTCAAGAGACTGTGTTGTATCTACAAAGTGCATGTAACCCTGTGGGTACAGAGAACAATAAATTGGTCAAACACATGCGCGACGGTACGATTGAAAACGAATCGCTTGTGTCGATGTGGATTACAACATACCCACCAAAGGGTGTTAAGGAGTATGTATTGACACGAGGTATCTTCCAACGTGTACTCTTGTATTGGGGCGATTGGGATATGGAACAGCGCCACAAAGTGAGTCAGGCTCGTCTATCTACATTCTTCCAAAAGCCCGAGAAGGCTTCCATGAGTAAGGAAGATTTGTACGACTACTTCAAAAATCTAAATCTTCGCTTGCGCAATCGTGTGCTTGAGTTGACAAAAACATCATTCGTAGAATGGGACACACTCACACGAGAAGGTCAAGAAGACCTGATTCAATCATGTATGTGGGATGCATTCACATGCGATAAGAACTACGAAGCGGCTCTACATTCAGCGGCTGATGAAATCTACGAACTTGTGGGTAAGATGGACCCCACACTCTCGGAAGTGATTGCATCATTCACACCCGGTATTGAAAACTACCTCGGCATTTTCTCTATGCACATTGCCATGCTCGATGAGTCGTGGGAAGTGAAAGGTGAGTATGTGGATATGGCACACGAGATTCTCTACGACTTATTCGTGAACCTTATTACATGGCTTGAAGATGAAGTCGATGTGGGTATGAAGGCGTCTGAAATGGCCGTGTACAAGGAGACATGGCAGAAGGCATACCAAGACTGTGGTGAGTATGACCTTGATGGGCGAGGCCCCGGATGGCGTCGTAAGTCCATTGTCTACAAGACATACCAAGCACTGAAGGGATGCGCGGCAGCCACGACTGACAGACACTTCAAGCAGTACGCGGCTGACATGTTCACAACAACTAAGGATGGGAGTACAGTATACATTCGTATGAAGGGGGCAGCGTCGTGACTGACATAATGGCACTTGATATTGAAACGGGTAACTACTCCTATGAGATAGGAGGATGGGACAAGACTTCGTTGTTTGAACCAACAGTGGTGGCTACGTGGGACGGGACCACCGGTAATGTGTATTGTAACAAGGCACTCGACATTGATGCAACAGTCAAGGAACTACACCCGCGTACATTGGGTGACGACCTAACAGACTTCATCAGTAAGGGTGGCCGCATCCTCGGACACAACATCAAGGGCTTCGACCTACCTGTGCTTCGTGACGCGCTCGACTGTTGGACGGCGGGTGACCTACTCGGCAAGGCTGATTCAGTCCTCGATACAAAGAACCTATTCCAAAAGGCGGTAACGCTGATGGGTGGTGTCAAGTGCGACACTACCCTGAACACACTCGTCAAAGCAACTCTCGGTGGAGAGAAATTGATGACAAGCCACGACGCGCCACTCGCATGGCGCAACGGGCAATTTGATGACGTAGCAAAGTATTGCTTGTCTGATGCACAACTCACGTATGACCTATACAAGCACGGGCTTGATGAGGGATTCGTGAAAAGCCGGTGCTTGGAAACCGGCGCAATTATTGAGGTGGATGTAGAATGGTGAATGAAGGAGAAGGAAAGAAGAATGCACAGACGCACAACATTCGTGCGGCACGGCAGATTGTAGATACGGTGAAGACAACCCTCGGTCCTATGGGCATGGACAAGATGCTTGTAGACGGGGGCGGGAACGTGATAGTCACTAACGATGGTGCAACCATCCTACGTGAGTTAGACGTTGCTCATCCGGGTGGCAAGATGATTGTCGAAGTGGCAAAGATGCAAGAGAGTCTATGCTACGACGGCACGACTTCAACTGTGGTGCTTGCAGGGCAACTGCTCGCCAACAGTGAGATGTTGTTTGAGAAGGGGCTACACCCCAACGTCATCTGTCGTGGGTATCACGAAGCGTCACAAGTGGCGACTGAATACCTGAAAGAATTGACGACTGAAGCGGAACCGCTCGCAGTAGCACGAACAGCCATCACAGGTAAGACGCTTGAAACGTCACTTGATACAGTATCGCAACTGTGTGTAGATGCAGTTACGGCGGCAGGTAACGCAGACAACGTGCGTGTCCTATCGCTACCGGGCGGGTCTATTGACGACTCATACTTGTACAGAGGTGTGGTTCTGAACAAGGACATTGTAGGTGGTTCCAAAGACAATTTCCAATTGTCGGGAGGTAATTTCGCCTTACTGAACACGGGATTAGAAATCGAAAAGAACGACAACAACGTGCAGGTTCAATTGGATGCACAGACATATCAATCGTTCAAGGATTCGGGCAAGAATGATTTACTCACACTTGCACAAGAAATCGTATCAGCATTTAGAGTAGATACAGGTGCTACAGGTGTGTTGTTTGTTCGTGACGGTGTAGCCGAAAGTGTGTCAGCATATCTTCGTGACAAAGGTGTTCAAGTAGTCCAAAGACTACCTGAAAGTTCGATGAAGGCTTTGAGTAATGCACTTGGTGTAGAAGTTCACCATCGACCCGAAGGACTTCACGCCAATTATGGATTAGAAATTCGTGTTGAGAAACACAATGATGTAAATTATTTGTTTGTTGATAGTTCTGAAGCGGCGGATTCTCAAGAGTCCACCCTCATCCTACGCGGTGCAACAACCACCACACTCGATGAAGTAGAGCGCGGCTTTGATGATGCACTTGGTGTTGTCAGTCTCGTTCTCAACAACGGTGGTGCGGTGTATGGTGGTGGCTCGGCTTACGTGGCTATGGCATCACATCTACGCACACGTGCGGCATCTATCGGTGGTCGCGCACAGATGGCGATTGAAGCATTCGCTGATGCGCTTGAGTCTATCTCGGCTACCATCGCGGAGAACGCAGGGCATGACCCGCTTGACACAGTATTGGCTATGCGCCACGCTGTTCTCAACGGTAGCACCTCTATGGGTCCTGATGTGAACGAAGGTGGTATTACAGACATGGCGGAACACGGTGTGGTCGAACCCGCAGAACTTGTGCGCCAAGCGGTCCTAAGCGCAACCGAGGTGACCAACGCAATCCTACGTATTGACGACATTATCGGGCGAAGGCCGGTGGAATGATGAATGATATTACCTACATCATAGGTGCAGGTTGTATATCATTCCTTACGGTATTCAGCGTGGGATATTTGGCATGGATGACGTACAGTGTATACGCCTTCTTTTCACTTAAGAAGGATGAGTAACATGGGTCGATTGCTTGAGCGCTTAAAAGTCAAGTGTCGTCGCTGTGGACACAACCACATACCCCGTAGACTATCAGCACGATTTCTTGACGGTGAGAAAGAACGTATCATGCTTCTCATGTGCAAAGAGTGTAGCCATGTATGGCCCGACTCATCACTGAAGACGAACGAAAGTGGGGTCTGATGCGTGACTTACAGTACAAACAAATCGTGCGTACCCACCATCAGCATCTCCTGTGTCACCAATCGCTGATGTAGTCGAATTGGTCAAAGCGAATGTGCCTGTATTTGATGCGTGTGTGTTCTTTATTTCGATGACGTAACCGGCGGGGAAACAACCGCTTGTAGTAACAGCGAATGTACCACCGGGATTCAAAACAAGAATGTTCGCATCAGCCGCTGTTAGGTCGATTGATGTGGCTGTACTCGTAAGCACACGGTCAAAGACTGACCTTGTAAATC
>CEQB01014987.1_pt1 | contig 18642 bp, 25 predicted proteins | sample 530581 | NCBI WGS metagenome assembly CEQB01 (sample SAMEA2620588, study PRJEB7988) | marine metagenome | biome: marine biome (ENVO:00000447); feature: deep chlorophyll maximum layer (ENVO:xxxxxxxx); material: "saline water (ENVO:00002010), including plankton (ENVO:xxxxxxxx)" | depth 75 m
TCTTTGCCTATCCCTTTCTGTGGATTCTTACCGGGATAAGGTGGTTTTTTCTTAGAGGATTTTTTAATTCCACATCCTTCATTAAAAGCGGCTTCAACGCTTGGGCTTCCTTTTGCCATAATTAAAAATCAATGTTAGATCGTTCTAGTTTTGCTTGTATAGATTGTCTATATGCTGGGTCATCATGATATCTATCATCTTCCATAGCTTTAATAAGTTCAGCTTGGCTATTAAATACATCGTTAGAAGCTTTAGGTGGTTTACCTGTAATTAATTCACCATCTCTACCTGACGCATCTTGATATTTTAATGCTAAAGCTTGTACGGCAAAGTAAGCCGCTAAAGGATCGCCCTTAGACATTACTGCATCGTAAAGTTTTACTTCTTGTTCAGGCAGGTAATTACCCGCCCAATCTACAAGGTTGCTGTACTGTTCTTCACCGCCTACTAAGTTTTCTATTTGTTGTATATCAGCATCTGAAAATTCTCTTGGACCTGCATTTTCAAAAGTGTTTCGTTGCTGCATTGCCATCTTTGCAACTTCCACAGGGTCCATTTTTTGTAGCTGTTCAAAAGTTTCTTTAGTTAAACCTTCTCTTTCATCCCATAGTTGGTCAAGAATGTTTTCTTTAGGTTCAGGTTTATCTTCTTCTACCTCAACTTCTTCCTCTACTTCTTCGACCTCTTCTACTTCTTCTGATTTATTACCTATTTTACTTTCTAATTCTTTGTATGCTTTTTCTAATTCCTCTTTGGTTTTATATTTACCTGCTAGTAGCTGACTTTCGTTCTCTTCCATTTGCTCCCCTATCTCTAGGGATTCTTTTTCATCTTCAGATAAATTATCCTCAGTCGTTACGGTTTCTACGTCAGCTTTATATGTGTAAGTTTGTTCTTCGCTCATAGTTGTTCAGGTGGTGGTGTATTTTGAGTACTTTGTGGTGCAATCTCTTCAGCTAATGCAGGGTTTTTAGATGGGTCCATTATTGGAGTTTTTAACATTGCAGTTTGTTGTTCTGCCTGTTGTGCCTGCATTGCCATTTGCTGGGCTTGTTGCTCTTGGCCTTGTATCTCTTGCATTGATCTCACAAGATTTAGAGTTTCAATACCCTGAGCTGCAGCTAGACGTTTAACTACTTCCTCTGGATTAATAAATTTTTGTACTGCCTCTGGACCCATTGTATTAGCTACAACAGTTAAAAATTGTCCTAAGCTTTCAGCATCTTGATTTCTACCTAATGCATTGATACCAGCCACTAAAGTAGGTTTAACTATATTTTTGGGAAGCCTTGGAATCTTTCCTTGTTTTTGGAATTGATTCAAATATCTGTTTAAATATGGCAGTAAGAATGATGTAGTAAGTAATTGGAATATACCTGCGAGTTGGCGTTCAAGAGCTGTCTGAGTCATTCTCACTTCCTCGGCGGTAGTGCGTTCTGAATCTCTAACAGCATCTGCAAGAAACGCTTCGTTTAATCTCTTCTCTATTACTTGCGTCATCTCAAACGCGGTTTTAAAATCTGCAGTCTTACCTACTGTTATTACTCCAACGTCATCAGGACGTGAACTAATGATTGCCCCATTTGGTGCATTACTCAGCGTGCTTGGTTTCGTGGTAGAACTAGGCGATAAAGTAAATACGACTTTTGCAGCCGCCGCACTTCCTTCAACTAATGCTTGTGACAAACCTTCAAGAGATTTTAGGTCGCCAATAAACTGTCCACACCTGCCTCTGCCATAATTTTCTCCTTCCACTGAATTCCACGTCAACGGCAACCAAGGTGTTAAATCTATAGGAGCTTTGCCTCTAGATTTTTCTAATATTTTACCGTGTACTTCTTGATGCCAAACAAATCTATTGTTATCTCTTTTGACGTAAGTGTAGATATCACATTCCTCTACATCAGATACCGATTTATCTACAACTGAATCGTATTGATTTAAAATTTCAGGTGGTAATTGATCTTCAATTAATTTTTTAGCAATTGTTTCTTTCGTGATTATTTCGATCACATTTCCGCTACCGTCTTTTTCTATAACGTAACGATTAAGCGGGTATAACTTTAGACCATCCTTACTCATAAAAATTAAAACATTACCACCTACAATTAAATGTAGTAATGCTTCATGTATGACAACACGATCATTAGACGCTGAAATAGCTTCTGTAATTGTGCGTTCAATTTTTGCAAAAGATAAGTCTAGTTCCGATTTAACTTGTGGTCCAAATTCCTGACCAAGTTGACTTTCATCTACCTGTAATTTAAAGAAGCTAGTTTGCACTGGTAGCATTGCTAGCATTAATTTACTAGCAAGGGTGGTACACAGTTTAGCCCCAACAGCTTGGTAAGGTGTAGGCAAATTCCTCATCCCTTTTTGGAATTGGTCTTTTGTAATTAAATACGGAAGTGTTAATTCTGCCGCTTGTTCTGCTTCGCTTAGAAACTGGGTACGTTCTCCTGATAAATAATCATACCTAGTTTTTGCTGTCATTTTTTATTTTTGATTTAATGAACTTGTCGATAAAGATGAGCCGCTTCCACTGCCTGAACTATTTAAACTTTTAAATGCGTTCATAAAACCCATCATATTTTGATATGGATTAGCTGCCGCTACTCCACCTGGAGCCCCGCCACCGTATCCCATATTTGGGTAGGAGTAACGACTACTGCCAAACAAACCATCAATCCCACTTAAAGCAGTCATAAATTTTAAAAACTGGTCAAAGCTATTGTCTGATGTAGTTGACGGATTATTTGTATTAGCAGTGTTTGATGTATCGACAGTGGCTGATGTGTCAACAGTATCTGCTGTATTAGCTGCTGCGTCTTCTAATGTTTTTATCTTACTGTTGGCATCGGTTAATTTATTTTCATACCAGTTGTCAGTACCTTTCCATGTATCTTTCATGGCTCCAGTTTCATCAAACATATCTGAGTACGATGGAACCGTACCAGCTCTTACACCATCACCTCTAGCTATAGAATCCCTTGCGGCTTGTCTATTCTGTTGAGCTAAAGTAGCAGATCTTCCTTTGAACGCACTTGGTAAAGCGTCTAACACTGATTCCGCAGGGTTTCCCTTACCTGCATCTTGAAATTCTTTTACTTTTAAAGCTCTATCTTTGTATTCATCACTACCCATTAAAGTTTTTTTGATTGAGTCAAGTGATGTACGTTGTTGGTTAAGCTGTTTATTCCAATAATCAAAACCGCCTTCATCTATATCTCTTCCAACAGTAGATTGATATAGTTTATTTAAGGCACTTAAATTAGCCATTAGGATCTTCTTTTATACGTGTTTTTATCCACTCCACAACGTCACGCTGACCAGCTTTGAACATGATGGTTTCAATTGATTCATTGGGAGAAGGGTTTGTAGGTGGAAAAATAATCTCTAGTTCTGAGATAATTTGTTCTATTGATGGGCCGATTATTGGCTCAAGAATATTGGGGGAGATTGACATTACTGTGTTCAAAAAATGCTATTGCTCTTGCTCTTTTTGTATCGTTAAGCTCTGGGGCTTTGCCCTCATACATCAATCGATCTGAGGTATCGGTCCAAAAATTTTTGCTCAAATATTTATCGCCGTAAGTATTTTTACTTAGTGGCTCCATAATCCAGTGGATAGTGGCTTTGCGGAGCTTGTCGAGAGATGGACTAGGGTTAAGGTCTAATTCTTTACAAACTAATGTATTACATGATACGTGAACCTGTTCATCACGAGAGATATCCATCGATATACTCCTTAATCCACCGTCACCATTAAATCTAAAAAATGGCAGTAGAACGAAAAATATCGCTCTTTCTGCCACTAATGCTTTTACTATTTCATGGTCTGGATGTGCCATCCATGCATCTCTAATTCTTTTTGCTTCAGCCTCTGCTTTCGGGTCTACACCATGAGCATCCGTAGCAAAACCTAAAGCTTTATCATGGTTAAATTCATCTCTTACATTCGATTCAAGGAGACGTATGGCAGATGAGGGAACCTCTTTACCAAGTGTCTCAGTAATCCATTCACCCACAGGTAGCTCCATGTGCCTAGCTGCGAGACAACGGTAGAGGGCTTCTTCGCTTCCTTCTTTAAGTTTTCCAGCGTCTGGTTTAACTGGGGTCCATTTTCTCTTTCTATTGAGTAATTTTTCATATGGGTTTTTCATTCTTGACATTCACAAGCTATTGGGTCACTGTCTGGTTTGTCAGACAATATGCCCTGCAAATATTCATCGACGTCTAGATCCCCTAATGCTGCGTGTACATCGGTCTTGTCTTGTGTCGTACTCATTACTTGCAACGCATAGTACATACTGGTTTGCGGAGACCGAAGCCACTCATTTATAAATTCTTCGTCGTATGTGACCATATCTGACCACGTATTAAACGAATATCCATGATGAAGTCCTGTGGATATTAAGAGGTTCATAAAATTATCGGCTACTTTTTTATAAGCATCCCATCCTACCTCTTCAGCTATTTCAACTGGGCCATAATCGTAACTCTGAACACCGTGAATAGAACTATCTCTATCCACATATCTGCTGATAGGTGGTGCTATTTCAGGTGTTGATGTATAGCCTTCTTTTGTTTTACTTCTATAACTACAGCTAGCGGTAGGAGCTATGCAAAAAGCTCTTTCCATGCCGTAGTACTTAGCGACCTCAGCCGCTTCTTTAATTCCTTCATATAATTCGCCTGCAATAATCCCACCAACACCTTTTCTGATGTTGTTGTGTAGAACATCATGTAATGCGTCTCCAAATTCTGCATAAGAAACACTGTGTTGTCCAAGTAAATTAGCTAGTCCAAGGAATCCAAATCCGACTTGGCGATCCGTGGCTGGCATTTCATATTGGCCTGACCGTCCAACACCAGTTTTAGAATGAAGTTCGCACAAGTCTCGCATACCCTCACGGATAGATCCACGTATTTCCCCGATTTCGCACGCTCCCATGTTGCAATGCTGCAACAGGCATGTGCATCGACTGCGTAAAAAGATTTCCAGGCAGACGTTATTTCTGATCCTTTCTCCATTTTTGTCATATCTTATTTTGGCAAGCCAAATGTCTCCAGCTTTAATGCCTTCGATGATGGCGGTTTTAGTTTCTCCACTTGCTGCGTCCCAACTTTCTTGATCAAGGTTGACGCACCTTTTGACCCAAGGGAGTTCAGATCTAGGAGTTTGCACGAACTCAAGAATATCGTCACAAAAGATATCAAGGCAAAGCGTAATCGCACCATTGGGATATTTTCCCCCTCTTCTAAGTACTTCATTTAATACAGAATAGATTTTTCCAAATGAGACGGGGCCAGATGCGGTAAGCCCTTTGCCGTTCTCATGTCCTCTTGGACGCAAATTAGATAGGTGTACTGCGACGCCTGCTCCATGGCGAAGGCCATATGATGTAAAGATCCAAGAGTTTTGAATTGAGTCTCCACTTTCTTCAATGCTATCGTCTACGGTTATTTGTGTACAACTGACGGGTAGGCGTTGTTCAGGATCATCAATCCAATTCTGAACCCTGCCAGTTCTGGCTATGGTGTGTGCGTATTTTTGATTCATTTATACTAAATCGTCTAAGTGTGGTGGTTTATAGTTTTTACCTTTTAATACTTTTCCATCCTCTCTATATTTAGGATGACCATTTTCGAGTTTAGACATATTGCTTTCATGTACTCGTCGGTATGATTCATCTAAGTCCCAACCCATATTTGCAGCGTATTGATAACAAACATATACGAGGTCAGATAACTCTTTTAAAGCTTCTTCATGTAGTGCAAGGCTTTCACGAAATAACATGCCTTCCGCTTCTAAGAATTCTTTAAATTCTTCAACGATCAAATTCCTCTGTAAGGTACGGGCCTTCAACGTCTTTGTGTTTTTCACTGCGAACGCATTCCTGAACTCGTTTGCTTGTTCTAAATTCGACTTCATTTTTTAGGTAGTGGATTGCTTTTTCTAAATCGTCAATATCGTCATATTTGTGATCAGCACGGCAAACGTATTTAATAACATTACCGAGATGAAAGTTAAGTCCTTGGTCTCTTATAAAGTCCCAGACTTGGATGCTCCCCCTTTTGTAGTACGTAGGGCCACTAAGATTTGAGGTGGTTTGGGCCATTTGTCGATTAAATTAGTAATTGAGTTTGAAAGTACAAAATTTTGCTCTTGTAATGCCATAAATACGGTGCAAATATCTTCTCTACTTGTTGCTGGGTTTTCTATTGCGTCCTTAATCTGCCTCAACTTCAAGTCTTGCTCCATCGTCAAAGCTGTAATTGGGGGCGGGGGTCCATAAGATGGGTTCTTTTTTTTGGAAGTCATAATCGTCTTTTGTAAGAATTTTTGCTAGTCGAGCGTTCATCAAAGCTACATCTTCAGATAGTCCTTTTTCTGCGTATGCATCAACTACTGTTTTCCATGTATAACCCTTTTCCTCAAACAACTTAATAGCTTTTTTTATGCCAATACCAGGAATTCCGCTATAGCCATCGGTTGCGTCTCCGCTAGTGAGCTGTATTGCATGCCATCTACGAGCGAATTGTGGTGTGATGACTGTGACATCTTCAAAGTTATATAAATTCCCAGGTATTTGTTTCATATCTTTATCAGGCGAAACAATTATATTTCCTGGGTTTTGCGTACTATACAAACCAATAGCATCATCAGCTTCAAGTTTAGGTATTCGTACTACATCAAATTCCTCAGCTAATTTATTTATAACTCTTCGATATCCGCATGGTTTCTTTTTTTGTCGGTTGCCTTTGTAGCTGCTTTCTATATCTTTTCTAAAATTTTGACTATCACTGAAAAATAAAATTAAGTTACCAAATGCACCAAATTTTAAGGCAATTTTTTCTAGCTCTCTTCTTACCATTCCATAGGCTTCAGAAAATCTAGAAGTAACAACTATAATGTCGTCGCCAAAATCAATCTCGCTTTCACATCCAGCACAACATTTATATACGACAAAATCGCAGTCTACAAGAATCTTCATTTCCAGAAACCCTCCCAACCTTTAGGCTCTTGTCCTTTTATCCATCGAATTTCTCTTGTGATTGGGTGAATGTAAACGTGTGCAGATCCACGCTTTTTAGCTCCCGTTGTTTTCCAATATCCATCTTGCTCTCTCATTTGCTTAACATCGCATTTGATAATCTTGCCTTCCCACTCCAGTACTAAATCTGTAGCACCAGTTCTATATATGTTTTTGAATACTTCCGCACCTTTTTCAGATGCCTTTAATGCGACTTGGTATTCCCAATAGTCTCCTAACCTTGCGTCGTCATCAATGAACGTCGGCCCAAGTGGACCCACTCTTTGCGTCGGCTTCGATTTTAACTCGCAACTTATAGTATTCTCCAGCTCTAAGGGCTGAGTTTTCAAGGGTGAACTTAAGGTCATTTATATCGTTTTGTTTGCACTCGTATTGAATTTCGTCGTGGATAAAAGCTAATTGGTGAGCACAAATACCAAGAGCTTTTATTGTGTTATATGTAATTAAAAGCCACCGTTTTGCCAAGCAAGCACAGGAACCTTGAATAATAAAGTTTAATGCTTTGTGGGGGCTTTCTACTTGAAGTGTTCGACCATCAATAGTTTTGATCGAACCTCCAGATGCCCGCTTCGATACAGCCTGTAATAGCTCATCCAATCCAGGGGTTGCTTTGACAAATGCTTCTCTAATTTCTTTTCCTTTTTTTGATGCATTATCCTCACTTAGTAATGGGTCATAGCTCCAACCTATTCTTTTATTCGATCCTCCATACATCCAACAGTACGTGATTGTTTTTATTTGTTTACGTGACACGCCGATTGCATTAGCGTTGACTTGATGAATGTCTCCTGTAAGTAGAATTTTTGCGTAACGACCTCCATCATAACGAGCCAAGAGATGTGAGAAATAACGCAATTCAACACCACAAAGGTCAGCCCCGACCATATAATAATTCGGGGATGCACAGAAGAGTTTTCTAAAATTTTCATCGGAATTTACCTGACTAAGGTTGGGTGTACGGTGATGGCATCGATGTGTAGCTGTACCAACTGCACAATGATGATGGATACGATTAGATGTCGTAACAAGTTTGTTGTAGGCGTTGACGCCTTCTGATAGACTCCCTAACTGTTTTTTTAGGGTCAAGCATCGGACAAGTATCATCGCAATATCCGTCCCAATTTCCTTCAACACTTTCTCGTCTATTACAGGTTTCCCGGTCGCTGTTCTCAGCGTCGGTTCCCATCCGTAATGTGTTTGCATTATCCATGCTATGTGATCTCTACTCGTAATATTGAATTCTTTGAGACGTGTAAACGTACACCCCTCTACATATCCTTGTGTTTTATTATTTCTTCTAGGAGTAAAAGTTGATCCGTACACGAAAGGGTGTTTCCTTCGAAGTATCCGATAATTTTCTTCCAGTTCGGTCCTGATACTTTCCTCAAGTTCCCGTGAAGATTTCGCATCAAAATACCATCCATGTTCCTCCTGTTCTTGTAATATCAGTGCTACCTTGTGCTCCATTTGGACCCATTCAGGTAGCTTTGGAAGTGATCGCATAATTTAGTTGTGACTCTTACATCTTGTTCGCAATAGGTTTCCATCTCTTGTGACCACTCAGACCAATCTGTAGTTTCACCAAACTCTCCTTTATACTCTCCTAATCTGTAGCCGTATGCTTTTAAACTGTGGCGTCCGTATTGACTAAGTGGCATGTTAGGCCATTTATGATTTTGGTCAATTTCTAATAAATTAGGATGGTATAAACGTGATAATAGCAATGTGTCTACTATTTCAGCCCTAGTAGAGAAGAATGGGTAAAGCTTTCGTATAGCTGGTAAATCAAAATGGATACCGTTATGGGCGATAATAGTATCAGCAACAGAGAGTTTAGATAATCCCTCAGTAATTGAATACTTGTTATTTTTCTCGTCATTGAAAGTTTCAATTTCATTTAACTCCGAGTTGTAAATTGCGATGCAATGTATTCTTGATAAATCTTGTAAAAGACCATTGGTTTCAATGTCGAATACGAGTGTTATCTTTCCAGACATATGTTTTGTCTACAAATTTAGCTTTTTCAATCTGTAGTTTGGTAGGTGGGTTAGGTTTATGTAATTCTGGACTAAACATTTTCACTAGATCATAAGTAGGATATACCATTAGAAATCTGTTGAGGGGTTAAACTCTGGTTCATTATCTACTTCCTTAAATTTACATGTCTCATTATTGTAGCTAAGCATAGAAGCTACACCGACTAAACCACTGTATCTGTTTTTCAATACTCTTAAAGTTGTATTCCCTCCATCGTCTCTTTTTTGACTATCAGCTTCGAGGGTTATTACTGAATCGCTTATTTGCGAAACGCTGTGAGATCCTCTAAGGGATGCCAAGCTAACGCGACCTCCCTCCTCTGCACTTTTAGAATCACTGCCACCTCTTCTTAAATGTGAGACAAGAAAAAGAGTTATTCCCGTTCGTTCAACAAGTGAACGTAAATCGGTCATCACTTGATCAATAAGCCGACGTTCATCTTTAACTTCTTTTAAACCAGAAATTAATATCGACAGGTGGTCTAAGAATATAATTTTGCAGTCAAGACCAGTAGCTAAATACTCAATACGGTTATAAATTAAATCGCATTGGAAAGAACCAAAACCATCAAAGAGGTAGAGATTCCAATTAGCAATTGTTTTGTTATACGCTTCTTCAAGTTCTTCTTTCTCATACTCTTTCAAATGAAATGGTTTGCCTAAAGAGGCAGACATCAAGCCGAGGGCTGTCCGTCTATTTGATTCTTCAAGACCCAGGAAACCAACCCGTTCTCCTTTATCAAGAAGGTAGCTTGCAAGTTGCCTGACAAATGTTGTTTTGCCTCCCCCTGTGGGGCCAGTAATTGTGAGAAGCTCTGAATGCCTGATCCCTCCCAACTTTTCGTTAAGTCCATTGAATTCGTATTTATAAAGACAAGGTTGATTTGGAGTAGTGACTAAATCAAATAAATTTTTTCCATCAACAATTCCATCAGGTCGGTAAGTTTCAGCGTCCCAGATTGCTTTTCTTATGGCTTGCGTGTTGTTTGCCTGTAGTGCATCACTGGCATCCTTGTAATTATCAAGCCGAGCGATCTTTACCTTTCCAGGTGGAAGGATGCTGCAAACTTCCTCAGTTGCTTTTCTCCCTGCGTCGTCATTGTCGAAAAATAAGATGACTTCCTCATATCCCTGCAAAAAAGGTATCTGTTTTTTAACATCCTTCTTTGCTGAGGCTGCCCCGTGAGGCAGCGAGCATATGGGCCAAGAGCCGAAAGCAGCTCTTATACTGGCTGCATCTAATTCGCCTTCAGATAAAATAAATCTTTTACCTGTAGATGGAAATTTATGTTGACCGAAAAACGTGTCTGTTGGTTCTCCTTCGTAAAAGAAATCCTTCGACTTAGTTTTTACTTTAAAGCCTTTTAATATTCCATCTATAGTATAATAAGGAAACCTTAAAGTTTCACCATCTCTATAAATTTTATAGAATTCGTTTGTTTCTTCATCTATATTTCGTTTAGATAATCTTTGAGCAGAACCTTTAAATGAAACACTAGAAGTCATTTTATGCTTGTGATAATTATCGTCAGTAGTTGTAATGTTTTGACAAACAAAACAGTAGGTATGACCGTCGCTATATAAACTATTGCCATCACTTGATCCGCATTGAGAACAGGCAAGATGCCTGATAAACTCACTTTCCATTACGTTAGCCAACTAATAGGAATATCAGTAAATTGACAATGTTTTATATTATGTTTGTCGCACCACATGGCATAAGTTGTTTTTGATTTTTTGCTGATACGATTGTTTTCGTTTTGAAATACCATGCGGATATCAACCTGTGGATTTTGCTCAATTATGTTTTTAGTTTTGCGGCGATCTGCTGCTGACCAATAACCCTTTGTTTCTAAAAAAATACCGTTTGCTAAATGAAAATCTGGTAGGTAGAAATGTTGTATTTGATATGGGATTCTGTGATCTTCATATTCATACTTAACGCCCAGATTACATAACAAATCTGATACTCTTTCTTCTAATCTTGACCTGAACATTAGAAGTCATCGTCAATAGAAGAAGGCGAACCAGTTCCAACTAATTCAACATTTGGATCTTGTGATTTATACCCTTGACATTTACCAAATAATTCGGCAACTTCCGTTTCATCTAAATCACCAGAATCAATACCAGCTTTTGATTCAATGCTTACTACTTGTATCCCAGCAATTTTTAATGACGTGCCAAATGTCTGACCATCTTTTAAAACGTAGGGTCTTTGTGTAAATCCTATTTTTACCTTTGATCCTTCGTATAAAGGTGTGGCTTTATCTCGAATAATTACTCCCTCTGAGTCTACAATAGGCGGTTCATTGCCTTCTTTCCAACTAAACTTAATTGCATATTTACCTGGACGGTTTGGCTCTTCCTCCCATGGCTCAGGTTTTGCTACTGATCTCTTTGGTGATGCGACTTTTGAAAGGCACCACTTAACACAGTCTTCGCGTTCTTCTTCTAGACGATCAATAATATCTTGATCTACTATTGCTCTTAATGTATAACCAAACTTGCCAGGTTTCATGACAGCTTGAAAGCCTTCTAATGTAACTGGTGATGGTGTTGTGTGTATTGTTCTAGACATTTAATTGGGTGAATAAATTAGTAATTAACAAAAAAAGTATTTAGATTTAATAACATCTTTTACGTTAAAATCTCCTATAATTGGTGGCGGTGTTTCTGCGTTTATTTGTTTAGCAAAATCGTTTAATACATCATTAGATGTAAAAATCTCTGCGTAAGTTTCCCTTACGTTTTTAGCTAGTTGTTCCATATCTGTTGCTCTACAGAGAACAGAATCATGTATCAAAGCTATTGGTTTATCTCCCCATCTTTTTATCAATAAATGTAAAAGAGAGGAGTCTAGGCTGTGGATAAAATTAGGACAAGTTGCGTTCTTATGGTGTGCAACATCGACTTGATTTGTATCTCCTGTTGCGACTCTTAGCTGACAACGGCCTAACAGTTGTAGGTCCATTGTTACAAATTTCTTTTTCATCAACCGTTGCGTCACAACAAAACCAGATGGAGTAGTCCATCGCAGCTCTGTTGCTCCGCGTTTAAATGCTTTACCAACTTCAAGATCAATCCATTTTAAAACTTGCAAAGGTCCAGGCAAAACCTCATTCATTGCTTTGGTCATTGCCTTTGTACATTGCGATAATTCCTCTTTAGAAATCTCAATGCCTTTTTCTTTAAAGGCTTGTTTGATGTAGGCTTTTCGGCTCCACTCTTTTGCTGCATAGCAGATTGTCATGACAGCTCTTTTGACAATTTTTCTATCCCAGTTAGGTTTTAATCTTTCTGGTATGTCATCACGAGCTGCATCTGCTACGGCTTTATACGCATCCTGTGGTTTATCGCTTGGAATAACATTGACCATCTTGGCGGCTAAATGGTCTTTGCTAATCGTGGATAAAATTTGTATTCCAGAACAGGTGGCATCAATACCACAAGGTATGGATGTTGTTTTTCTATCTTTTTTTATACAGCATCTGTAGTATTCCTCTGCCAAAGCAAGGAAACACCATGGTTCTTCGGCTGCCTCCCACATCGTTAAATTACGAATTGGATCTGTGGCAACGTCTGTGATGTAACCCTCGTGACTATCAACCCAATCGATGCGTTCTTCCATCGTTGATTTGTCTAGTCCATACGCTGTAGCAAGAGATATTTTTAGCCATTTCTCACCATTACTGTCCAAGTGCACAGGTTGGCTAAACTTTAAAAGGCTCTTGCCAAAGTCGCTGTCCTGAGGATGCAGCAGGGATGGAATGCTGTATGCACGTCCTCTGTAATCTAGATTCCAACACAGAAAAAACTCTGGGTAAACCTGTCCATTTGCGTAACTAAACCGCTTAATCATCTCTAAAATCTGCCGAGTTCGGCATGATCTACGGAAGACGTGGTTTTGTTCGTTTAGTGCTTTTGCTGTATCAATGCAATATCTTTTCTTAGCTATTTCATTGGTCGCAATATCGTAAGGTTTGTTGGGTAGAACCACTTCATAAGCGGGAACAAACTTACCAACAACACGCCCAAGCTTTTCTAATTCTTGGGCTGTTTCGCAAGTAAACGAGTTAAGGACAAATCCTGTCTTTTGAATTGTGTTTACAAAGTCATAAACAGTCTTTCCCTGTATAGGTAAGGGTGTCCCGTTTCTGACAAATTTATGTGATCTTTTGACTTCATTTAGCAAATAACCTCCATCATCTGTGGGCGTCCAATCGTTAGGTTTTACGAGCATTGGAAAGGCTAAAGGTGCATATAATTCTGCCTCTTTCATTACCTTGTCTTTTATGTCTAAAAACTCTGGAGTTGGTAACAAATTCAAATGAGTTCGTTTACCAACACGCACTGAGTTTTTCATAAACCAGCCGGAACATTGAGTGACGGTATCTAATAACCAAACACCCAATTTAATTTGAGTTTTTGTACCCCAAGATTGCCAAGGTTGAACCTTGCAGCGATTCATCATGGTACGAATTACAACAAATTTTTGGTGGGTTCCAATTGCGTTGTGCCAATACTTTTCTTTTAAGGATTTCATTAAACCAGGAGCACATTTTTGATAATGAATCATTTGTGCTTCTTGCTCGATAGCCTGACCTATGGCCTGGCAAATCCCTGTAATTCGATTGCTGTTTTGTTTGTAACTAAAAACGCGATCAAAGATAATTTTGCAAGCGATAGTTCCAGCCGCAATAGGTTCAACATCATTGAGATATTTGCGTATCTCTTTGAAACTGACTCCGTTGTAGCCTCTCTTAGCTCTTGCAGATGTTCTTTCTAAATGTTCAACAACGAGGGGCAAAAGTGTATCGATGCTTGTGACTCCGACAACAGAAGCGGAATAATATTCCTTTTCTTTTAATTTCCTGTCGTTGTTTTTTAAGTTAGTTTTACCAAGCTTAATTGCAGCTTTCTCAAGATTAATTTCTGCCTCAACTAATTGCGGTGATGCCATAAAAAATAACGCACTGGATTGTATATATGGACTAGTGCTTAAGTGCACATGTTAGTTGTTGGTTGTTATCTTAGATATTTTCTATGACCTGTGCACGCATGCACAATGGAAGCACAAGAACCTAAAACCAACGCGTCTACCAATTCCGCCAGGTGGGCCAATGGATCTCGAAGAATCCAGAGAGCTATACGGTTGAGGGAGCCTAGCAAAAACCTAGTGTTTTCGTAGGCTTTCCCAACCAATGGATACGCTGCATTGATCATATTCGATCAATCGCGTCTTGCAAACTCTTATCTGAAGTATCAGCATACCTCAGCGTTGTATTGATGTTTGCGTGTCCCATCATCTTTTGTATCTTTCTCATCGAGATATCACCCTCGACGCCGAAGTGTCCAAAAGAATGTCTTAAACAGTGGAAGCAATATCCCTCATCAAAGTTTAAATATCTTTGAATAATATTTTTAAATGATCTGGTAAGAGAGTGTCTTGATTTCCAATCGTCTTTAAATAAATAATCATTTGGTCCTTTGTTTTCTATTCTTTCAGCGATCAAATCTTTAATCCTTCTATGAATAGGAACACTACGATATTTACCAGGCTTTGTTGTGTTGTCTGGTCTATCGCCTAGATGAAATTGATTGAAAGCTAAATCAACATCTTTAACTTTTAGTTTTAACAATTCACCTTGCCTCATGCCTGAATATGCAGCAGCTAATGTGATATCACCTAGCGGCTTATTACCATATTCTTGATATGCAATTTTGGCTATCAGTTCTACCTGTTCTTTTGTGTAAAACTTTCGCTTTGGTTCAAATTTATTTTTCCTACGTTTAAAACGTGGAACTTGGAAATCAATTACTTCCATGTCATAAGCAAACTTTAATACAGTTGAAACTGCAGAAGTTTTCTTATTAATAGTGTCATCACAAATACCTGTATCTTCTAGCATTAACTGCCAATCGATCATTAGTTTTTTTGTGATGTTTTTTGCAGGGAATGAATAACCAAAGTCTTTAACGAAATGTCCACTGTTAATCATTGCAGCCTTACGACCGCCGCCTGATCTCCAAGTGTCTAATTTATTTAAAGCTAAGTCTCTTAATTCCCCAAAAGTAGCATTGGGATTACTCATTTAGGATGCGTTTAATTTGAGTAGCTAATCGCCGTCCTTTCTCTGTAAGAGTTAAAATAGAACGTCGTCTGTTTGTGCGGTCTTGTTCTTTCCTTATTAAGTCAAGTCCTGGCTTTCTTAATCTGTGCATTTCAGATAAGAAATCAGTATTACGAGAACCGCTTGAAGTTGATAAATCTAGATACTCTTCCATTGCTTGTTTGTGACATCCATCGTGGGAAGCTACATATAAAAAGCAACTTACAGCGATGGGTGTGATGTCATCATCTAGCAGTCTGAGTAAATCATTTATCCTTAATATTCTATCCACATCTGCACAAGTTAGGGTCTTTTGTAACGGAATCATTTAATTAATACCGCTTAAAAACAGTAACTATAATTATGCTAAATATACTAGCTCGATTTTTATTCTGTAAATGTGGATATGAAGTGTGTTGCGAGACTTGTTTACATACATGTCCCACAATGGATAGGTTTGTAGCTTATCGCAATGTAGGGGTTCATACCCTATATATAGTGGACCAAATGAAAATAGTGTCATGATGCCCGCTAAATCAGTAATCAATAGCTCCTAGATGCACAGGTATACTATCATTTTTTGTTAATAAAATATACGTCATGCATTAATTGCTCTTGTATTAATGCAATTAATTCAGTTCTGCATGTATTACTTGTTACTTCATTCACAAGTTTATTAACTTTTGTTTCAGTTGTAGTTTTGGTCATCAATGATGCTATCGCAATTTATGTGATGTGTTTCGTTATGGGTAACTACGCAAATCGTAGTGTTCTCCTGGGAAAACAGTTTTTTTACTTTTGTTTTAGCAGCGTATGGTTTTTGATAAACGTGCTCTTTTATTTTGAATTTGCCGTTTAATTCAGATTCCTCTCTGATTAAGCAACACACCGATGAAGGCAGCTCCCACCCTTCACATTTCCAAAGCATGAATTCCATGAAATCAATCTCTTTGAAAAAACTTGAAGGTGCCGCTTCATACTCTGCCCAATTATTTGGGTAATATTTTTTCTTTTTTTTCATTTAGTTGTACGTCAGCGAGCAAGCTGTTTGTATCTTTGCAATATTTCAAAGCGGTCCATGCCGCTAGCTCGTCATCCTCAGCTAATAAATAAAAATAACCTTTGGATGTTGAGATCTTGTATTCATTTAGCAATCTTCCAATCGTTTTGCTATGGATTCACCTATCTGTCCCCCTTTACGTTGACTAAAAGCGTTTACCCATCCATTTACTAACCATCCCATTACTGGAATAGATGAAACAGTTGGACTTGCAGCCGCACTTAAAGTAGATCCTGTTAGGCGTCCTTGTTGGTTTCCTTGAATGCCTGCTTTTAAGCATGCCAATTCTTTTTCAGTTAAACCGCCTTTGCTTTGGGTATATAACTCAGAGTTAATTGTGTAATCTCTCGATGTTGTTATAAGTTTTTCTCTTTTTCCAAATCCCACTGGTACAGCCTGCGTCCTTGTCTCTTGCATGATCAATGGATCATTAGCTCGATAGTTAACGCGGTAGCCCTGGTGAGTGGCTTCAATGTTGTAACTGGTATATTCTCCAATCTTGGGAATATTGATTTGTGGTAGTGACGATGTACGCTTTAACGATGAACCAAATATCAATATGTTAGATAGTCCTAGTAAAGCAGCAAATAATATAAACCACTTTTGCTGTTCATCTTTTCTCATTCTTCTTCGATAGTTAAATCTCCGTGATATATGTGAAATGCTTGTGAAAACAAGCAACGCCCAGGAAAGGAATCGAACCTTTTCTCCAACCGTGCTGGGCTGGGCTTATATGGGCTAGCCACCGCCCAATGCCATGTAGTTAATGTGTTGGTACTGTTGTTTTTATGTAAGTAAAAAAGCTATCAAGTTGGCTGGTTTTTAATAGCTTGATATTTAATACTTGGCATAAAGTACCAAACCTTAGTAAGTCGATTCTTTTTGAGGTTAATAGCTGGTATAGATAAGGTCTACCAACTCCTAACTCTTGTGCAATCTCCCTAGCAAGTACTCTTTGTTTCTTGCGGTCGAATGCTCTTATTAAAGAATCAGTGTCATTATCCGTCAGGGTTACATATGGGTTTGTATGTTTTTCACCTAACGGATATGTAATGGAAGCCATTAGAACAAAAGTGCACAAGTTGTAGTTACTAATAAAAGTATAAACAATACTCGCTGCTTTTGTGAGAAGTCTTTGTTACTTTCTTTATAAAGTTTAAGACTTAAAGCATCAACAGCTTGACACTCCATAGCAGCTCCAATAATTTCATCTTTACTGCTACGTTCAGTGATGGTTAACAATGGTTTTTGATGGTTGTTGTTCATCAATTTCCTGTACTGGGTGGTAAGTTTTCTCACTAATTTGTCTTAATGAGTATTCTTTAACGTCCTTGACTATTTCACGGCAACGTGCTCTTTCTTTTGGTGAAAGTTCTTTGCCATGTTTAGCTAATTGATCAAGAGCTAACATAATTAAGCCCCTATCTTTTGACGTTGTAGATGTGAGATTCATTAGATAAATTAAAGAAAAAAAGTAAGAGGGTTTGCACCTCTTAGACAGCCTCGCAAGGCTGTGAAAGAGAAACAGTTAACCCACTCTCTTTGTCCAGGTCAAGGCACGCTCAGCGTCCTTGAAATCTTCTTCTCCCAGGTGTTCAAATAAATACCTATGTCGTAAGAAGTGTTCTTGCTTTTCAGAAAGAACTCCCGTGTTTCTCCACTCTTTAATAATTGAGTGGATTGTCCATAAGTAACCCATCGAAATAAAACACCTTGATGTTTGTGAGAAGATAAGAGAATCGTATGATTCCCCCGTGAAACCTTTAATTAAATAAAGGCTTCATGTGGGCGTCATTGGTATCTTTTATCAATTGGATTAATTAAGTCGTCAACCTCGTTAAAAATCCAATCGTCAAGGTGTTTGGCTGTAATTTGTTGAGATCTTTTAGCATTAATGCCAGTATCTAAACGATCAGAGAATAATTTAATCCTCCTCATTACGTCCTTGTGGTCAATCATTAGTGGCTAATACGCGGGCCTCAGTGGCTCCGCAATACAAGACCGGGGAATTGCACCCCGTAAGCCCTTTTGGCGTCTTGTAGTCCCTCTAAGTGTGCTTAGGTGGACAAGTTGGGTATTCAAGCTTCTGGTGCTATAAGGTCGGCTGCTTTCTTTGCATCACGCAAAACTTTAAAAAGTATTTTGTGATCCTCTTTCAAAACAGAAATCCAGTTATCTAGATATGCTGCGTGGTTCTGCATATCGGACCCAATTTTTAAGCGGTAAGCAACTATTACCGCACCAAACTCGGCACGTAGTTCTTCGATCGCGTAGTCTTTGGAACCGAAAGCATTGCCTAGCTTTCTATCTAGTCTCGATTTATGCCCGGTTGAGTGAATCTGTTCATGAGCCAGTGTGGCTAGATAAGCCTCGAT
>CEQB01050311.1_pt1 | contig 18629 bp, 26 predicted proteins | sample 530581 | NCBI WGS metagenome assembly CEQB01 (sample SAMEA2620588, study PRJEB7988) | marine metagenome | biome: marine biome (ENVO:00000447); feature: deep chlorophyll maximum layer (ENVO:xxxxxxxx); material: "saline water (ENVO:00002010), including plankton (ENVO:xxxxxxxx)" | depth 75 m
AGTTCCATGACGACCATACGAGGTGCATATATGTGTCTTCCGTCGTCGTCTGTAATGGGTTCACCTTTTTCATCGACCTTCAACTCCCAGAACTCTTGCTTCGTGATTGAGTCAAGTTCGTGTCGTTCAGCAATATCTGTTGCCGCTATAACGGCTGATTGAATGGAGTGGACAATATCGTCTAATGAATGATCTGCCATGATTAAGCCTCAGGTGTACTGTAGTAAAACAGATCAGCCGCTCGATCTAACAGTTCCTCTGACGCTTCGATCGCATCATCGCCAACACCAACGGCAATTTGAATACCATCAATAAGCAAAGCAAAGCCACCATCAATGGTATCTACAGTTACGTTGTCGTAACCAAGATCCTCGAGGGCAAGTATAAGTTGAGCACCATTAATCACAGCGACATTATAACTATCTAGTGAGGTTCTGATCGGCATCGTTAAATTTGATTTCATCGCTTGGACCATCTACCAGGACCACTACGAGCATTGACGCGAACACGCTCACCTAAATCAACTAAGTAGGCAACCCAAGACTCGTAACGAACAGGCTCATTGAAAGATTTTTTCGTCGAGGATGCAAAAGCTTCCGACAAGCCCTTCACAATCCTCATCGTCGGCAGTCGTAGCCCAGACTCGATGCGACTTATCTCAGCTTGAGTTAATCCAGACTCTCTTGCGAGGTCTGCTTGACTCCAGTTTCGTGCGTCTCGGTACTTTGCAATACTCTTTGAAAATTGGTTAGATATTTCTGTAGGCATTGTTTCTCCCTTAACCGTAACGGTAGCACGATTATGGGACTAAATCAAATAAATGTGTTGACACTACGGTAAGAAACTTATAGGATCGGTTCAAAGAGGTCCAAATGAACGACCAACCAACGCTCGAATACGAATTTAGAACATTTCAGTCAGACTTAGAGATCATGAATCAAGTTGAATCTTTGATTCCTGGTTGCATGGTTTACGTGAACTCATTTCACACACGAAAAGTGCGTTTAAAGAACGCGAACCCTGAGTATTTAGGTGAGCGTGATGAGTGGTTAGTCAAAGCACCTCTACACGCGGCATGGTTATTTGAGTCTGTGCTTCGTTCGTCAGGCGTAAACTTTTATTGTCGGGCTACGACAAGCCATATCACTACTCCGTGGTCAAACAAACCAGAGTGTCGCGACAAACTGGCGTCTGAAGGCGCAGAACTTTTGCACAGCGCTATTCAGGACCGCAGAATCAAGGGTTACGTTGCAGATATTGCAACTCCGTATCAGCTTATGGGTACAGCTTGGGCAAATACACGTCCATACGTGATGAATGTGTGGGCTTGTGGCTCTGGAAAGACTTTAGGTGCGATTATGTCTGCGCTTTGTCGCGATGGTGACGTTGTTGTCGTTTGTCCTGCTAAAGCCCGGCACGTTTGGTGGAGTCAGGTGCAGGAATACTCAAACGTCGTGCCGTTTCGCGTGAAACCTCAGGCCGAAGTGCGCAAGAAAGACCAAACGTTCCAAGAATACGAGCACATGTGCCGAGAAAAAGGACAGCGAAAGTTTGTTATCGTTGGCGCGGAGTCAATTGCGGATAACGTGGACTTGATTCGCCAAATAGAGCCGTCGATTCTGATATTCGACGAGATACACACCCATGGCAACAGTAAACGCTGGCGTGCAGTGCACAACGTGGACGGGACAGTACGATTCGAGAAACGGAAGACGTCGGCCAGTAACAATCCAAACTCTCAGGTGAATCGCCACGCCCGTGCCGTTGCTGTGATGGAAGTATCTCGGATTAAGAGCGTCCGTCTACGTATGGGCCTGACAGCCACCCCTCTTGACGATGGACGACCGCGTCGTTTGTGGAGTCAGCTTGATTTGCTTTCTCCTGGCGGCTTCTCTCACAGCTACTCAAACTTTGCGCACCGTTACTGTGCTGCTCGGCCTGGAACTTATGGTGGCCTGGATGATACTGGCGCTTCTCACATTGAAGAATTGAAGGCCCGTTGTTCGTTTCTGGTTCATGAAGTTCCCTACAGTGAATCTCACTCAAGTCTTCCGAGCACCAGGGTTCAAGTAGATTATCTAACCAACACAGAACTCAATCGGGCCGACAGATTTAGCGATGATCAAACGTTCACTCAAGCTGTGCGGCAAATGAACAAAGAGGTCGGTAACAGGATCGATGGCAGGGAGCGTGTACTCGAAGCAAGACTTGCAGAAGCGTGCAGTCGCAAACGCAAGTACGTAATCGAAGAGGCTATTGAGGGTCTAAAGGGTGGGGGTAAGGTGGTGATCTTCACCGCTCGGAGGCGTGAGACCGTCTTGTGGGCAAACCAACTTCGCCAACAACTAAGTAAGGGAGACGAGGCGCAGAAGGGTGTGCCCGTATGGATGGCTCATGGTGGTGTATCAGAAACGGAACGTGATGAAATGGTTGATTCTTTTCGCAATAGCGACACAGCTTGTTGTTTGGTTGCTACAGGGCAAAGTGTGGGTACTGGTGTAGACGGTATGCAAACTGCCAACCTGGCTATCTTTGCGATGCTACCGTGGAAGCCTGGTGACTTCCTACAGTGGAAGGGTCGATTTGACCGGTTGGGTGGAAGCCCTACGCTTCTCAAGGTTGTAGTTGCGCAAGGCACCTATGATGAGCGTGTTGTACAAATACTTGTGGATAAGTTCGGTCCTATCGAAACGTTTTTGAAGGCTGACGAACTTAATGGTTTAGGTGACAAGCTTATGGGCATGGAAGACGAGGATGCCCTTGTGAGCAGCATTATCAGTAAATTGGAGGTAGCGTGAGAAAGATTCTGATTGATGCAGGTAGATCATCCCGTGGGTGGTCACGTATCGGAACCTTCTCCCGGTGCCCGCAGTTGTTTGCTTACGGCCAACGGCTCAACCTGACTATGATTCCCGCCCATGCTTTGACCCGTGGTAGCATGGGCCACGTCCTCCAGGCGCATCAGCATGCTATTTGGGGGGCATCCTCGGACGAGGGTGTTTGGGTCGACGAGACATGGCACGATGACCCCAGTGTCTTTCTGGACCCTGAAACAGCCGTAGAAATGTGGTGCGACACCAATGGTGGGCATGAGCACCTTGAAAGAATGGTTGAGACCTTTCGTCGGTATATGGCGAGACACCCAGAACCTCCAGGGAATGTAATCAAAGTTGAGTATCCAGTAACTGCTGTCTTGGGGAACAAGGATAATGAGTGGGGTCTGTGGGTTGTTGCTTTAGATGATACTAATTTTGATCGTCGCGCTTCGAAAGTCAAAGCTTGGGACGGCGGAATTATTGAACCGACACCGTTGAATTGTCCTGGCCATCCTGATTCTGGCGCGGCGTTAGTGCTTACTCGTCGCTTAGACATGGTCACGAAGGAACATGGTGGACGTACGTTTATATGGGACCACAAGCATCAGGCTCGCGTTCAGGCTAACAAAAGTGTTGACGGCTACGCTATTGACGGTGGCTTCGCTGCTTTTCGGATCATGGGTAAGCAGATGTATGGGTCCGACTTTGGCGGACTTGGATTGAATCTTATCCAGACTCAAGAGCCTTGGCGTGTTGCTCGCCCCATGGTACCTGCAACACCGCATCGCGATTTACACTTTGCGCAGATGCTTTGGCGGGAAGAGCACAGGCTGGCAAGACTTGAGGTAGAATCACCGACATTTTGGGATTGGCCCAAAGTACAACACGAAACTTCGTGCATCGGACGGTACGGAGCGTGTCCAGGTATTAAGTTCTGTTTCTACGGCGAAGCAGCAAAAACAATATAGGAGAGACAATGACAGACGAATCACTACCAAATGTGATGGTTACGGTTTACGGAAAACCCAAACAAAAGAAAACCAGTGATGCGCTTGCCGCATTTCCTCGCGCTCTTTTCTTGGGCGTGCCATCAGCCATTACACTTGTGGCACAAAATGAATTGGGCTTCACGCCCTCGGTACACAAAGACTCGCCCAAGAATCTGACAGAACTGGTGAGCATGCTCAAAAGCTTCTCTGAACTCCAAGACAAAGGTGACTATGATGCTGTCGTTGTAGACGACACGAGCCACTTGTGTCAGCGTTCTATGCTTGAATGGCAGGAAAGCGCGCCATCTGGACGCAGTGGCAAGAAAGACAGATTCTACCCGTACCAGCAGTTGAACCAGCATCTATTGGAGATCGCGCATACGTCACGGTATTTGGGCGTACACTTGCTAATGAACTTTCATGAAAGGATGCCAGGGACAAACGCCGATGGTCGATTCTGCCCTGGCGGTCCCGATGTTCCTTCTCGCAATCAGGTTGAAACACTACCTTCCTGGTGCGACATTAGCGTGCGCTCGATGATTGACCCCACGTATCCAGACCCATGGTTCCCAAGTGTTTACTACTGTGATCCGACAAATCCAGAGTGGGTAACGGGTGACAGAACTGGAGTGTGCTCGGCAAAGACACCGGGAAACTTACGTGAGATTTTACGTGCTGGTGAGAGCAACTACAGTCTCAGTAGACTTGCCGGTCTGGAATGGCAGGATGAGGTTGCTCAGTCTGTTGCTGATGCAATCGTAGCTGGAACAAAGGTGCAGGACGCGATTCAATCTGCTATCGGCGGACGAAAAGATAACAAGTTACACCTTCGTTGGGCTTGCCAGGATGGTATTGCTCGGGGTATACTTGCTACCCAAAAGAAACAATCACTATTCGACTTCTCGGAAGAGCCGCAAAACTCTGCGTCGTCTCCGAGTTTACCACCACCACCACCATTAAATTAACAACAACAATAAGGAGCCAACATGGCTATCAAAGTATCAGGTAATGCATTTCAAGGAATCAGCGCTCTCGGGTCTTCTGTACCTGAAGCAGGGTTTTATGAGGTCAGCATCGTAAACCTTGAGCGTGCGCCTACCGACAAGGCTACAACCCGTCGTGTTCACGTTCAATTTGAGAACGGGTTCAAGATGTTTTCTTTTCTGAGTGTCCCATTCGATGACACGGGCGCAATGCTTACGGACCTCACAGACAAACAGCTTCGTGGTCGCATGGCTGTTCTGCGATCTATTTTGGAGTCGCTCGGTTACTCAGCTTCTGAGATCGAAGGCGCGGCTGAAATTAACACCAACTGGTTTTTGACGGCCCAAAACGGTGGTCGCAAGGCTCATATTGAGTTTATTCCTGGTCAAAAGGGAGTCCAGGGTTCGTACAACGAGATTGGTAAGTGGCTTACCAAGGCACAGTTTGATGCGCTTAAGAAGTCAGCTAATCCTGCACCCTCGACTGCAACAAAGCCTGCCGTGTCCAACGGGGCTCCTGTTCCATCTGCTGGAGTAGCTTTACCGCCACCCGCTACCACGGCACAAGGTATCGTTAGCTAAGTCGAATAGACCGAGGGGTGTTCCTGTACCTCTAAGGGCCGAGCAGGGAGGCATGTCGGTGGTCGAGTAGATGCCTCTATTTTTATGAATAGTAATCCAAAACAATGCGGTGCCCGTTGCGATGAGTGTCCACTCGGACCCAACGGAGCACTACAGAAAGATGAATGGCGTCCCGTCACGGGGGAGTTTCATCCAGGCGCAAAGATACTTGCTCTTGGTGAGGCGCCTCGTGCCGAGGACGTTTGTTCTGGTAGACCCCTCATGGGGAACGCTGCATCCGAATGGTCAAGGTTCTTGGCGGCAGCGGGATTGAACCGCTCACATGTCGACCTGGAAAACGTGATCGCATGTAAGCCACCGGGCAAAGAGGGTGGCGCCTGGAATCGGATGGAGAAGTCTCTGGACCGATTGAACAAAAGACGGATCGCACAGAACAAAGATCCTTTACCGCATCCAGCAGATTGCTGTAGGCCAAGGCTCGATAACGTGCTTAGCAAGTACGATAAGTTTATCGCTTTAGGTAAGACTGCAACTCGAGTCTTGTCAGGTCAATCGGGAAGCATTCACGGGCTGCGCGGTGGCCCAATGTACATTGATGACGAATGGTTGTGGAGTCTCACACCCACACGGAAAAAAATGCTGGCTACGTTTTCGCCTCACTACGTAACGAGAGCGCCAAACTGGAGGCCAGTTATCGAGGCGGACATTTCAAAAGCGATGCGTTGGTTTAACGACACGCTACGCTGGACTGAGCCTGACTCCCTTATGAATCCCACACCGGAGCAACTCCGAGAGTTCTTGGCACAGCCTGCACCCTTCTGGGTCTACGATGTTGAGACTGATGGCATTGAGCCGCTGGAGTGCAAACTTCGTACGATCGCCATTGCTATTCCCGATCTCGACGCTAACGGCAAAGCTGCGCGCACACGCCCACACCAGAACTGCCGCGCTGTAGGTGTTGGACTTTTGTCTACTGACGGTATCACTCGTATCTACCCTCAAGAGCAAGAACGTCGCATTCGCGAGATTTTATGTGAAGCGTTTACTGATGGTCGCGTTTGGGTTGGTCACAATGCTGGCTACTACGATCGAATGGTCGTCGAAACGCAGCTTGGCGTAACTCCGATGCCGTTGGTCGATACATTGTTTCACGCTCGATTTAGATCGCCTGACTTGCCTAAAGGATTGAAAACAATTGGTTCCGTGCTCACGGACGTGGAGCGTTGGGAAACGACTGAGAAAGGCACAAAGATTTCTACGGGTAGTCAAGATGACACAGAACTACTGAAGTACAACATCATTGACACGGTTGTGAACGCAAGAATCACTGTGCCGCTGATTGATGCGGCAACGGAAATGGGAGCGTTTCGCCAGATCAATGATGGTCTGAAGCCAAAGTTATGGCCTGGTAATCGATTGTGGAACTTAAACGAAGTCGATCATGCAACGCAGGAAATGTGCGTTGGTATGCACAAGTCAGGTATTTGGATTGACCAGGAACTTCGCGGTTCACTTGAATGCGAGTATGAGATATCCGTTAAGAAACGATATAAGAATCTTCAGAAGTACGTTGATTCTGACTTCAATCCTGGCAGCGTTGATCAGATTCGCAAGCTTCTCTACGAGACTTGGAATCTTGGCATCCCGGCTTCGATGAGTGCGAATGAGTTTTATACTGAGACAGGTGCTCCAGGTACAGGTGACGCAGTAATACGCGGGCACTTAGCATCGGGTCAAATGAGTGAGAGCCAAGAAACATTTCTGAAGGAACTCCGACTATATCGTAGAGAGAAGAATAAAATCTTGGGTACAGTTTTGGTTCCGCTTCGACGCAGATCCCAAGACCCTGACAAGGGGTTGGTGCATGAGGACGGGCGCGTACGCTCGACCTGGAATGCTCATGTAACGAGTGTCGGTAGATTATCCAGTAGCGGTCCTAACTTGCAGAACATCGGAAACCGAAAGGGTCAAGGTCGGTTGAAGTCTATTTTTACCGCGCCGCCTGGACGTATACTTGTGGGTGCGGATTTAGATCAAGCACACTTACGAATTACTGCATGCTATTGGCAGATACCTCGGTTGCTCGAATGTTTTGATACGGGAAAAGATCCGCACAATCTCTTAGCCTACGACATTTTTGGGAGTGATTTTAAACATGCCAGCGGGTGGGGACCAGACGGTTTTAGTTTAGATCGTAAGCCTACAGGTGGTGAAGCGAAAGCTATGCGCGATGTCATGAAGACATTTCGGTACGCATCTATCTATTGGGCAGACCCCATGACTGTTTGGCAAGTGTTGACAAGTACAGAGACAGATGATGGCAGAATGCCGTACCTAAAGTTTGAACCAAGAGAAGTTAGGCACTTCCACAATAAGTGGCTCAAGGCTGAGCCTGAGTGGATGGATGCTTGGAATCAGATGCTCGGACAATACAACCAACAAGGTTTTATGGAAGAGCCTGTGTTTGGTCGCCGCTCGGGGCCGCTTTCAGATGGCAAAAAGAATGAAGTCGTAAACTTTCCGATACTCGCAGCAGAGTCTTCAATCATGCGGTTGGCGGAACAAGCTGTCATCGGTGAGTTTCCTTTTGACTTTGCTGGTAAAGGCACCGGAATGATTCACCAATGTCATGACTCCATAGCCGTTGAAATACTTTTGCCGGAAAATCTACCGCCAGATTGGAAACCCGTGAAGGGAGAGCCAATTCCTAAGGCTTTGGAGGATGCACGGCGTATGGTAGAGGACTGCATGACCGTGACTATTCCTGGGTGGAGTGTTACGATGACCGCAGAGGCTGAAATCGGACGCAGCCTCAAAGACATATAGGAGAGGATATGGAAACTGCGAAGTGGTTTCTGGCTCATTCTAAACAGGATGGGCTGGAAGAGGTTGAGCAATGGTGCGCCAAGATCGGTAGAGCGTTGGTGCAGGACGGTTGGAAGACAAAGGTTGTCTCTGGTCGGGACGATTATGAAACTCGTAGCGCCGCCTTGGGTGGATGGAAAGCGTGGTGTCATGACGTACCGCATGGGAAAGACTTTCAAGGATCACCAATGTTTCATGGTGTGATTGTTCCAATGTATTCTGACGACACAGTTAGGACGGTAGGAAAAGCTACTGGACAGATTGTTCAGGGTTTTTTATCCGCTGGCAAACACGTTTATTGCTGGTGTCCCGCACAAGATAGGTTCAGCCAGATTGAACATGTTGAGGTTTTACCCGAAGATGACTACCTCGCATGGGCACGGTTAGACTTTAAGTGTTGACACACTGGTAAGACTGGTATACTTTAAACTTGAATCAAGCGTAACTAGGAGGTTCTATGTCTACGCGACCATACGTCGAGCACGTCTACAGTAATCTGAAGTCGCCTCGACCCAACGGCGATGCATGGGGCATCGAATTGGGACAAAAAACTCTACTTGTGGGGTCGAACACAAGTCACAAAAGTACAATCGTTCAAGCGGTTGAACTTGCTATCGCGGGCTCGGCTGATGATATCATTGGTAGAAGCATCGTATCTGATGCAGCTTTGCTGCTTACTTTAGCGCCGGGAGACGAACTTGGGGTTACGGCTAAATTTAGTGACGGCAGCGTGGCTAACTACAATGCGCGTCGAGAAGAGGGTAAAGTCAAGCGTCCTCAACATGATGGGCCGGGGGCAAAAAGTCTTGTCCACCGTTCGGTTGCGGCAGCGCTTTCGGGTTCTGCAACCACGGCACGGAAGGCCTTTCTCGAGTGGTCAAGTAGTGACGTCACGAGAGAAGACATACTCGCATGTCTACCAACCGCATTACACGGAAAGTACAAAGACATTGCGGAGCACCGGGGTCGTGACCTGAGTGAGACGAAAACTCTGATTGAGGTTTTGAACTACGCAAACTCTCGGACACGCGAAACATCAAAAGAAATCAAAGGTGCGGAGTTAATTCTTGAAAGCATTGGTGATTCTATCGATGCGAAACCTACCGATGAAACTATGGAGAAGATGCGGTTTGCGGTTGCAGAGGCTCGTGAGATCCTTGATGCATCTATCCGAGCAGCGAACTCAGGTATGACTCAAGAAGAAAAAGAGTCTGAGTTGACTAAGCTTGCGGAACAACTCAACGCTTGGGAACAAAACACGTTGACGTGCGAGCAACAAAAGAAAGACTTGTTGGCTCAGCTACCTCACAAGGGAGAGAACGTTGACTTGGCGATTCAGATTGTGAATGTCGCGACGGAGCACTCGTTAGATCAGTGTCCTGTGTGTAGTAGTTCTGTTGGGCTTGAGCATCTACAGAGGTGTCAAGCATTCTACGAAGAGCAGATACAGTCTTGGGAACAGCAATCTCAGTCAATCATTGAGAAGTTGTCTGAGGCAGACAAAGCGATTGGTAGTTCGAATCAGAATGTTGTGGCGGTTCAAGCTGAGATTGACCGTGTTCGTAACATTCCTGTCTACGCGAAGGATGCTCGCGCTATTCCTGTTAGCGAGGCGCAGTCTCGCCTGGAAGTCGCAATGGATGCTTTGGGCAAGATGGAGGTCGTGAAGGATCGGTGGAATGATTTGACCAACGCACAGAATCGAATCAAGTCGTTAGCCAATGATCACGAAAGCTACCGTGCCTTGCGGATCGCATGCGAGCAAGCTGTGGGTAACTTGTTGTCCGAGCAAACTCGTACGTTTACAGAGTCAGTTCAGAAGTATCTGCCCGAGCATTGGGTGTTCAAGATTGAACTGATGGATGGTGATCGCGAAGTTTTCCGCATGGGTTTTGAGCGTGACGGCAGACTTCACTGTGCTTTGTCTGGTGCAGAGTGGGCTACAGTCATCACTGCGGTCAGCATGGCCGTTACGTCTAAACTTGACGTTAGCGATCCTGCGGTCCTGGTGCCGTATGACAGAGCGTGGGACACGCGTACTTTGTCGGCTGTGATGAAAGGCTTTCTTAACTTTGAAGGTCAAGTCATTATTGCGAGCACTGTCCGCCCGATGGGTCGTCCGCCGAAAGGTTGGACTATCATCGACATGGATGAGGTGAGCAGGGGTTGGGTTGAGCCTGAAGTAGAGCCTGAACCTGAGGTTGAGACTTTACCCGTTGAGCCCAAGCCAAAGAAAGCCAAGCGAAAGAAAGTTCGTAACGATGGTGGTTTAAGTGTGATCAGTCGAAGCGCACGTAAGTTGGAAGAGCGTGGTTACAGCATGGCAGATATTTTGACCATGACAAAAGAAACTGCGTCTCATATCATCGATAATAATATTGAGCCTCACACCGTAACAATCTTGTCTGACGGTGGTTTTGAGATAAACAAAACGGACAATATTCTACCGATTAACCTTCCGCCTGCACCGAGATAGATGTTCTGCTTTAAGTGTGGACATAAGACAAAAGTTATTGATTCACGGCACTCAGACTCTCGGAGTGTCGTGACTAACTTTATTTCTCTAAAAGAATACGTCGGTCGGTATACTCAAGACTGGGTGTACCGCCGACGTAGGTGCACGAATTGCTCCGAAACATTTGGAACTGTAGAACTTTCTATTGAGGATCTACAGAATGGTTGGGAGCATAAGTACTAAATGTCTGTCACAATGTATTTCGTTACAATTTGAAACTGATATTTTTTACCGGCACAATCCACACTATAAGTAGGCGTACTACGACTACCTGAGGGCTTGCTTGGGGCCTGTTTAATCGTTGTAATCGCTGCATCAAAAGATGTTTGATCACCGAATGACAGCGTGAATTCCCCTGAATTTGTCAGCAGGTACACTGACTTGGGCTTGAAAGCAGGTGTCGGTGGTGGTGCTGGTGTAGGTTTGGGTTGCGCTTTTGGTTTCGCAGTAGATTTTTTGGGTGCAGCTTTTTTTGGCGCGGCTTTTTTTGTCGTGGTGGTTTTTTTCGGTGCAGGTTTTTTCGCTGCACTCTTTTTGGCGGCTGGCATAATTCCTCCTTGTCAGCTTGGTAACTATAACAGGAAGTCACATTTTGTGGTTTGACACAGCATGACAGAACTCGATAGTGTTGAGGGGTCGGGCAGAAAATTGCTTGGGTTGATGGCTCAACGACCGTTGTGTCTCGATCATTGTTGGGTTTGATATTGCAATATTTTTAGGCGGTGAAGATGGAAGCTGATGGCACAGTAGGGATGGAGAGCCCTGGTAGCCAAAACGGAAGTGGTGAACAAACTTCTGTAGTTGAGCGTGGCACAGACATAGTTCGTACTTTAATCGAGCGCTTAGGTGAGGGTGGTAGACCGCAACACCGGGCAGCTTGGGAGTCAGTTCAGAATCCCGATGTCATTAACCTGATGGTTGAGGCATGGTTGGCTGATGAAGCGCACATGATGACCACGTTGACGATGATTGAAATGGTTCCGCGTCAGGTACAGCGGGCGCGTCAGTATCGACGAACCATTGAAACGTTAGCAAATGAAATACGACGCAGACGTTCAGACGAAATACTTGCTGAGATCGAAGAGCAGTTGGGTGAGTTACCAACAATCGACGTGATGTTGGATGGGGGAGCGCCTCCACCGAGCATCGTGACGCGTCAAGTGTTATCGACCTTACGTGCGCCGCGTGGTTTCGAAGTGGACTTTAACGGTGTATATCGTTTAGCTGGTCAGCCCGATGGGTCTATATCACGCACAAGAATTGCGTTAGCGCCCATCTTCATTGCCGGTAGAACTATTGATGTTTTGACGGGCGAGACCAAACGTCTGTTGGTTTGGCGTGGAGCAAGCGGCTGGCGCTCAAGAGTTGTAGAGAGGCGCACAATTGTTGACACGTCAAAGATTATTAGTCTCTCAAACTGGGATGCCCCTGTAAGCACAAACAATACACTGCACATGGTTTCGTATCTGTCAGAGTTCGATGCCGAGAACGCAGCACGCTTTCCTGTTGTGCAGTCTGCATCTTCTATGGGCTGGCAACCAGATGGTGGTTTTCTGTTGCCCGATATGTATTACTCATCTGATCGGCGAACGAACCAAGACTTTGCACTTACACCACCTTCTGGCCTGGAAACTCTGTCGGGTGGTTGGAAGACAAAGGGAACGTGGGATGAGTGGTTGGATGCGATGCGTCGAGTAGAAATGTTTCCGTACATGTACATTGCGACGTATGCGAGTGCTGCCGCACCACTGTTAGAGGTTTTGCACATACCGGGTTTTGTTTTGGACTTTAGTGGTGAGACAAGTGGTGGTAAGACAACTGCACTACGATTTGCTGCCTCAGTGTGGGGTAGACCCGCAGAATCATATCCAACAGCTATGTACTCCTGGGATGCAACAAAGGTTTGGATCGAGAGAACCAGCGGGTTTCTCAAGAACTTACCCCTCATCCTCGATGAGACAAAGCGCGCCCGGCACACCAGGATTGTCCGTGACGTGATCTATGACTTTTGTCAGGGTCAGGGTAGGGGTCGTGGTTCTGTCGAGGGCACAAGGCACACAGAGTCTTGGCGATCAATACTTATTAGTAGCGGTGAGGGTGCAGCGACATCGTTCTCGCAGGATGCAGGCACGCGCGCCAGAGTGCTGTCACTGAAAGGCAAGCCGCTCGGCGATGATGTAGTGGTGGGTTCAGCCGCCAGCGAAGATGCTCAAGCGCTGTTGGCCAACACGTATGGTCATTTGGGGCGTAAGATGGTGGAGTATCTCGTAGCGAACAGGGAACGTCACGGTGACATTCGTGCGGTGTTTCAGGTGGCGCGTCAGAAGTATTCAGAGATCGCCACGTCTGCGGTGGCCAGGAGGCATGCCGGGCACCTCGCGGTGTTGGAGGTGACGGCGAACATTGTGCACAGTTTAGGCGTGCCGGTGCCGTCAGTAGATCCGTTTACGTCGTTGTTGGAATCTCAAGAGCAGGCAGGCTTGGACGCGGATCGACCGCTGTCTGCGTTGCAGGACTTTCTGACGTGGTGTGCAACTAATCAGAAACGGTTTTGGGGGCGAGGTGAAAGAGACCGGGAGGGTAACACCAAGGCTCCGTCGCAAGGATGGGTTGGCGCTTGGGAGAAGTCAGATAGTTGGGATACAATCGCGGTGACTACGACGGCGTTCAATAGTCTGATGCGTGAGTTGGGTCACGATCCTGACGAGATTGTTTCTCGGTGGAAAGACCGCCAGTGGTTGAAGTTGAGTGGCGGTCGGCAGCAGGCGCGTAGCAGAGTTGTTCGTGTCGATGGTCAGCCCACGCGGTGCTACTGCATTGACCGGCACGCAGCGGATATGGCGATTGAATCTGAATAGCGGCATTTGCTTTAACCTCGTAACTCCGATGCGATCCACGAGGCGCCAAACCACGACACACGAATACGCGGCGACGGTGAAATGAAAGCCGCGCGTTCATGTGTTGAAAAAATGAGGGGCCGAAGCCCCTGTTTGATATGATTACGACGCGATGTAGGCGCATCCGTGCCAAAAGGCGAGAAGCCAGATGAAGGCGAATACGAAGTCATACATGTCATACATTTGGTAAGTCCTCTGGATAGTTGTGTCTGACTGCCCACTCGGCGTCAATGATGAAGAATGCGGGGCCGGCCTCGTCGTCGTTGAGCATCCGAGGTACGAGCGCGAGTATTTCGTCGAAAGCTTGCTCGTGTAGTGGAACAGTCTGTGTGGTGGATGGTGGTGTGGACATAGTTAGTGAATCAGGAATCCTATTACTGGGACGTGTGGATGGGATAGAGGATCGCAGAGGCCACATGTATTACAATCGCGGCGCCCTACCTGGGCGGGACAAAGCACGACAGCCCGCCCATCTGGGGTCGTGTATTGTTCGCCATTCCATTCGGGTGTGTGTTTTAGTTGTGGTTTACGTGATCCTGGTGCTTTGTGTGAAGTGATGGTGACGGTGGCACGCCAGCCTGCGTCGACGGCTTGGTCGGCCTGGTCCAGTGTGTCGGTGGATGCCATAGCGAGGCCTTTGAGGTGCGAGCCTTTTGTATGAAAGAAGTGTGTGTAGATGAGCATGCCTTTGAGTCCAGCTTTGCGAACTGCGGTATGCCAACGTTGTACGGTGGTGCGATCGAATATGTTTGGATCGCCACCTACGGCGCCGCGAACGTAGCGGGCTGCACGGCGTGCGTTTGCGAGAGCGTAACCGAGTGTGTACTCTTCGGGGTAGTCCTCTGCACGACGACGCATGGCTGCGTGGCCACCTTGGGTTTGGCCTTGCCAGTAGTAGCAGCCACCACCTTCGTTTGACTGGGGGTCTTTACGGCGCCACTTGCATCCTGCGCATGAGGCATTTGTTTCTTGGAGTGTTTCGCCGACATACCCCTGTGGTATATTGCCGGTTTTGGTATTGCGTGATGTAGGACGCCATAACATTGACATGGGCTTTCCTATAGGATGGCTACACGAGGACCGTAGAAATCGTGTGTTGCGTTGTATGTGGTAGACAATCGGGCGAAGTCGGATTGGTAGATCGGCGTTTTTGTGCCGAGGGTTACGAATGAATCGTAGTTGTAGGGGTCGTAGATGATACGTTTGTATTCGTGGTCATGCCGGGCGGGTATTTCGAAGCTGTTTTCTACGAGTGTTCCGCGCGCAAATGCATGTACGTTTTTGCGGCGCGTTTTTAGTACGCGTGCACGACCGCCTGGTTGCACTACCCATTGAATATCGCGCAGTTGTACGTAATGTTTGTGTGCGATGACTTTGCCTTTGTGGCGTACACTGAAGCAGTTTTTGTTTAGGTTCCAATAGACTTCAACTTTCATTGTCGTATCCGAGTTTGAGTAGCGCGCAGGTGTTGCTGAGCCAGTGGGCGGCTTCTGCGCTGGAGGGAAAACGTGCAGCAACGAAACCATCGGGTTGCACAGAAACTACGTTCCATCCGTTGCCGTCCATGTGGTCGTCTAAAGGGTCAAAGTACAGGCGCCATTCGGTTGGTTCGTTCGGTGTCATTGTAACTCCAGGATGGACTCGATCCATTGTTGGTTTTGGGTTTCGGTGATTAGCGACCATAGGGCGTCGACCTCGGTTTGGATCAAGTCGGTGTCGCGTTTTCCGATTTCGTCGTCGATCGTTTCGACGTGAGTGAGCATTTTTTCCAGCAATTTTGGGTAATTCATGTTGCTGTTCTTTGAAACGCTTCACGTAGAAGATTCCAATCGATATCATTCATGGTTCCTCCATCTTCGGATGCAATTAGTACGTGTTCGATTACAGAACGTAGGTATGAAATAGTTTGTTGTGGTGTCATGATTGATCTCCTTGGGATTCCATTTGTTCCCAATCGGGTTCGGGGCTGTCGTTCCAGTTCGGAACCACACTGTATACTTTCTCACCGCCTTCGATGCGCGTCAGTTGTTTGGGCGTGACTGCAACTGGTGTTGGCTCTGTCAGGGTCCAAGTCTCTCCATCGTCCAGTACATAGATGATCATTACTTACCTCCTTCGATTTTGTATGCTTCCCATACGTGATGGGCGCGGTCGAATAGTTGATTCAATTCTGTGGGATCTATGTCCATTTCTGAGCACACTGCGTTAGCATCAAAGTTTTCTTGTGTTGCTGCTATCTCGCATATTAAACGTGCAAACTGTATTAGGTCATTGTTCCACATCACTGACCTCCATCATTGTCGAATCCCATGGCCGCACAATCTTCCTCGAATGCGTCGTGATCTGTTTTGTAGCGTTCAAGCGTTTGGCCTATAAAATACGCTTGCAAGTCTGTTAGACTCAGCGAATCCCAAACTGCCTCGGCTAACTTCCATCGGTTTGCTTCGGTGTTTTCCATCACTCACTTCCATCGGTATTATCGAGCATGTCCATGTCTTTGAGCACTTGAACGGCTGTATCGAATAGGCCTGTTTCGTTCCGGTATCGTTGGCACAACTCTGTTGCGAGTGCCTTCTTCAGTTCTTGGTGGGTCATCCCGTCTATGGCCATCATCGCGATGTATGCTCTATTGGTTGCAGTGTTTTCCATTACTCACCTTCCTTAAGTTTGAATGAAGAACCTGCCGTCGCAGGTATCGATTATTGTCGACAGTTCGCTGAGCAGTTCGGTCTCGCCTGCTGTCTGCAGAAAGTGTTTAAGTGCGTGCCAGCTAGTTTCGTTAATTCCGTGGTCGTCGTCCAATACCGCCAAGACGAAGTTGCGAAGTTGTTTGCTCATGTTTTTATCCAAGTGTATAGACAGCCATTCGATCGATAGACTTCGTTGCGCCAATCGGTTGCGTATTGCGTTGTCGGGGGATCGGCCTGCTGTATGAGAGAGACTGGACAGTCCCATTGTGCGGGCCCCATCGATTCGTCTACGTCTTTGTATCCCCAATCACCGCCGTAAGATGACAACTTAAACAGACAGATAAATGAAGGTTGATCTTTGTGTTTTAGTAGCATCCATATATGCTTTCCGAAGTTGGTGGCTTTGCGGTCGATGATTTGCCAATCACCTTTGGAATAGTAGTGTTCGAGCGTATCGACTACGTCTTGTCTGGTGTGGAATCCTGTAATAGTGCCCATGATTAGCGTTCCATTTGTTCGAGTTTCCAGTCTTCGTATCGTCGGTCGTCTTCAGCATCTTGCAAACCTTGGTGGTGGTCAGCGGTGCCGTCAGTCATGCACTGATCGACCTCATGATCTTCGAGTTCGATTACCTCACCGGTTTCACAGTTGATAGCTTTGATGATTTCGGTTTCCTGGTATGCGGGGTAGTACACGCATTCGACTTCGATTTCGATAGTACGTGTGATGTTGTAGGTGAACTTTTGTTTATGCATCGGTTGGCTCCAGGGATTTGCGGTAGGCTTCGTAGGCTTTGAAGTTGCGTTCGAACTCTTCGAATGAACCGTGGTTGTCCCAACGTTTGCCGTTGAGTTCGCACCATTGACGGAAGGATAGTGGCGTGTCCATAGGTGGCTCCTTTGTTTTACTTTGCTTCATAGGTGAGGATGGGTGCCCACGAACCATTGGCGTAAGTTTCAATGGTTACCTGGTTGTCGTAAGGTGCGCCGTCCGCGACAGTCATGCGGCTGAGCCATACACGTTTCTTGGGGGCTTTGACTTTTAGGTTTCCGGTCCATGCCTGTTCTATGGTTGGTAAAGCTTGGAGTTCAGCGAGTGTGTATATGGATTTCATGGGTGCCTCGTGGGGTTTAGGATTGCATGGTTTGGTTAGTACTGGGCTGGTTAGGGCAGGATAGCAATGTGCTGTTTCGGCGCGGCGTGGGGAAAAATGCATGGTCCGGTTCGGATTGGTCGGGGTTGGGCTGCAATGGGCTGGTCCGGATCGGGCCGCATTGGTGAGCACTGGGCTGGTCTGGAATGGCCTGGTAAAATTGCATGGTCTGGTGAGTTGGGGCGGGGCCAGAAACGGATAGTCGCGGCCTGGAATGATGAGGCACCTGTACGCCGTGCCTCCCTGCGCGATATAATTACTTGGCGGCGGCGCTGTTCATACGGTACTTGCCGTTTGAGTCAGCGACTGATACGTCGAAGCGACCCCATCCCCAGCCACGGCTGGCACCGATACCGGTGTACATACCTGCGTCGGTGATGTACTTGATGATGGCATCTGCATCCATTTCGTCTTGCATGTACGTGATGGTGATCTCGGCAGACCAGTCGTAGAATACAGCCCGAGTCTTGGGAATCATTTTGCCGTTGACTTTGACGAGTGATTCATAGTGGAACCGATCGTCTTTTAGTAGACCCTTCAATGTCTTGGGGCCGTCGTAGTCGAGTACGGCATCACGCATCACACTGCAATAACGTTTACATGCGGCACCACCTTTACTTAGTTTGGCGCCTTCGATAAGGGCAGCGCGAATGTTTTCGGCAGGTATAACTACCTTGCCTTTGTCGTCGAGGTAGAGGCACGCTTCGAATTCGACGAGCGCCATTTGATCAAGGATGGCATCAACGTCGGCGGTCTTGCCTTTCTTTTTAGTGTTGAGTTCCTTGAGACGGCGGGCGTATTTATTGCGTGGGTTTGCGGTCTGGTTGTTTTGCAGCATGAGGCGGTCGCCTTGCAGCAGGAAAGTTACTTCGGGCATTAGTGGTCCTGTGTTGTTGGGGTGTGGGTTGGCTGGACTGGAGCGTCCTGGTAGCGTTGAAGACGGTTGGCCTCGACACGCGCACGGCGAACGTGACTTGCGAGTGCAGACATGCGGGTTTCTGCGGCCTGCTTACGACGGCGATCTTCATCAGAGAGTTCGCTGTTGCGGGTTAGACGCAGGATCTTGCGTCCACGACCAATCGTTTTGCTGATGTCTTTGAGAACGTTGGTGTCAACGAAGGCAACGTTTTCGTCGGGCT
>CEQB01004503.1_pt1 | contig 18510 bp, 6 predicted proteins | sample 530581 | NCBI WGS metagenome assembly CEQB01 (sample SAMEA2620588, study PRJEB7988) | marine metagenome | biome: marine biome (ENVO:00000447); feature: deep chlorophyll maximum layer (ENVO:xxxxxxxx); material: "saline water (ENVO:00002010), including plankton (ENVO:xxxxxxxx)" | depth 75 m
GACATATCACCTGCACTTCTAAGACCATAAATGTCTTGTAAAGCCATTTGATATCTCACACTGAACATATTTGATCCCGCACCACCTTCGTCGAATTGAAAAACCTTTGTGACAGAAACGATTCTTTTTGAATCGTCTGGCTGAACGGCATCGTTGGGTCCAGTAAATCCAAAAGAATCGGTGTCTAAATATCCATTATTAATATCTGCTTGAGTAATTTTATGTTTGTATAATGCTCTTTCAGCACCATCAAAATGATACTCATTGAACATTTGCAAAGCATCATCTAGGGCATCCTCTAGTTGAGCATCATCAACATTGATCTCGATGACTGGTGCGCCCAGTTTTCTTAGAGCATATTGTTTTAGTTCTTCTCTTGATGAAGGCGTGGACATCTATTGCGCTCCTTTTCCTTTTATATGTATTAGAGCGGGGCTTCCTGCGTCTTTTCAGACTAGAGAAAGGATGCCTTTTCATCTAAATGTGTCAGCCATTCGTGATCGTGCCGTCAATGAGATTTCTAGGAACCATTGTTTCAACTGATCTTGTCGCCTTGATAATCTTTGGTGGACTATCAGACATACCCTTCACACAGAGAATATATCTCTTATCAAGTGTTTGGGCATTGTCGTAAGCCTCAATACGAATCGCTTGATTTGGGAAGTTAGCAGCACCACTCTCGTTGTAATGGTATACACTTCTTAAATCCGCTTCAAAGGAGTTCGGATTAGTGTCGGATGTTGATCCAAACCGAGCAACTTTAAACAAAAGGCACTGGTCATTACTTGCCACTGCACTACCACTCCCAACGATGATGTCATAAGTAAACTTAACCACATTACCAGCGTTTGCAGCACGAACAACCAGAGCATTGTTTGATGTTGCTCCTGCACCTGTATATCCGTCACCACTGATTGATGGGAGTGTGCATCCAGAGAATTGATTGTCTTTAACACTGATAGCCACAAAGCCGTCACTGTAATTTCCAGAAACTCTATTCGGGAATGGAACATTGAAGAAGTGATCTGCATCTGTAATGTTTGGAGCAGAAGCACCAATGTAAGAACTTGCGGCAGAAATACCAAACGTTCTGATCGTGCTACCTGTCAGTGATGGGAAAGACATTTCGTCAACAAGGTAGCCGCGATCTGTCTGATTACTTGTTGTCGATCCATAGATGAGATATTTTGCTCTCTTATTAAGAGCATCATATGTAAGTTCAATGTCAATACCAGATCCGGTAATCTGCAATTCTTCAACTGTTGATCCAGCGGTAATTGAGTTGCTTGCATCTCTAAACGTGCTTACAGACCCAGTATTGCCTGTTGTTCCGACAGCACCTGTAGCACCTGTCGCACCAGTAGCACCAGTGGGTCCGGTTCCACCACTTGCTCCGACTGATCCAGCCGCACCCTGTTGACCTCTTCGTGCAAAGGTGACAAAAGCATCTGGTGTTGCACTTGCGATTGAACCACTTGATGCAATTGTATCGAAGGTAAGTTTGTAATATGAACCTCTATCATCAGGAGCCTCAGAAATTTCACCAGCGAAGAATACCGGAGTTGAAGCATCGGGAGAAGTAACAAGAATCGTATCCCCATCACCAATCACTCCACTTGTAAACAGCGATGTAATGGTTGTACCATCTTTATCGGTTTCACTAATTCTTAAGAATTTTCCGCTTGATGTGGTGCTTGGGCTGATGACAATCTCACCGCTTGCTGGTGTGATATTTGTATTTGCAGTGAATTTCTTAAGAGTATATCTCAAGCCTGCGTTACCAGTTGCACCTGTCGCACCCACCGAACCAGTCGCACCAGTCGCTCCTGTGTTTCCTGTTGCTCCAGTTCCGCCAGCACCGGCGATATGATAAACATATACACCAGTCGTTCCGGCAGTTGTTCCAAAGGTCAATCCTGTTGATCTATTTGTGTTGCCGGTAAATGTAAATGTTTTGGTTGTATTTGTAATTCCCGTAACTTCTAGTGAAGAGTGACCAACACCACTAATATCTTGGAGATACAGTCTGTCTTTTTGGTCAGCCTTGATTGCACTAAAGTAAGTATTGAGATTTTCACCATTATCGCTTGTCACACTAAGAACAATTGTGTGAACAGTACCCGCACTCGTATCAGTTAGTCTACCTGCACTGTTTCCGGGATTGCCACCAACGACGTACTTGAATCCAGCATCACCACCAGTTCCTCCAGTTGCACCTGTCGCACCAGTGGACCCCCTTACACCAGCACCACCAGCAGATCCGGTAGCACCAGCGGGACCAGTTGCTCCTGTTGCACCCGCAGCACCAGTGGCTCCTAACGCACCAGTGGCTCCAGTCGTTCCATCACCTGCACGAACAAAGTTAAAGAAAACATTGGAATTGTTTGCAAATGTTCCGCCCTCTGTTGTCGCACCACCACTGAACGTAAACACGTTTGCCGCCGATGTGACTCCTGTGACTTTGAGGGAGAAAAGACCTGTAGGACTCTGTAAGAAAACCAAATCCCCACCATTTGTGGTGCTGATAGAATTAAGGAAATTATTAATATTCACACCATACGAGTTTGTATTGTGAATTTTAATTTGTGTTCCTGTGTAAGAGAGTTGACCTGATGCTGGTGTTCCTGTGGTCTTATATCCGTAAAGAATACCACCCATACCAGTCGCACCAGTGGCTCCCGTTGCACCTGTAGCACCAGTGGCTCCTGTTGCACCCGTAGCACCAATGGCTCCCGTTGCACCAGTGGCTCCAGTTGCACCTGTAGCACCTGTGCCTCCAACAGCCCCGGTTGCTCCGGTTGATCCCGAACCCGTTCCTGTAACTTGGAAAGTTAAATTAAGGGTTGAACCCGATGAATCATAAGAACTACTAATTGTAATTCCAGAACCAGATGTTGCGAAATTGATTGTTTCAAAGGATGCACCACTCGAAGCAATTCTTGAACCGTTAACATCAATATTTTTGATTACATCTTGGGTTGTTCCATATGAACCAGATCCAATGATCTTAATTCTCTCAAGAATATTTCCATTGGAATCAGTTTCAGTTCCACCAGAAGCAACGGCTGTGCCTTGCTCGCCAATTATTACGAATCCATCAACATCGGCAGCAGAACCACTATAGTCACCAACCTTAACTTTCACCTTCGAGTCAATCGTAATTCCAGCAGTTCCGGCTGTGAATGAGGACTGTAAGGTGATGTTTTGTCCTGCATTAAATCTAAGTGAGGATGCCAAAGTGCTTCCATTGATTTGAACAGGTCCGGTTGTGCCAGAAACGATGACTTCTGACAGACCATTTACCAAATCTTTGTATCCAGCAGATGCACCAAAAGAGGTAAGAACTTGACCATTTTTGCCAAGTGTTCCACCCATCAAAAGATTTCCGCTTGCAACATTCAAAGAGCCAAAAGTATCTCCACTCGTTGATGTTTGTTCACCGCCAACGACAACACTACCTTGCTGATTAATAAAGAATGGAGTCTTTGTTCCAAAACTTGCACCAGATCGATTTCCTTTGACAACAAAATTTGCGTCATTGCCAGTCGCAGCAAGGAAAAGATTTACTTTCTTAATTTCATTTGGTCTAATTACTACTTGATTTGATTCGATGTCAAAACCAAATGTTTGACCACCAACCTCTTCAAAAATGAAGTCAGCAGAAATACCCTTTGATGATCTTGATTTGTAGTGAACAGGACCGATGGGATTTGTGACCCCAAACAAACCCAATTCTCTATCAGTTTGATCAATAATAATATACGGTGCAGAGGCATTCGAGTCAATCGTCCCGGCAGTGTTACCACCCGCAAACTGCAAAACTGACTTGTTGCCAGAGGTTCTTAAGTATCGAATAAATGCACCAAGTTCACGGATATTTGATCCGGCGTAATTACCATCTCTCAAGTAAATTGAGGCAGTGGCTCCCGTAGTTCCAACGAGTTGAATATTTCCTCGACCAAGATTACCAGATCCGGCTGTGGTCGTACCAACAACCAGTCCGCCCGATGCACCCACGAAAAATCTATCACCCGTTTCTCCGATGAATAATCTTTGTGGTGCAAACGTGGATCCGGTCGTATTGAAAACAACAATATCACCTTTTTGTCCGGTGGTGGGAAGATTAACAACCGCCGAAACAGTCACATCTCCGGTCGATCCGTTTACTGTTCTTACAACATTTCCATAAAGTTTTGATCCAGTGAAATCAACTGTACCACCGGGAAATTTAGTATGACTTCCAGAGAATGTGACACCACCAAGGAAGGTTGAAGTGCCGCTAGTTGTGCCATTACCCGTTCCTCTTACAAATTTTGGTAATCTAAAAGATAATTTTGCAATACCTGTGTTTGTGAGATAGTCGAGGGAAAGACCAGCACCAGTGGAAGTATTCGTTCCGACTGTAACACCATAAATTTCAAGTGGATTGATTGCATCAATCAAATCATTTGTGCGATTGAACCAAATTTTGAAAGTATCAGATGTTAAAAGTTTATCAAGAGTCAATCCTGCGATTGATCCTCCTGAAAAGCCGGGTGGTGGTGGATAGTTAGACATTCATTGACCTCTGTATATGTATCACGTTTTGATAAGATAATTGATAGAAACGAATGGTGGCATTTGCTCGTTCATTTTTTCATCTAATAACGCCCCCGACAAATCAGTGCCGCTTGACTTAATAAGATCAGAGAGTTTGGATCTACCCGCATCAGAATCTCCGCTGCCAAAGTGATTACCTCTGGTGTTTTGATAACCCTTTTGACTGTCAGACCAAATTTCAAGTAGACCTGCATTAGCCACAGCCGAACCCTCATTCGTATCTCCATCAGGTACGGTTGGGTTTGGATTAAGATGATTATGCCCCATCAATGTGTAAGAACCACCCGTCGCACCAAGACTTCGAGTTTTAGCATCCGATGAGAAATTGACAGGGGTTCCGCCACCAGATGACTGATTCAAACCACCACCAGCGGCATTTGTATTTGAACCCAATGGGACTCTTCCTCTTAAGTCAGGAAGTCTAAATTCATTATTGGTATTAAGTTCTGTTGCTTCTTCAGCATTACGAGCGTATGATTGTCCGACTACACCAAACAGAGCCGGATAACCACCACCATCAGAAGCAGAAACAATTCTACCATCACAGGGAAGATATGTTCGATTGCTTGATGGTCCGGCGATGCTGGCTGGAACTTCACCGGATTCCATAAGCCCTGCATATGGAACAAGAGTGCCAGTTGGAACTGCGGTATTTGTTAATCCAAAAGCACCAAAGGCACGACGAATAGGAACTGCCGCCAAGAATTCAATGAACGGAATTCCACCAACGGTATCAGCGTCATCCGTAAATACAACTTTCACAACATATTTGTTGAATGCTTGATTTGCAAATGTATCGGGTGGATTTGCATCTGCACCTTCTTTATAAGTTGAGTAAGTCAAACTTACGACAGCATCATCCTTGGGATCGGGGAGTGATGGATTACCTCCAAGATAAAGTTGATAATATCTCGCTTCATCAATATTGTCTGAGTTTACTTCAATACCTTGTGGTTTTACAAAAACCAGTGGTGCGCGTCCGGGGAAGAAACCATCTATGAAAACTACAATATCATCTGCTGGTGCAGCCTCATCCATTTCAACAATTTTAGTATAATATCGAGCCAATCCGGGTGCGGCGAGATCAGATCCACCATCAAGAGCGAGTTCATCAACCACTTGATTATTTTCTACAATTCCAGTGGTGGCATCATTTGAAATCATTTTTGATGCCAAAAGTGAAACCCTATCGGTGTCGATAGTAGTGGAGTGATTTGTTGTATTTTCTAAAGTAAATTTCAAAATACCATTGAGATAATTATTTCTACCACCAAATCCTCTTTCATAAGTTCCATTTTCCACCAGTCTGATTGGAAGATCACTACCAGAATCTCCATCAAGAAGAATGCTGTTATTAAAGTCAGAGTCTACATTTGGTGAATTGGAAACATAAAAAGTGTTTGCGGTGACATCTGTATCAGTAAGTCTAAGATTTGCTGTGGGTGTAGACCCAGAGGTAAAGACACATCCATAAATTCCTACGCACAATCTTTTGTCAAAGTATGCAGTGTTTGTTCCTCTGTTTGTTGGGAGATACAAAGGTCCGAAGTTTTCGGTGTCATTTGGAGTGTTTGTGGTTCTTACTGACACTGACGTATCGTTCGATGAAATTGCTAAAGCGTAATCTCCATATGGTAGATAAACAGGAGAATCAAAAACAAAGTCAGTAAATGTATCACCCGCATCTTGCAGATTTCTTGGAGACTCCACTGATGGATCGGTGGCAACATTATCATCCACACAAGACTGGACAAGTTCTGAGAAGGGTAAAATAATTGAGGATGATGGAATACCATCAATCACAGGTCGGATCGAAATCTGAATAGGCGTGCCTGTATCAGAAGCCTCATCAAACCATAATCTTACTTTATTAATAAACGCACCATTTGGATAGCCAGACGGGTCTACCGAGAAAATTTGATAAATTGGATTAATAGTATTTAAAGTTGCATCAGAAGTTGAATTAAATAACTCGTCGAAATTTTCGAGCCTTGTGCTGTTTGACGTTGATGAAACTCGTTTAACAACTGGCGGTCTGATGAATGTTTCGCCATTCAAATCAGTATTGATCGCACCCTGAGCATAGAAAATAGCATCGGCAGAGGTTGTTGCCTTTGTGACATCACCTGTTACATCATCTGTAATTAAAAATTGTTTTTTACCAACTGTGTAAGTGTCGGTTGGCAACTCATAAGTGATGGAGCAAGAGCCATCAGAGGAAACTGTATAACCATTTTCGGTATTACCAACAATAGAACCATCAAAGAAAAGATACACCGTAGAGTCTGGTCGCAAACCACTAGCGGTCAATGTGATTGTTCTTGCTGGAATATAAGGTCTAATTGAAAGATCAACAATTTTGTTGCCAAGACGTTCAATGATTCTCTTGGATAATGCCCTAGCGACAAATGAAGTTTTTGAACTTTCGGTGTAAGTTCTGTCAAGTGGGTTGGTGTCTTGATCAAACGGATCAATGCTCATTGTAGAGAACCAATGGAATTCCCAGTCCCTCCAAGTGGTTCCAAATCCATTGTTTCGTCCGGCAATATTTCCATCACCATCTTTAACAACGACTGAAAACTCCCAGTTGTTAAGTTCACCATCAAAGTTTGATGCAATTTTAGGTCGCTTTGTTTCACTCCAGTAGTTTACACAATAAGGAGAAAGATCAAGTTTTCCATAGTAGTCGATACTACCGAATTCATTCAATCTTTCTTTTGCATCACATTCAAAATCAGATGAAATGATAGCCTCGGTGTAATCTGATAAGATAAGATCACCATTAATTGTTGCACCGCTTACATCTGAAACAACTGGTGTTTGAATGCCAACGCTTGAACTAACAAAAGGTGGTCTAAGTCTATTTCGCACAGGATCAATAGACGCATTATAATTTACTCTGGTTAAATCAGCGTTTCCGTGTCCAACAAACTCGTCAACAAAAATACCCGTCAATGATACTGGTGCGATATTTTCAAGACTTTTTGTTCTGTTGGAGGCATCATTGATGAGTTGCCGGGTGTAGTTAAATTCAGAGTCAAGTTGCTGAGTTCTTTCAATTTCACCAATTTCCCTCATAGTGAATCGTTGATTGTCAATATACTCAATTCTAATATCTTCTGGTGTAGTCGCATATGCAGGAACAATCAATCTGTAAAGTTCCATATCATTTGGAGAAACATATGGAGGCTCGGGGAATGTAGCCAACTCACCTTGAACAAGTTTAAATGTTCTATCTTGAGTTAATACTAAACTATCGATTCTTGCACCAAAGTTTACAGTGACAACTTCACCATTGCCGGGATCAATGATAGGATCACAGTTGCTTGGATTCAGAGGATCAATACTATAGTTGAATGAACCACCGACTCCTGAAACCGTGGAAATAACCTCATCGGCTCTAAAGTCAATAAACTCAGTAAGTTTGTGACCATTAAATTTTGGAATATCATTTGTTGCAACATTTGAATAACTATCTACGGTGAACGGACCATTTGAACCAGAGCGTTCATACTTTTTAAACACCACCGTCATTGTTGCACCATCAACAGGTGCAGTTGCATTTGCCTTTAGTGAAAGTGTTGACTCAAGATATGCCTCTTCCGTTTGACCATCATTCAAAACGAAATCATCAATCATATCAATGCCTGTGTCAGTATTTGTGACACTTAAAACTTCTTTCACATCAACAGAACCTAATCTTACTTCTTTAGTAGATGCTGTATAGGTTTGGTTTGAGGTAATACTACCACTTAGAGTTTTCTTTCTTACTGCCGACTTGTCTGTGATGTTGATTGGCATAAATGCAACAAAAGATGAGTTTGCAAATTGAGTTCCCACAAACATAGTGATTGTGTTATTTTTTGCATTCAGAGAAAATTGATCGGGTCTAACGATTGAAGTCGTGCCGGAGGCTCTAACTAAAACGGTTGGACCGATGGCAGAGCCATTCACCTCTCCTTTGAATCCCTCAAAAGTTCTTCTTCCGTCTAAAGAAGTAACAACTGCATTACCTTGAGGATTAACCGCTCCGGTAAATGTTCTGATACCCTCAAGATTGACGGGATTTGAAAGTTTATTTACACCGCTTCCAACTTTAAACAATCTTCGTTGTGAACCAGATTGCACCAAACCTTGCTGTGCCGTGAAGGTAATAAGATTGGAGGTTGACGATAGTGGATCGCTCGCTTTATCAGAAATATATGCAATATCATTTGGACCCTTGGTGGATTCAAAAGAAACATTTGCGACATACATTCTGACGGGCTGTTTACCAGTTCCAGATTTTCTCGCCATATGAAGCGGGTTAAATGTTCCAATTACACGAACATTACCACCACCAATATCCTCGTACATATACATTTTTGTTGAACGAAGGAAGATATTTTCTGTTGTTGTCAACAAATCAATAATAGCGTCATCTGTAAATTCAAAGAAAGATCCAAGTTGTCTTGAATACTGATTGGGTGTTTCAATTGTTTCAAGATTTGTTGGGTAATTTGAAATAAGTTTTATATTTGAAATCGTTTCAAATTCAAATCCTCTAACGTATGCTTTACCCGGTCCCAAAATAACACCAAATTTATTTGGGTCGCTTGAACCAAACGTGTTAAGATGTGTGTCAGTCTCCGCAGGAAAAGGATTGACTGTGTAGTGACCCGATTCATCAAATGTTCTCCGGGCAAGTGTTTTTTCTAATTCAGCATAGTTGGGATATTTAATTTTTTTGGTTGAATTGTTTTCAATAATACGAATCAACTCAACGTATGTACCGGCAGTATTTCCAATGACGCTGTAGCCATTTGCAGCAGATCCAGACAAACCTCGCTGTGACATCTTAAGATCAATTTTGTATCGATCCGCACCGGGGGAATTGAAATTATTAAATCCGAAGGATGGATCTCGTAGACTTGAATCATCGTCAACAGTAACAACACTACTATTTACATCAAATCCAACCGAGATAGTATTCTCTGAAAAATCTCTGTAGGATGCTGTCAAACCATTAAGCACAGTATTGTAAGGTGCATATCCTTGTGCATCATTTTGTGCAAAGTATCCATTGACATAATAAACTCCTGAATTGACAGATACAAAGTTTGCAACTGTACCAACCGCAGGAGCCGTCACACCAGACAAGGAGGTGATTGTGACACCAATATTGTTTGTCCCAACTGTTTCAATTCTTTGATTGTTTGTGTAAGATCCGGGTGTTAAGTATTGACAAAATAAGACTTGATATGGGTCATCGTTAAAATTAGTTTTGTTTGCAAATCCAACGATTTTAGCATCAGTCGTAATTCCCGAATTGGAAGCACGGATTGTTTGTCCGACCATTGATTCAAGAACACTTTCAGAAAGTTCTGTTTCTGGTGAAATACGAACAAACGCTGCTTTTGATGTAGAAACCTCACCCCCAAGAACAACGGAACCATTTTTAAAAATATGATTACCGAATCTTTCAATTTGGTTTTGTAAGATTGATTGTGCTTGTGATAACTCTCTTGCCTGAACGGGGTATCCGGGCTTGAACATCACCTGTAGAAATTTTTTACCTTCTTCATAATCATTGAAGTAGGGGGTTCCACCCATAAGTCCTCGATTGTATGCCGTCATCTTTTCCCCTTATTAGAAAGTAAAAATAATCTTGATAAATTCTGATTGTTCAGCAACCCTTTGAACCTTTTCAGCCATTCCTTGTATGTATACCAATTCACCAGACATATTATTGATCTGAGGCTCACTAACACTTAAAACTTCACACACTGTATCAGTAGGGCTTGATGATGTAAGTGGTACAATAATGTTGTCACCCCGATTAAAACCATATGTGCTTCCACGGGCTTTTACATCAGTGAGAAAAATTTCAAATTCATCTTCAACTGGCAAGTCTGTCACAGATACAATTTTTGCCTCAGAATCAGATGTGCGATTAAAAACTTTTTTGTCCAGAGCCACCAAGTTTGCTGCGTCACTGACTCCCTTAGCAACAACACCAACAGAGCCTCTAAAGGCACTTTTAGCGATGTTAAGTCTTGTGTCGGCAAATCTAGTTTCAAAAACTTTAAGTTTTTTGCTCAGTTGTGTAAATGTTCCATCTCGTTTATCCGCTGAAAGAACCGTCAAAATTTCATCTTTAATAAATGGTTTTGCCATATTACGAACATCAATTTCGCCAGCGACCTCTGAGCCTACATCAAGACTAAGGGGACCGTTTAATTCACCTACCACTCCAGACGAATTTCCAACCACAATATATGATTTGCTTGAGTCATCTAAATCAAATCCAACGAGACTTCCTGTTTCTGAAACTTCTCTCACCAAAACTGTGGTTGTTCTAAAGTCGTCAAAGTTTAGAAGTTCACCGGCATTTGGTAGACCTTCAGCAACTTTAGGATTTTTAAGAATGCCAATATTAATAAAATCGTTACCAATTCCCGACGCTTCATCGCTTGATAAATCTAAACTACCTTCAAATCTAACACCAATTGCGGATCTTTTCGCAGCAAGTTCAGAAACCGCATCCTTTCCAATCGGATCGTAAATGAGTGCATTTAAAGTATAATCAAAAACTTGATTCGTAACACTGAAACTTGGAGTGGCAAAAGAATAGTTTTGACCAGCAGATGTCATAATAATAGTATCAATCGTATTGTCACCCTTAAGTGTCGCAAATCCCTCCGCTCCATTACCATCCCCGCTAAAATTGACAATCGGACCAATTTCATACAAGTCTGTTGGTTGGGGTGCTTGATTTGATGGGAAACTATTACCGACCTTTATCTCTCTGCCATTCACTTGTTTAATTTTTCTAACCAACCCACTTGCAACACCACTCAAAATTCTCAACCCATATTCTTGTGTTCCGGAGGGTAGGTTTTGTGCTAACGTAAATGTCATTCTATCTGGACTTGCTGTTTGAATTTTATTGGAATTATTTCTGGGTTGTCCAAAATCAAAAACCAAATTTCCTGTTTTTCTAATTACACTTACACCAGAAATTGATCCAATATTGTTGTCGAGGTTTGCTTCGTATTGAACTTCGTATTGATTTTGATCGGAGTTTTCATATGCGTTTGCAATTCTTTGATAAAACGGAAATTGCTTGACAGGAATATACTCTTTGTCAACAAAGTCCTCCAACCCGCTCGGGATTGTATACAAGAATTTCCACTCAAACCCATCTGTGAGTTGAATTGGGTCGGTGCTGGTTCCATTGGGTCGAATATTTGATCCGTTTTCATTGTCATTGTTATCAAGACAAATGTAAACGTTTCTTGAATTATCATCGTAAACGTAAAATGGTTTTGTAAGTGTGCTGGTATCCACATCAGAGGAAATTTTGTCCATTGAAATTCCCTCGGTCCAATCATAACGAGGGATTAAAATAGCAGAAGAATCGCTTTCAATTCTTTTAGCGACAATCAAGTTTTGTCTGAACGACGTTTCTGACTCGTCTGTTCTTTGGTCTGTTGTGCTTCCGGTGATACCAGAGAGACACATAAAAAATTTGTCCTCTGATAAAGAACCAAATTGACTCACAAAATTTTTTGCAAGTTGACCCTTGAATTGATAATCGTATGTTACTCCAGCCATATGAACTCCAGTTTATGTATTTAGATTTGGCACACTCATTTTATCAAAGAAATCACTGATTCTAACATCGCCAAATTCCATATCCTGTTGTTGTGTCGAATCAATCGGAAGTGAGGTTGCATCTGTATTTCCCACAATATCAAAAGAATCTCCATCTTGAGCAAAAACTTTGATATTTTTTTGTGATGTAAAGTTTCCGCTTCTAACCAACACGGTTAAAACCACTGATGAGAAGCCCGGATTCCCGGCTCCAACAGAATTTGTTGTTGCTAGTAGTGGATTCACGGTGGATTTGTTTTTGGATGGCTTTATATTTGATATTTTTGCAGCGGGTGTCTGCGAAAAGTCTTTTGTCTCAATCGCCTCAACTGTTCCAAATGCGGTCATTTGACCGGGAACGGTTTGTGACAATTCATCGTTTACTGATATTGATCCAGATATGCCACTGATTGTCATCAAAACTTTATCAAATCTAATTCTAACCTTATTTCTTGAAGTGGCAAACTCATACTTGTTGTTAACTTTTGATAATTCGTCATTAGTTCTATTTTCTCTGAACAAAACTCTTGGGTGTCGATAAATGATGTATCCGCCACTAAACCCTTGACCAAATTTTTGAACATCTGATGTTGTCATAGGAATTTGTGTCTTGGGTGCAACAACATATCCAAATTTTCTTTGACTTTCCACAAGACCAGAATTGATGTATTCAGGACTTGTATTTTCATTTCCCCCATAAATGCCGTTGCCAACTGGAACAATTTGACTTGTGTTTGGAAAAATTAAGTTTGGTGCTACGTCGGGAGTGCTTCCGGTAAAAGTGAGAGTTGATGGTGTAATCCCACCCCATCCATCCGGATAAAAATCACCAAATGACACACCTAGAGTATCGCCCCTGAAATCAGCAGTGCCATCAATTGTGTAAGGAAGATAATTACCAATCAGTGCAGTAACTCTTTTTGCAGAATTTATGTTTTCAATTGTCGTAACATTGGAGGTAATACCTGTTGCTTTAATATTCTGGGTGGTCACATAACGACCAAGCATCATACTTCCTGCCGGATGGAAAAGTTTTTTAATAATTGCCGCGTAATCACGCAAAGATTTTTCAGCACTAATCGTGTACGAAAACTGTTGATAATTAAAATTATTCTGAATCACGGAGTTAGATGATAATTGTGATCGAGAACTTTTGAAAATAACTTCATCAACTACTTCCGCACGATTGCCTAAAATATCAAGAGAAGCACCAGTGCCACCGGAGGTTAGAATATCAACACTTAAATTTTCGCTCGTGGTAAAAATACGAACAGGTTTACCCAAAGGTTTCGTGATTGAGACAATTTCTCCAATGTTTGAAACCTTTTTAACTTTAAGTTTAGAAACAATTTTGTTGTTTTCTTTTAACAAAACAATATCATTGATTGCATAACCTCTACCATCTTGAGTCACACCATCTACCACAGCCGGTTTAACCTCTGATACTAAACTAAAGACCGTTTCTTTGATTGATTTTTTCCCACTTGATGTGTCTTCAAAAATGATAGTTTTGTTTGGTAAAAATTCACCAACCCTGTCCTTTAAGATTAGTTCGGCATAATCAACTTTTGTAGCACCATCAACTCTAAAGATAATATCATCAATATTTGCCGAGGCGTATACCTGACTGCTTCCATCAAATTCGTTTTGCCTTTGAAAAACTTTTTTTCCGATATAATCATAGACCGTGCTTTTTTGATTTGATACGCTACAAAGGATTGACAGTGAGTTTGAATAATCAGAATCAGATAACTTCAAAATTCTGTCCCGCAAATACTCTATAGATGCTTCTTTATCAAAAAGAAGTCTGAACAAAAATTGAATAGCCTCTGAGTTGCCTTTATTTTTGTAATAGTCTTTGATTCTTTTTAATGCTAAATCTTCATTTGAGGCACTTAAGAAATCTTTGGGAAAGTTTTGTAAATAGGTGTTTTTGAAATGTTCTTTGAATGACTCAAGTGTTTGATCGAGATCAGTGTATGTGTTGAGTCGAACCGCCTCTGCACGGACGTTACCATTTTGCTCAGTATACTCTAAAAATGCTTTAATGAATGACACAAATGTGGGGTGGTCATCAACTACAAAGTCTGGAAGAAACTGATTTGCTAAAATTGAAAATCTGTCATCAACCGATAGCGGACCAGTCGCTCCAAAGGTTGGCTCCGAAAATGCTTGTAGCGGTAATAGTAATGATCCACCATACGCGAAAGACATTAGTAACCACCCCCACCATTACTTGGTGTCGATGGTGATGTAGTGCTTCTTGATGCTGTGAACGCACTTGAGATAGATGAAGTTCCGACATAAGAGACACCAGATGACGATGTTGTGATTGCTCTATCTGGTCTATCGTCAGGGAACATATTTACAACATTTCTTTCACTGTCATTGAAATCTTGTGCTAAAATAAAACTCTTACTTGCAATTAAACGATTATCTGCAACTTCGACGCGAATACGAACATCATCTGTAACTTTATCAATTGTATAATTGTTGATTGTCACAACTCCATTTTGGTAATCAACAGTTCCAAAGTCTTCTTCTAAAATATTTTTGGCGGTGTTCACAATATTATAAATTCTCAATTTTCCATATCCGTCGTCTTCACAAAAGACTTGAATAGCATCGCCATTTGAATCAAAGTATGTGAACTCATTGGATGAGACAACAGAAGTATGACCGTCGTGGGGATGGAAAATTGGGTTTACAAATTTAAGTTGATAGTTGGAGGGTGTATTTGGTGTTGGAATAAACCTTGACTCAAGAGATGGAGTAAATGACAATGACTCAATTTCAACCAAAGAATCTAAAACGCTTTTGATCATCCTACTCAGTGAAACGACAGAGAAGAAGTTTTGAGAGTTATCTTCAAAGTAGTCTGAAATATTTTGCTTGATAACTTCAATCAAACTTGTTTCATTCAAAATTGTTTTTGTCGGATCATATACAGCATCAACATTATACCTAAAGAAAAGTTGTGTAGAGTCAACAACTTCTGGACTTACGCCAACAGAACATTTTGTTTGTAAAAAACTTTTGATGGAATTTTTCAAACTATCAGTGATGATTGTTCCTGAATTCGGTTTGAGGGTGACAAATACTTTACCAAACTCTGGTGGATCAGCATCCTCACCTCCGTAGCAATACACTGATCTAAATCCTGAAAAATTATTACTAACAAGGGCTTCAAAATCAGATGTTGTCACCGCTCTGTTTTGAGCAGAAAAAGATTTAGGTGAGTTGAACCTGACACTAGAGATCGACTCTCTTTCAGACCCTCCAGAGGCAGCACTCACAACTTCGACTGTCGTGTTACTATCGTAAAACAATGCTCTAGCAGTGTCGGAATCATTTTTACCAACTCCATTTGCCTTAGATCCATTCGTTTGTAAGTATGAAACATTGATAAGATTACCAGCATTTAATTTTCTACCAATCACACCATCACCAAAACGAATTGAGTAGACTCCATCAAAATCTTCCTCAACAAAAAAGGCATTCGTGGTTGACTTAATTTCTGTGTAACTGTTTGCTTCGTTCCACACATCATCCACACCAGAATTATCTGTAACAGAATTGTAAACCTGAATACGGATGGTTTTTGTGTCAATGTTTTCATCATCTATTCTATATTTTTGATTAGAATTCGACGATGGAACTACAAACGAAAATGATTTGATTTCACCCTCTTGTAATTCAACATTTGTTGCTGATCGTCCAAAACCATTTTCGGTATTAATAACTGAAAGTGTCACTGGATCGACGTTGGTGAAGTTGTAAGATCGATTACCAATCCTAGCCAAAAATCTTGAACCTCTTGGGAGTGTGTTAGTTGTCAAGGCATCAAAGGTAAGATTCGCAGTAAGTTTTGGTGCAGTTTTAGAATGAGGAACATATCCTAAACTTTTTGCGTGTGAAATCACCGACGATCTTTTCTGGGCGGTATCTAAAAATAATTCACTTGCGGTAAAGTTGTTGTAGATTCCTTGATAGTGAGTGTAGTATGAAAGCAAGTCAAGAATAACGCTCAACCCAGAACCTTCAAAGTCGTAGTCGGCAAATTCATTTTGATTCTTAAGAAAATTGATTAAATTTGATTTGATTGTATCAAAATCTAGTTCGTTGACTGAGAGTGATTGTCTTTCGTTGTCCATCATCGAATCCTTTCAAGACTGATTTCGACTTTTACCGGAGCGGGGCTATTAGTGGGTGTAAAAATAATTGTCACATCAAAAGCATTTCTATCAAGATTGGGTGATACCCTAACTCTATTTAATAAAGCACGCGGTTCATTATCAACAATCGCCTTTTCAATCTCACCTTTAATCCTAAGTGCAGAGATTGGATTGATATTTTCAAATAATTTTGAGCGAACATTCCCACCGAACGAAGGTGAAAATGGTTTCTCTAAAAAATTGTATAAAACAATATTTCTAACTGATCTACGCACAGCCTCATCATCACGCAAAATGTTTACATCGTTGGTGATTGGGTTTTTTGTGAAGTTTAAATCAATATCTGAGAATCTGCTCATATTTTTATTTATGTAATGTTGAGCAAACCTTTTAGGTCAGGTTTTGCTATTTGGGATAATAATTTTTGACTGAAGCAGGGGTCTTCCAACATAGACAAAACGGAGAAGCCAAGACTTGATTTCGAGAGATAATCCAATGCTGCAAAGTAAGTGGCATTGTCGGAGTCAATCAGATTTCGCACACTTGACACCAGATCCAGTGTGGAATTACCCAAACTTATAATCTGCTCTAATTGACTTACAGAAGCATCCGATAAATCTAGCCTATCGTCCGTAAGTGGAAATTCAGATAAAAATGCTCTGATGTTACCATTAAGCAAAGAATCAATAGAGTCGTAAAGGGCTTGTCCCGGTCCTAAAATACTACCAAAAAACGGTGAATAGTGATCGACAACCGCTTGACCAATGTTGCCACTGTCAATTGCATTTTTTACATTATTATAACTTTGTGCAAGAGACTGTAATCCCACAAGACCGGGTAAGTCACCAATGCCCCCTCCCGGTTCAAAACCATCTTTGTAATTACTAGCACCACTCAATCTGTAGGCGTGATCTTGAAACTCATTTGAGATTGTTGTGAGTTGGCTTACTCTTTCATTCAAAAATTGTGTCGCTGTGTAAACTCTAACAACACCTTGACCATCAATATAAGTAGACAGTGGATTACCTGATGTATCACTGAGTTCAATATCCACGGCATTCGCCAAACTTTCTAAAATTTTTCCACCACCACTAAGAGCAGAATTTACGACATCTTCCACGGGACTCCTAAAAGCCTCTCCGGTAATGACATCTTGAATTGCCTGTAATTGTTCACTTGATAATGGGAGAGGTGGCAGATCACATCCAGATGTGTTGAACAAATCTAAGTTGAATAATTGCCCTTGTGCGATGTAGGCATCGGTCTGGTTGATTTGTGTTGTTTCTTCAACTGTCGTGGGAAAGGATAGTATTTCTGAAATTGGAAAAAATACAGAAGTCTGCGACCTTGCTGCTCTCAAATACAGTCGATCAATCTTATTTGAAAAACTTGGAGAATCGTTTAATTCATTGATGTCATCTATAAGTTGATTGAAGAATGAATTTGTAATATAATTTTCTCCACTAGGGGGAATATCCAGATCATTGAATGTTACAGTGTGATTGTATGAAAAATCAATTTTTTCAGCGATGGGTCCAACATTTGTTGATCCACCTGTTGGAACATCAGCACTATAACTTCGATTTAAAAAAGTGATTCCCGATTCAAGTTGTGCCTTTACAATTTCATTTTGTGGGGGAGGCGATTCAGGTGGTTCTCTTGGTGGAATGTCAGAACCTAGAGGAGACACCAAAGCAATTGTGCCACCAATAAGATTATCAAGCACACGTTTTGCAATATCAGGATATCGATTTTCGGGATCAACAAAAAGAGGATCGAACTCATTACCATATGGTCCGAGGCGTTCAGCATATGTAAAGTAATTTCTCAGACCCGTATCATAAAACGCATCATAATTATCAACACGAGTTGGGTTATAAATTGGCAAAACAGTTAAATTAGCAGCAGGAAAAATAATTCTTAATGCACTCAAACGTTTTGTTAGTCCATCCAAGAAATTAGGAGTTACACTAGAAATCTCATAGGTGCTTATTGGCGTAGAATCTCTATATGATCCAAAAAATGATAGAAACAAATGATCAAAAGAAATAGATGTTTCATTTAAAAATACTAAATTTGGATCAACAAGGTTGTCAATTTT
>CEQB01008456.1_pt1 | contig 18475 bp, 24 predicted proteins | sample 530581 | NCBI WGS metagenome assembly CEQB01 (sample SAMEA2620588, study PRJEB7988) | marine metagenome | biome: marine biome (ENVO:00000447); feature: deep chlorophyll maximum layer (ENVO:xxxxxxxx); material: "saline water (ENVO:00002010), including plankton (ENVO:xxxxxxxx)" | depth 75 m
CGTTCAGGCTGTTTCTGTTGAGTTTGTACTTGAAACAATTGAGGATCTGCTAGGAAATAATGAAAATCAGATGTTATTCATCTGGGATTCACTGGCTTTGACCCCAAGTGTTTCTGATGTTGAGGGTGATTTTAATCCACAATCTTCCATGGCAGTAAAGGCAAGAATCCTTGCCAAGGGCATGTCAAAACTCACAGTGCCAATCGCGGACACTCAGTCGACTTTTTTGGTACTAAACCAATTAAAGACGAATATTCCGCAAGGCCCAATGGCACGTATTGAGGCAATGACAACTCCATATATGACGCCCGGCGGAAAAGCGATGCATTATGCTTATTCTTTGCGAATTTGGTTGACTGGACGAAAAGCAAAGTCATCATACATTGAGGATGAGAATGGGTTTCGCATTGGCTCCGAAGTTAAGGCCAAGATCGAAAAGTCGAGGTTTGGTACTGCCGGCCGCAACTGTAACTTTAGAATCATGTGGTCTGACAGCGTTAGAATTCTTGATGAAGAAAGTTGGTTTAACGCAATTAAGGGATCCAAGCACTTGACTTCGTCCGGCGCATGGTACACGCTTGATATGGGCAACAACACCACAAAGAAGTTTCAACCATCTCGATGGGCTGATATTATTATGAATGATGAAAATTTCAGAGAGAGGGTGTTGAGCATAATGGACGAAGAGGTGGTTCTTAAATTCGAACTGCGAGAAGGAAAAGCATCAGATTTTTACGAGGATGAATCTGCAGATCAAACAACACAAAGTGCTTGACTTTTGCCTCCCCCAGAGTTATAATAATATATAACCTTGAGGGAGGTATTCGTTTATGAGAAACTATGGCTACGCATGTATTAATATGGGATTTTCAAATCGTCCCAAGTCCCAGCGCATCACAACCAATCGCACTATGATCAAGCGCACCTTTCAAGAAAAAGGTGTCGAATATGCTTCAGAGCTAGCTCTGCAGAATTTGCGCGATTTACGCAAGATCCTTGAATGGAATCTTGCTAACGATATTTACTTTTACCGATTGTCGTCAGACATCATTCCGTGGGCTAGCGAGTACAATTTACAGGACATGCCCAACTTTGGCGCTATCCATGCCGCGGCCCTATCCGCTGGTAATTTTGCGCGCCAACATAACATGCGCCTTACATCACACCCCGGCCCGTTCAATAAATTAGCCTCGCCCAAGGAGCGAGTATTTCAGCTCACCAAGACTGATTTGACTGTGCATGGCGATTTATTTGACCTTATCGGTTTGCCACGCACGCCGTATGCCAAGCTCAATATTCACGTCGGCGCAGCCTACGGTGACAAGCCTTTTGCTCTCGACAATTTTTGTCGCAATTTTGAGCGCCTACCGGAAAATGTTCGTACCCGCCTCACCGTCGAAAACGATGACAAGCCGTCACTTTACTCCACACAGGAATTATATGACGGCGTGTACAAGCGCATTGGCATACCTATCGTGTTCGACTATCATCATCACATGCTGCATCCCGGCGGCCAGTCTGAGCAAGAGGCGCTTGAGCTAGCCCTTTCTACGTGGGGCGACGTCAAGCCCGTCGTGCACTATGCTGAGTCCCGCTCCGTCGAGCACAACAATCCCAAGATCAAACCACAAGCACACTCAGACATGATTCGCAATCCTTTTGACGACTATGGCCACGATCTCGATGTTATGATCGAGGCCAAGCACAAAGAACTTGCATTGCTAGAATATCGCAAGCTTTCATTAGAGAAGGCCGCATGAATAAGATCGATCACATTGCTCTGACAACGCCTGAGCCACAAAAGTCGGCCGAATGGTATTGTGACCAATTTGGCGCAAGCCTCCTGTATTCTGATGAGACATGGGCCGTGGTTCAATTTGAGAACATCAAGCTAGCGTTTGTAACCAAAACACAGCACCCTGCCCATATTGCATTTGAGGTTGAAGAATTCGACCTTAATGAAAAAACCAAGAAACATAGAGACGGCACCACTTCTGTTTACAAAAGTGATCCGTGGAAAAATATTTACGAACTGATCCAATACGGAAATGAAAAATGAAAAGACTTTTAATTATCGATGGCCTAAATGCTTACCTGAGAGCCTATATCGTTGATCCTAGTTTATCTACAAATGGGCAACCAATTGGAGGTGTTAAGGGTTTCTTAAAAATCATCCAAAAGCTTATCAGAGAAATTAAGCCAGACAGTGTTTTTATTGCATGGGATGGGCCTAACGGCTCTAAAAAACGCAAGACAATGGACAAGAACTACAAAGAGGGTCGGAAACCGATACGCCTTAATAGATCTGTGCGCAATCTTACCGAGACACAGGAGTTAGAGAATAAAATCTGGCAACAAACTCGACTATTTGAGTATTTGAATTGTCTGCCCATAATTCAGGTTTTGATACCAGAAACAGAAGCAGATGATGTTATCTCCTACGTCACACAGCTGCCAGATTATGCAGATTGGCAAAAAGTCATAGTATCAAATGATCGAGATTTCCTACAATTGTGCGATGATAAGACTGTTTTATATCGGCCTGTTAAAAAAGAAGTTTACAACAAAAACAAGATTATTGAAGAGTATGGAATTCACCCTACAAACATGGCTCTGGCCCGGGCCATTGCTGGTGATGCTTCTGACAATCTGCCCGGCATTAAGGGTGTCGGTATGGGCGGTATAAAAAAACGGTTGCCTTTTTTGTCAGAAGAGAAGACTTTTACGTCGGATGATGTCATTGAATTTTGTGATAGTACGGAAAGTAAGTTAAAGTTTTACCAGAACATTGCCGAAAATCAAGAGATCGTGGATCATAATTATAAAATGATGCAACTTTATTCTCCTCAATTGTCCTATCAGGGCAAAAATAAAATTAAGTATGCAGTTCGGGAATTCGAATGTGAATTCAATAAGATAGAATTTATGCGTATGATGATTGAGGATGGTTTTGGCGAGTGGGACTGGTCAGAATTGAAACTTAAGATGAATTCCTTTGTCGTTGATAGGAACAAAATGACTAGTTAATCGTGTTGCATTATTGACAATCAAGCAATTAGTGTTATATAATATAATTCAAAGTGAGGGCACATGAAAGAGCAGGCTAGCTTCTCAAAATTTGGCACTTCTTTCCAAGAAGGGTTATGTCAACTTATATTCGAAGATCGACCGTTCGCAGATCAAATCATGGAAGTTTTGGATATCAATTTCCTTGAATTGGAGTATCTTCGGGTATTCGTCAGCAAGTTGTTTACGTATCGTGCAAAGTACAATCTTCATCCCGTCGCGGATACCATTGAAACAATCCTACAGACGGAATTGGAAAGTGAAAACGAGGTTACAAGACAACAGGCGATCGAGTACTTTGCTAAGATTCAAGAGAGCGGCTTACATGATTCGGAATACATCAAAGATACCGCTCTGGATTTTTGCCGAAAGCAAAAATTAAAGGAGGCAATGCTACGTTCCGTTAATTTGCTTAAAAAGTCGTCTTTTGATGAGATATCGAAAGTAATCAATGAAGCCCTAATTTTGGGTTCTGATACTAATTTTGGATATGATTATCTTGTCGATTTTGAGGAGAGATTCAAACCCAAGTTCAGAAACCCCGTTACAACTGGCTGGGACGAGATTGATTCCATCTGTGGGGGTGGCCTAGGGAAGAATGAATTGGGCGTAGTCATAGCCCCTACAGGCGCCGGCAAAAGCATGGTTCTTGTACACCTTGGCGCTCAAGCGGTGCTTCAAGGTAAGACTGTGATTCATTATACTTTAGAATTGCAAGATTCTGTAATCGCCAAAAGATACGATAGTTGCATAGTTGGGTACCCTCTTGGCGAATTGAGCAATTTTAAAGATGAGATTTTTGAAAACATCAAGGACATATCAGGACAGTTGATTATCAAAGAATACCCAACCAAGAGCGCCAGCACTAATACTATAAAATCACATCTATCGTCACTCATGAAGCGGGGCATTCAGCCCGGCATGATTATTGTTGATTACGGCGACTTGTTGCGGCCAGTTTCAATTCAAAAAGAAAAGAGAAACGAACTGGAAACAATTTACGAAGAACTACGTTGTATTGCTGGTGAATTTCAATGCCCTGTTTGGACCGCCTCTCAAACAAATCGCTCAGGCCTGAATGCCGAGGTAATAACAATGGAGTCAATTTCAGAAGCGTTTAATAAATGCTTTGTTGCCGATTTTATTTTCTCTGTATCGAGAACTATTGACGATAAAAGAGCAAATACTGGAAGAATTTTTATTGCTAAAAATAGGAATGGGCCTGACGGTGTCACATATCCAATATTTATGGACACAAGTGTTGTAAAAATTAAAGTCCTTTCAGAGAACAATAATGTAATTACATCTACGAACAATCAAACTGAAATAACTGCTGCTCCGCCATTGAGTGCGAAAGAGCAATCAGAATTATTAAAGAAGAAATACGCAAACTTTAGGAGGAAATAGTATGAATCTTGGTACCATAGAATCGGCGACTATTCGCCGCTTTCGTTTATCAGAAAGCTTTATTGAACAGTATAAGGAGAAAGAAGTCCCATGGGGACCCTTGGGGTATGTTACGTTTAAAAGGACGTATTCTCGCCGCTTGAGTGAATTTGATCCTGATACTTCTGGAACGGAAGAGTGGTACCAAACATGCCGACGCGTTATCGAGGGGATGTTCACTGTACAAAAGCAGCACGTGCGAACTTTAGGTCTTGAGTGGAACGATGCGAAAGCACAAAAAACCGCCAAAGATGCATATGACAGGCTTTTTACTTTGAAGTGGACCCCTCCCGGCCGCGGCCTGTGGATGATGGGCACCAAATTTATTGAGGAAAGAACCGGCGCCGCATTGTTTAACTGTGCTTTTAGATCGACGAAGGATATAGCTACAAAGGGCGGGTACCTTTTTGCATGGATTATGGATGCCTTGATGGTGGGGATAGGTGTAGGCTTCGACACCAAGGGCGCTGACTCAGCAATTATCAAAGAGCCAGAATGGACAAGCGAACTGCACACAATCCCAGACAGCCGAGAAGGCTGGGTAGAGTCGGTCAGAATGCTGTTGGATGGCTTTTACTTTGGTGCTAAAGTGCCACAATTTGATTATTCTGCCATTAGGCCGTTCGGCGCGCCAATCCGCGGCTTTGGTGGAACCTCAAGCGGTCATGGCCCCCTGAAAGAACTCCATGAGTCACTAACAGAACTATACAACTCTAGAGTTGGCCAGCCTATCACTTCAACAGATCTGGTTGACACGCAAAACCTTATTGGCCGTTGCGTTGTGTCTGGCAATGTGCGCCGATCGGCCGCACTGGCCATTGGCAGTCATGATGACATGCAATATCTCATGATGAAGAACGATCAGGAGAAACTATATCACCATCGATGGAACTCAAACAACTCCTTCCACGCAAAAGTGGGGATGGACTATACTTGGCACGCAGAGCAAAGTCAAATCAATGGTGAGCCGGGCTATATTTGGCTAGACAACGCCAGAACTCGCGGAAGATTTAAGGACGGCACAAAATACGATGATATTAACGTGGTTGGCTTCAATCCATGTGTTGAGCAACAATTAGAAGATGCTGAATTGTGTTGTTTGGTTGAGACTTATCCTGCAAAACATGAGGATTATGATGATTACCTTAAGACGCTCAAGATCGCCTATCTTTATGGCAAAACTGTAACGCTAATCAACACTCACTGGCCAGAGACAAATGCGATCATGTTGAAAAACCGAAGAATCGGATTGTCTCAGTCGGGTGTTGTTCAGGCATTTAATAAGTTCGGCCGCCGTGAAATTTTAAATTGGTGCGATAACGCCTATGATCACATTCGCGACTTGGATAAAGAATATTCTAACTGGCTGTGTGTTCCAAGATCGATCAGGATGACTAGCATTAAACCTTCGGGCACTGTTTCCCTGTTGAATGGGTCGACCCCGGGGATTCACTTTCCTGAAAATGAATATTATATTAGACGAATTAGATTTGGAAAAGATTCAGATTTACTTGACAATTTGAAAGAAGCCGGCTATACTATTGAAAATGATGAGTATTCTCCGAATACCGTCTGCGTGGAGTTTCCAGTGCATGAGCCATACTACGTAAAAGGTAAAAGGGATGTTTCCTTGTGGGAGCAGCTTGAAATTGCAGCACAATACCAACACTATTGGGCCGACAACTCCGTTTCAATTACTGTGACATTTAAGCCTGAAGAGGCACATAATATAAAAGAGGCACTTGAAATGTATGAGACAAGACTAAAGGCTGTATCGTTCTTGAAATATGAAGAAACGGGATACAAACAGGCGCCATATGAGCCAATTAGCAAGGAACTTTATGATAAGATGGTGAGTAGAATTAAGCCAATTAGTAGAGTTGATACCGATCAAGGCGGCGTTGGTTCCAAATTTTGCACAAATGATTCGTGCACGATAATGTGAGGTGTTAGTTGGGAAATTTTAATCATTTGATGGACGCGAGGTTTTTAAAGAGAAGGTGCAAGGCAAATGGAAACGAGTGTTACTGGATTCCTGCAGGAAACGTAAGGTCAACTCAAGGCAACAATGTACACATGACCATGTACTGCAGGCATTGTAATACCAGAGAAGATATCTTTTTGACTCAAAAAGAATATAAGATACACGAAAACACAATTTTAAAAGAGGTAAAAAATGAAATTTAATCCTGTAAACAGACATGTTTGGGTAGAGGTGCAACAGGAAGCAGCTAGTCCCGAACAAAGCGATATTTTACTCCCGGAGGAATACACGCAAAAAAAGACCCCCTTTACAACTTGTAGGGTTTTAAAATCTGCCCTAGACTGTAATTTGATGTTGTTGGAGGGCGATCTTGTGATTGTTGATACTAACATGGTCCAAGAACTGAAAAATGGCTCCGACGTTTTTACAGTTGTTTTGGAAAACTATGTCTATGGTGTGCTGCAAGATGTGGCCCAATCATGAAATTAAGTTTTACAAAGTTGATAATTGAATATGACTCCGAGGCCCACGGAAGAAGGATACTGGACCTGCTTGATTCTATTAACATTGTAAAATTTCAGGCAAGCATCGAGGCCCCCTCGACTAAGGGTTATTTTTGTATAGGTGGAACCGATCCTTCCACCTTAACAGATGCCATCTCTTCGATTATCGACCACAAGAAAGAAATTGAGGGTGAATAGTACCCTACATAATTTATTCTACGATGAAATAGTGATCGGAGCCTCTCTGGGTGCACTGATGTATTCTTTCACCACAGGCGCCCCAGTGTTTTCTGTGGGCAACAATAAGCCACACAAATTTGATTATTTTAAAGATAAACAAGATATAGATTTTTTACTGGATCCGCCAAGAACCCTTAACACCCCGTCGGGGCCTCTCTCGCTAGGTCAGCAAAAATTGGCCCTGTGGGAGAAGCTGTATTTTATATTGAATCTTTGTGGGCTTATGCCGACGGCTCACATTGCAGATTCGCTAAGATTCACGGAAAACGAACTGAAGATATTTAACGAATACTCAAAAATCACAACAGTCAATTTTAACAAAGCAGTTGTGTTTGACGGTCAAAAAACTAATCTAAAAATTAAGAAAGAGCCAAATCGTTTTTTGATACTTGATTGGATATCTATACACTCAGGCGGCCGCCATGATGTTGATTTGATTGAGACGGAAGATCAATTTGTTTCAAAACTTTGGTTTTATGATTCAGCAAGGGTGCCGTCAAAAATTAAAGATATGTGCGCCATTTCATTTATTGACGAAAGCGACCTTGATGCTTTTGAATGCTCAGATACATATGCAAGATTTAAGGCGGAAGATGTAATGAAAAAACATGGAATGCGCGGTGCCTCAAATGGAGTCGATAAGAAAACAGGCAAAAATAAATATTATGCGATTAAGACATCATGCTTAAGACGCGATAGGTTCCCACTTAATTCGCCGGACATTGTGGAAAGTGCATCAATAGTAAATAATAAAAAATCTGAATCTGATCTACTCATAGGCATGGCGCCAGCAAATGATAAAATTGCAAATACTGTGAGAAAATTATGCATTTAGCGGGTATTGTGCCAGTCGCCGGCGCAAAATTTAACTTTGGCTTCGATTGGCACGATTGCTTGATGCCCCTCGATCAAAACTACACAGCGATTGAGAGGGCAGTTTACGAGTGCGCCATGGCCGGATGTCAGACAATTTGGGTGGTTGCAAATAATGATATGCAACCGCTTATTAAAAGCAGGGTGGGCGAATGGATTCAAGATCCGGTTTGGTATGGCCGCACACATGATCGATATCCGACCGAATCTAGAAAAGAGATTCCAATCTACTACGTGCCGGTCCACCCAAAAGATCGTGATCGTCGCGACAGCCTAGGCTGGAGCATACTTTATGGGGCATATGTGTCATACACCACCTCTAATTCTATTAGTAACTGGCTAACTCCCCATAAGTATTATTGCGCTTTTCCTTACGGAGTTTATGAGCCAAATGAAATAAGGTCATACCGTGCGCAAATAATAGATCCAGAAACAAACGTGATTATAAATTATAACGGAAAGACGGTAAAAGATAACGAATATCTTGGATTTACGTTTAATGGCGAGGACTTTAAAAGATGCAGGAGCCACGTCAACGACAGCACCACTAGAAGCTATCACCCGCCAGCGCCCGGCGATAAGTATCCGACCCAGCGCCTCTCTGCGGAAGAAAGGTGGTCTGCTAGAAATTTTGATCTCAAAACCGTCTTTAATGAGCTAACATTGGAAAAAAAAGAAATTATTTCTCTCCCGTGGTACTTCCCTATCGATTCTTGGAGTAATTATAGAGAGTACATCGCTAGTGAATGCAGTATTGCTCTCCCTAGCGAATCTTTTAGGAAGACAACAAAGAGAAATAAATTACATGAAAAAGTTTCAGAAAGGTGATCTTGTCAGGTTCCCGGCCCCGATGGGCCTTCCTGACGTATTTCCAATCAATGAAACAAAAGTAGGTATACTCATAAAAAAGGTTGACAAGTTGCCCGAAAAAGGATATTATCTATATGATAGATGGGTTGTTCTCTGCGGGGATGAAGAACACATCGTAACGGAATCACTCCTCGAAAATTTAAACCCAGTTAATAAAAAAAAGAAACAGGAAAAAGATGAAGAATAGAACCAATTCAGAAATAAAGTTTGTAGGACTACACGCCCACAGTGTTGCCGGCTCGCTTTTTGATGCTATCGGATATCCGCAGGCCCATATGGATTTTGCATACGATAATGGCTGTGATGCCTTGGCTCTCACTGACCATGGTAACATGAATGGTTTGGCATATCAAGTGTTGCATGCCAAGAAGATGCAAGAGGCCGGCAAGAAATTTAAGCCTATTTTTGGATGCGAAGCGTACTTTACGCCGTCGATATCTGAGTGGCGTGAAGCGTATGAACAAGCCATGGAAGACAAGAAGGCAGCTCGCTCAATAAAGAAAGACGAACAATCCGGCGCAACCGTCGAAGATGAGGGCAACAGCAAAAAAACACAAGACATTTTGCGCCGCCGTCGCCACCTTGTTCTGTTGGCGCAGAACCAGACTGGATTAAACAACCTATTTAAATTAGTATCGGAATCTTACAAGGCTGAGAATTTTTATCGATATCCCCGTATTGATTATGCGCTTCTTAAAAAATACAATGAAGGTATCATTGCTTCCTCTGCTTGTCTTGGCGGGGTGTACGCTGGAAACTATTGGGAAAATAGAGAAGAGGGCCCTGAAGCAGTGCTCGACGCTATGCGTGAGTCCACTCGACGTATGGTCGACATTTTCGGTGATAGGTGGTATGCCGAGATACAATGGAACAACATCAACGAGCAGCATGAACTTAATCAATTTGTAATTCAAGTTGCTCAAGAGTTTGGCGTTGGACTGATCACAACAGCCGACAGCCATTACCCCAACCCTGACGCTTGGAAGGACAGAGAGCTTTACAAGCGTCTTGGTTGGCTTGGTAAAGGCCGGCCCTCATGGGCCGATGAGGAATCTGAACTTCCGGATGGAGTTGAAGAAATTGGATATGAGCTTTATCCAAAGAATGGCGATCAAATATGGCAAAGTTATAAAGATTACTCAAAGTCAACCGGGTTTGAGTATGATGACGATGTTGTGTTGAGCAGCATCCAAGAGACGCATCGAATTGCGTTCGATAGAATCGAAGACTTCCTGCCAGACAACACGGTACGATTGCCTGAATTTGTTGTGCCGGCAGGATTTACAGCTACACAGGCGCTTGTAAACTTTGCACTTGAGGGCTTGAAAGAGAGGGGTCTACATAAAAACAAGAAATACACTGACCGCCTTAAGATGGAATTGAACACGATTGATGAGCGTGGCTTTTCAAAATACTTTTTAACAATGAAATCTATCGCCGATGTGGCTGCCAGCATGATGCTAGCCGGCCCGGGCCGCGGCTCAGCCGCAGGTTCTCTTGTTGCCTATGCGCTGGGCATCACCCAAATTGATCCAATCAAGCATGGCCTTCTATTCTCAAGATTTTTACGCTCTGATGCGACCGATTATCCTGATATTGACTATGATGTATCCGACAGCATGGCACTCAAAGAGAGGCTGGTTGAAATGTGGGGCGAAGACTGTGTAGCTCCAATTTCCAATTGGAACACATTGCAGCTCAAAAGTTTAATTAAGGATATCTCAAAATTATATGGAATTCCGTTTACGGAGGTCAACACCGTCACCTCTGTTATGATCCGTGAAGCCACGCCCGAGGCCAAGAGAAAGCATGGTGTTCGTGCTGGTGTCTATAACCCAACTTGGGAAGAGGTCATGGAGTTTTCCCCATCACTGCAGGCATACTTACAGAAGTATCCTGCCGTTAAATCTCACGTTGAGGGATTGGTTGGTCAGGTCCGCTCTTGTTCTAGACATGCCGGCGGTGTTGTTATCGCTGAAGATCTGGACCAAAGCATGCCGCTCATTAACTCAGGCGGTGTGCGACAGGCGCCATGGTCAGAGGGCCAGAACGTCCGACACCTTGAGCCAATGGGTTTTATTAAATTTGATTTGCTTGGGTTGTCGACCCTTAAGATGATGGAGGGCTGCATTGAACACATCCTTCGTCGTCATCACAATATCGAAAATCCCACGTTTGAAGACGTTAGCAATTACTATGCAGAGAATCTCCACCCGGATGTGTTGAATTTTGATAATCAAGAGGTATATGAAAACATCTTTCATGCCGGCAAGTGGGCTGGTATCTTCCAGTTTACCGAGCAGGGCGCCCAGAAATTTTGCACCAGAGTTAAGCCACGCAATATTATCGACTTGTCTGCCATCACCTCTATCTATCGCCCCGGCCCATTAGCTGCCGGTGTGCATGATGAATATTTGGAAGCAAAAGAAAACCCACAATACATTAAGTATCTGACCGACGAGGCAAGAGACATCACGCAGGAGACGTTCGGATTCCTAATCTTTCAGGAGCAAATTGCGCTATTGGCAAACAAGCTTGGTGGCCTAAGTTTGGATGAAGGCAACATGCTGAGAAAGGTGTTGACCAAGAAGGGAACAGGTAAGGGAGGAGTAAAAGATCAGCTTAGGATCAAGTTCACTAGCGGCTGCGCAAAGAAAGATATCAGGCTAGACGACGCAACTTCATTGTGGAATAAATTTGAATATTTCTCTGGCTACGGCTTTAACAAGTCGCATGCGGTTTCATACAGTGTAATATCGTTTCAATGCGCATGGTTGTGGAATTACTATCCTGCCGAATGGATGGCAGCATTCTTGGACAAGGAGCCCGAGGTTCGAAAAGAAAAGGCAATAAATATTGCCCAGAAGTATGGTTTTGATATTGCGCCCTTGGATATTAACAAGTCCGGTACCGTATGGGAAATCAGCGATGATGGCAAGACTCTGATCCAACCATTAACATCCATTAAGGGTTTGGGCTTGTCCGCTATTGAGCAAATTCTTAATTGTCGCCCTTTTAATGATGCAGAGTCTCTGCTGTTTAACGACGAGGTTGTCTATAGCAAACTAAATAAGAAATCTCTTGATGCTCTGTGTCGAGGCGGGGCACTTGATAACCTTATGGACGAGAGATTCACAGGCAGAAAGCACTTCTGGTCAGCATGTGTGGTTGACAGACCAAAGAATCTTAAGAAGCTTGGCGAAAATATAGAAACATATCGACCCGAAGGTGATTTTAGCGAAGAGGAGATTATACAATTTAAAACCGATTTGACGGGCATATTCCCAATCAATCTTGTAATCGGTGCTGACACAATTGAGCGACTCAATGAGAAATTTGTCCCACCAATTTCTGAGTTCGACGAAGATCTTCAGGTGTGTTGGTTTATACCTCGAAAAATTATACCAAGAAAAACAAAGAATGGCAAACTGTATTGGATTGTTGAAGTTATCGACAGCAACAATAATTTGACAAAGATTCGTTGTTGGGGAGTGAAGCCCGAAAAAGATAAGATTAATTTAAATCGACCTTACATGGCGAGATTAAATTACGATGAAAATTGGGGCTTTTCAACCTACGCGATTGGCAAAACATTTAGACTATTAGCATAAGGAGAAACAATGTCGTCTAAGAAAAATCATGATAGAAAAAACAACAAGAAGAAAAAGAAGACAAGCATCGGCTCAAGTCAATTAACAAAATATGGCACACCCGGGCCCCATGGTGGTAACAAGAAATACAAAAAGAGGTACCGAGGCCAAGGAAAATGAGAGGCCTTAAGGACAGAATTACTTCATCTTTTATATTTGCATATGTCGCCGCGGCGGTTATATTAGGAATAGGAATAGAAATAATTGCTGAAAATTTTAGAAATGCCAAGGAGGCAAAATGAATGATAAAACACAGAAGATCATGTTCAGCTCAAAGTCAAACGAATGGGAGACTCCGAAAGATTTTTTTGAAAAACTAAATTGGAGATTTGGGCCCTTCACCCTTGATCCGTGCGCTAGCGAGGAGACTGCTAAGTGTGTAAAATATTACACTGCCAATGATGACGGACTTAGCAAAGATTGGGAAAATAACACGGTTTTTGTAAACCCACCCTACGGCAGGGAAATCAACAGTTGGATCAAGAAAGCTTTTGACGAGAGCAAAAATGAAAACACAACAGTTGTAATGTTAATCCCTGCGAGAACGGATACTCGATACTGGCATGATTATGTGATGAAGGCAAAGGAAGTACACTTTGTTAAAGGCCGGCTCAAATTTGGCGACTCAAGTAATTCAGCGCCATTTCCATCGGCAGTCGTGGTGTTCAGCAACACCGCCGACTCCGGAAGCAACTACGGCGATTATCCTAAAACATATACGATGAGTCGCTGATTGTAATGTCTTTTGTTTCGCAGAATCACAAGTTGTGCTTCATACACGTTCCAAAAGCCGGCGGCAGCAGTATATCTGAGGCGTTAAAAAAATCCGTGCCGGCTGTAATTTATTCACGTAAACGACAATTTGGATCTGAATACCCGGATCCTTATCGTTGGTCGGGTAGTGGCCATCATACAATTCTTGATTATCAACAAGAATTTAAAAGATCGCCCGACTGGTCCTTTGCGATTATTAGAAATCCCTATGAGAGATGCGTGTCCGCATTTATGGTGCATTCTGATTATGGAAAGAAATATTATTCACAAGGTGCTACTGATGAAAGAATGTTGCATGAATGGGAAAAATATTTGATATTTTGTGAAAACTGGAACAAATCAAGGTCAAAAATTTTCCGGCGCAATAATAGTACGTTGGATTCATCTTATGGATTCTTTCATTCTGGCCCGGCAATTCATATGCTGCCATCTCATTATATGATATCAATCGAGGATAAAATTGCAGTCAACAAATTGGTGGCTATGAGGGATATACATAAAATACCATCAATCGTTGAACATCATACGGGAATTAAAATTTTTAATATTCTTCACGAGAACAAATCTGATTCAAAAAACTTTTATGATTTATTTTTAACTAATGAAAATAAAAGAATCATTGAAAGGATTTATGGGAAAGATTTTGAACTTTACGAGAGAGCACATGAATAGAGCACAAAAAAGAAAACTTAAAAAGCAGGCAAAGAATAGTGAGATGCTAGCCGAACAGATGAGCCTTTTTGAGAAATTACCAATTAAATGTAATGTTTGTGAAAAATCATTTGACAAAACCGATAGAGAAATGGTATTCTCTTGGAAGGTTGTCGTGAAAGAAAAGGAACAGGTCGTCAGACTATTTTGCCCCGACTGTCATGACATTGCAACAAAGGTTGTAAACAATGCTGATTGAAAATTTAGATTTAAAAACATTTAAAAACTTAAGAAGTGATGGCACCCCTTCCCTAATAAAGTTTTATAGCAATGGTTGTCACTATTGTCACAAGTTGTCCGGCCTATTGGAAGGCATTGCGGAAAATTTTCCAGATTTAAAATTCTACAAAATCAACATTGACAAATATCCAACAATGCCCAAGGCACTAGGCTTCAGCGGTGTGCCGACAATATTGCTTTATAATGTTGTTCCGAACAAAAAATATTATTTTTTTGAAGAACCAGATTTTCCAAACAACCACACATGGTATAGCAAACTATACATCGAAAGAAATATAAAAAAATATTATGGAGAAATACAAAAATGAAATTAAATTTATATTACGCTGCAACAAACCACTACCGCTCAAAAGCACAAGAAGCTTTGGTCGCACTGGAGCTGTTCTTCAATGATCCGACAGCAGTTAGCGGACATACAGATTATGTTGCAGAAATCCAAAAATGGACCAACACTTTAACTGACTGTGAACGCGCCTTGGAAACTCTTAACAAGTACTTCGGCGCACAAGTAGAGGCGGCTCAAAACCCGCCACAGGACGATTAATGAAACTCACAGAGTGTTTAAGTTATGATGATGTCTTGTTGGTGCCTCAGTACTCTGACATTCAATCTAGATCTGAAATTAACATCGGCGTGAATCTCGACGGGCATCATGTTTTTTCACTGCCAATAGTTGCCTCACCGATGGATACGGTTACTGAGGCGGCCATGGCCATTAAGATGGGCAAACTTGGAGGCATGGCTATCCTACATCGATATAATACCATTGAGGAACAAGTCGAATTAGTAAGAAACGTACGCGCAGAACTCCCGGCAGATTTGCCAGTGGCTGCAGCAGTCGGTGTTACTGGTGATTATCTTGAACGCGCCACCGCTATAGTTGATAATGGCGCCAGCATATTATGTCTAGATATAGCTCATGGCCACCATTCTTTAATGAAGGATGCGCTGTTTACACTTAAGACAAATTTAAGCGATGATGTACATATTATGGCCGGCAATGTTGCAACAAGGGAAGCCTTTGAAGACTTGGTAGTCTGGGGCGCAGACAGCGTGCGTGTGGGGATAGGCGGCGGCTCAATATGCTCAACAAGAATACAAACTGGCCATGGAGTATCAACGCTGCAGTCCATTATAGATTGTTCGAAAGCCAGCCACTCTAGTGGCGTTGCGATTATTGCAGACGGCGGTATTAAGAACTCTGGCGACATGGTAAAAGCTTTGGCTGCTGGTGCTCACATGGTTATGGTTGGCTCTTTGCTGGCCGGAACAACCGAGACACCGGGAGAGATTATCAAAAACAAGGATGGTAGGGAATACAAGGTATATCGTGGCATGGCCAGCAAGGAAGCTCAAATGAAGTGGCGTGGTAAGACTAGTTCACTGGAGGGAATCTCAGCATTTGTCGCCAGCAAGGGCCCGCTAGCGCAGGTCGTCAACGAACTAGAGACGGGCATAAGATCGGGGTTTTCTTATTCGGGCGCCCGCTGCCTGAATGAATTACACGCAAACGTTAAATTCATCAAACAAACAAACGCCAGCATCAGTGAAAGCAGCACGCATATTTTGAAGAGTAACTAATGTCAGATATTGAATATGGCAAGCAACAAAAAAGAATTATATTCAACGAGTCGGATCATCGACATGCGAAGCTAAAAATTCAATTGAAGCATGATGGCATGTCCCAAGCGACATTTTTTCGATCAATTATTACAGGCTACCTCAATAAAGATTCTAGAATTATTGATTTTATTGAGGATTATAGAAAGGAAAACAAAATACAAAGCAAGGACAATATCAAAAAATCAAGAAAATTAATTGACGAAGGTATTGAAAATGCGAAAAAATTCTCATTTGAGGATAGTGAAATAGAAAACATATTCGATCTAATAGAAAAGGAGTATCCAGAATTATGAATAAGATAGGTGAAATTGTAGCACATTTTTCAAAGAAAAACGACATCATCAACTTTGGTGTCATTGTCAATCAAGAAAAGAGAGAAGAGACCGATTGGATTAAAGTCAAGTGGACCAACAGAGAATTCAGCCCAGATGACGACATTCTGTCCGAGGAGTTGTGGATCTCAAAAGGTGATGTGGAGATTGTCGAACCGTTTGGCCTGATTAGTGATTTGCATTTAGCAATGATTGAGCAGGCTAAGGTACATTTTGTAAGAAATGAAAGGCAATAGATCTGTGGACGGCCTTCGGCCTTGTTCACGAAAATGTATATCTTCGAAAGTGTCCTGTCCCGCTAAAGACTGCCGGCAGTGGATAGATTATGAGGAAGATTATAACTGTTGTCTCATAACAGTTTTTAATCACGGCCCCCTCACCTTAAGAGAGGTTTCTCTAAGAGTTGGTGTCACCTTTGCTAGGATCAAACAAATTGAATCCAAGGCGTTAAAAAAAATTAAAAACATTCTATCTGACGAAAACCCGTTTTTTTAGCTTTTTAAACATGGGGACACTATTTAATACAGAACACGTTAAAGGAGTTTTAAATATTATGAGTAAAAAGTTATTAAGCGAAGCAGAATTTAGAAAATTCGCTAAATTAGCTAATCTCGAAACACTTGCCGAGAAGAAGATTGATGAAATCTATGCGGCAGACGAGGAGCCTGTTGAGGAAGAAGTTTCATTCGACGATGAGGAGACTCTCGAAGAAGAAGAAGAACTTGAGACCGAGGAGATGGACCTTGATGCCGATCTTGGGGGAATGGAAGAAGAGCCGCCAGTTGATGATGTGCCTGAGCCTGTGGATGATTTAGATGCAGGTGGTGAGGTTATGCTGTCGACAGAAGATGCTCAAAGCGTTGCCGCGGCATTGCCGGCAATGGAAAAAATTGCTGCAGCAGTAGGCGAAGGCGAGGATGAATTGCCCGGCGAGCCAGAAGCTGAAGTAGATTTGGATGCGGAACTTGGAGGGGGTGAGGAAGAAGAAGTTCCCATGCAAGAAGAAGAAAGCGACGAAGTAGAACTCAACGAAGAAGATTTAATCGAAGTTGTAGCCCAACGGGTGGCACAGCGTCTCCAAAAAGAAAAGAACATGGAAGACGTGGTATCACAACTTGCAGAGAGAATTCTTAAAAAGTTGGAAAATTAATTTGTCAATCAATTAACGTGTTATAGATGCCACTGTTTTTGCTTGACAGTGGCATTTTTTTATGATATAATGTGCTAGCTATGGAAATGTTTTTATATACTGTTTTGGTTTTTATTTTTGGTATTGTCACCGCTAAAGTTTTTGGTGGATTATTTTCTCTAGGACTGTCGGTTGCGATCATAAGAAACGCAGTAGAGACCTCTTTGAGGCTGCTGGGCGCCGCCGCTGTTGATATGGCATACATCAAGCAAATTAAATATAAAACCTTGATAGAGTGCGGCGAGTCAGAGAAAAATATTGACGCGCTTTGCCATATTCAAGAAGAAGAATTTAGCCGCTGGAAAAGGCAAAGCATTCAGAATATAAAGTCTACCTTATCTGACAGATATGAATTTATGGCCGATTTTAGCGACTGGGAACAAGCAATGGAGAAGCTGAGTGAGATTTATAAAAAAAACAATTAAAGATATTATAAAAGAAGTATTGGAGGACAACGGAGCCCAAAAGGAAACTAAAGCTGATGATGAGAAGAAAATATCTATCGTAACAGCCGGCGACTTGTTGGGGGATTTAAAAATAACAGACGACGCAGTACACAGAATCGGGCTATTTTCTGATTTAGATGCTGAAAAGACAGCAGACATTGTGTACTCGCTACTACAATTCATGCCAACGGAAAATAAGAAAGAAGAAGAAAGGAAGCCAATCGAATTTCACATTTCAACATACGGCGGCTGCGCTGACGATATGTTTGCAATTTATGATCTTATGAAAAAGGTGCAGGACTTGGAACAAGAGATTCACACCACTGGCTGGGGCAAGGTTATGTCAGCCGGGGTGCTTCTATTGGCTTCTGGTACAAAGGGTAAGCGCCAAATAGGCAAAAACTGTAGGGTCATGATTCATGCTGTTAATGCGGGAAATGCTGGCGCCTTGCACGATCTTGTTAACGAGATGGAGGCGATCCAAAACATTCAAGAGATGTACATCGATGCACTTGTTAACGAAACTAC
>CEQB01005073.1_pt1 | contig 18432 bp, 23 predicted proteins | sample 530581 | NCBI WGS metagenome assembly CEQB01 (sample SAMEA2620588, study PRJEB7988) | marine metagenome | biome: marine biome (ENVO:00000447); feature: deep chlorophyll maximum layer (ENVO:xxxxxxxx); material: "saline water (ENVO:00002010), including plankton (ENVO:xxxxxxxx)" | depth 75 m
ATATCAGTAGATAATTTAATAGCATTAGCTACAATTATTTGTGGGGTTATCCTCGCATTTGGATTTATGAAATATGATGTTGATATGATTAAAAGAGATTTAGAATTAAAAGCTGATAAAAAAGAAATAACAGCAGATAGGAATTTAATTACATATAAATTAGATGTAATTACTGCTGATATAGTTGAGATGAAAAAATCTTTAGAACAAATAAAAGGAGAAATACATGGACTTCGTAAGTGATTGGGTAAGTTGGTCTAATTTCTTTTACTTGATTGGTCTTATTGTAGCTGGGTATGCAACCACAGTTACTGCTAAGAACAGACAAATTGTAAAAGAGATTGGAGATTTAGTTAAGGCATTAGAAGCTGGATACAAGGACAATAAATTAAGCAAGTCTGAAAAGGATTTGATTATGAAAGAAGCTCTTGATATCGGTAAGGCTGTTATTCAAAGTAAGTGGAAATTGTGGGAGAAGTGAGTGCCTAAACAGCAGCTAGTATTAAATGATTTTTCTGGTGGGTTAAATACTTACCAAGATCCCAGAGATCTGCAAATGAATGAGTTGCAGACCTGCCAGAATTTCACATTTCAAAGAAAAAATTCTTTAGCTTCTATTGGTAGCTTCGTTACCCATGCAGATGCTGAATCTACTCAAGCTGGTACTATATCAGGTGGATATGGTTTATTTTCATTTGAATCTGATTACTCTCCAATATCTTATGAAGCTGTAGACACTTCTAAATCTACAAATATATATTTTGATCCCGGCAATGGTGATGGGGATACAGGTGGTACTTTCGTTGGGTCTTTTTCAGCAGGTGGTCATGTTATTGCCAGTGCTGATGCTAGTAGCAATTCTGGTTTAAAGGACACTATTGAATCTAATATAGTTCCCGGTACTCAAATAAAAATATCTGGTACTGTAAAGAACAATGGTATTTATACAGTGGCTGGTGTTGGAGATAGTGTTGACAGTAGAGATTTAAATGATAGTGGTAGTAGTGGGACTGCAAATATAATAGAAGTAGTTGAGAGAGTTAACAATCTTTCAGTGGAGATAATAGCTGCAAACTCAAGTACATATGGGGCAGTAAGTATAGTAACTCATACGCTTGGTGAAAATTTATTAGTATTATCAGATGTCGCTAATAGTAATCTTGATGTTTATGCAAAATCATCTGATGCTTTTAGCAATGCTCAAATAGCAATGGAATCTATAACAACTACTGCTCAATCTACTCAGGCTCCAGAATATTCATTTTACAGTGTAGATAATGCATTGAGAACAAGTGATGGCAAGTCAGATTCTAGCTATCAAAGAATAAAATGGTATGGTTTTATTAGTAGACACCACTTTAAAGATATCAGATATGATTCAGATGGTAATGGGAGTTTTGATACAGATTTAAATGGTGCAGCTACTTTATATCGTGGCTTTTATGATGAGGATAATTTGCTTTCACCACCAACATCCGCAAGAACAGATACGAGCGACACATACCCGTCAGCGTCTGCTGGATTCTCTATAAAGTATACAAATAGCTCTGCTAATGCAGCTAGTAATTGGCAAACAGAAACATGGAAGATAGCTGTTTCTTTTGTGTATGATGGTAATCAGGAATCATTACTATATGTACCTACTTCTCACAATACTTTTGCAACTACAGCTGGTAACGAACTAACACTAAGGGTAATGGCTAAGATAGGGGCTACTTCTGGTTACAATGGAAGGATAAGTGGCGGTCGTATTTATTATAAACCTTCTGATACAGAGGGTGAACCTTGGACATTACTTTGCAATATTGAATTGGAATCAGGGGTTTCCGCTTCTCTAACTGGGGATAAGACAAGTTGGGTAGCGGCTTCATCAGTTACTTTATATTCTGATATAACTATATTAAATCCTAATATAGATACATATGAATCTATTAATGGTTATTCTCCTGATGTAAAATATAATTCAATAGGTGAATATGGTGAGGGTTGGAAAACTGGCATTGTAACAAATCGAAGAGCTTTTATTGCCAATGTTAGAATAAAAAATGAGCACAATGACAATGTTACCGTTCACGGTGATAGACTTATGTATTCTATGCCAAATAAATTTGATACTTTCCCTTCTTTTAATTTTATAGATGTAGTAAAAGGAGATGCAGAAGCTTATTTAAAACTGGAATCTTTCGCAGATAGATTAATAGCATTTAAACATAACTCAGTACAAGTTATTAATATTTCATCACCATCTGATACGAACTGGTTTCTTGAAACAGATATTAAAAACAATGGAGTGGCTCACCCAGCTGCTGTATTTCGTTCTGAAAAAGGAATACTGTGGGCTAATGAGAAAGGAATGTTCTTATATGATGGTTCGGTAATAAGAAATTTAACTGAAAATAAAATAGCACAAAGTGAATGGGCTTCTTTTATTACGGCTTACTCTATTGTTGGCTACGATGGTAACTCTAATATGGCTATGGTAATTAGAGATTGTGAAAATAGTGGTGCTACACAAGGTGATGCTTATATATTTGATTTTAAAACAAAGGCTTGGTCTTTTGCTACAGATCTTTTAACTGCTAGTGCAGGTAACTACACTAATTTTATTACTGATTACAATGGTAATCTTACTATTGGTGTCCAGAATAGCACCAATATAGATTTAAAAACATTTAGTCATACTACATTAACATCAGTAGCTACAGATGGTGCTGAGATTAAAACAAAGGATATTGATTTTGGTTCACCAAATTCAATAAAAAAGATTTATGCTGTTTATATTACTTATAAGAGTGATGCTATTCAAACATCCTCAGTAGCTTATAGTACGAATGGCTCTGGAACATACACTTCTCTTACTGGAAACTTTATTAATACAGGTGGAGCTTGGAAAGTTTTAAGAGCTTACCGATCTAGTGGTGTTGAGATACCTATTGGTGAGGTTAAATCTATTTCAATTAGGGTTAGAAATGAATCAGCTGCAACTGGTAATAGTAGTGCTGGTCTACAGATAAATGATATTGCTATTGAGTATAGGGATATAAGGGGAAAGACAGCAACATCGGATACATAATATGTCAAGCACAGATAGGTTAATAAGACAAATACAGAACGCTAAGGGAAACTCTATTGCAGAGGGTAGTCAGCGTGGTGTTATGGCTCATGCTCCTTCAAGATATAATATGAGTGAGGGAGAGCAGGTATTTGCACAGGAAGCTAATAAGCCATTAGCTCTTTATAAAAAGAATAAAGGTATGCTTCATAAAGTTAATTTATCTAGTGATGGTAATCAGTATGTTGAAAAAGACATTACAATTAAAAGAAATTTAAAAGTAGAAGGAAGTTCTACTTTCATAGATATAGATGTTGATGGAACAGCAAATCTTGATGCTGTTGATATAGATGGAAATGTTCAGTTGGATGGGACATTAACTATTGGAACTGACGGGTCAGGTCAGGATGTTACATTCTATTCTGATACAAGTGGTGATTCACTTGTGTGGGATTCAAGTGCGGAAAAACTAACAATTACTGGAACAAATGGGCAAACAGCTTTAGATATTGCGGATGGTAATTTAGTGGTTGCGGATAATATTGATCTTGAAGGAGATATAGATGTTAATGGAACATCTAATCTTGACGCTGTTGATATAGATGGTGCGGTTCAAATTGATAATACATTAACTGTTGGCGTAAATGATACTGGGCACGATGTAAAATTCTTTGGAGCGACTGCTGGTAAATATATGTTGTGGGATCAGAGCGAAGATCATCTTTCTATTAATGGAGAATTAGTTATTGCCGATAATATAATTCATGCTGGAAATACTGGAACTAAATTTGCATTCGGGACAAATGTAATATCTTTTTATTCAGGACATAGCAATCCAAATGGTGAGCCTTCCCTGACAATAAATTCAGAAGGGGTTGTTGTAAATCAAGTTTCTGGAACTCACATTGATTTTAGGGTAGAATCGGATGGTGTTAATGCTGCTTTAAAAGTAGATGCAGGTGACGATATATTAAGTTCTGATTGTGTTAAGGTTTCATTACCAAACTTACCAACAAGTAACCCCGGAATAGCTGGGCGACTTTGGAATGATTCTGGGACATTGAAAATTAGTGCGGGTTAAACATTGTTATATAATTATAATAGATCTATTTGTCAAGTAAAAAATATTGTTTAAATTTAAGAGGAAATATTTATGAAAACATTACTAGGCTACGCATATAAAGATAGTGGGATATATTCCAAACCTAATATGGCTGGTTATTACATGGGTGATAAACAGTCTGTGCCCGGTATGCAAACTGGTGGTCAGGCTATGATAGCTAGAGCTCAGCAAATGAGAGATGATGAGCAGGCTTTTAGGAAAGCTGAGAGACAAGAGGCTAAGAGACAAAGAAAGAAAAGCGGTTGGGGTAAGTTTGGTGGATTACTAGGTGGTCTTGCAGGAGCTGCCCTGTCTCCCTTTACAGGTGGTGCTAGTTTAGCATTAGCTTCTGGTGCTGGATCTTGGCTAGGCTCAACGCTTGGTGGTAGAGCTGGTGGTAAAGTAAAGTCAGGCGGTAAGGGTACTGTGTTTTTACAAGATCGGTTTGGCGATATAGCTAAAGCTGGTAAAGCTTTTGATAAGCAACAAAAACAACAAGCATTAAAATCAGCGATAACAACAGGATTAACCGCTGGATTTAGTCCGGGCAGTATGTATGGTAAGGTTAGGGATGCTTCTATGGGTAGAGGTGTAGCTGGTTGGGGTAATAAATTATTAACTGATTACTACAAAGCTAATACTCCCAATATGGCATCTTTAAGTCTATCTGCCCTCCCAACTTTAGGTGGAAGTAAACCATCTATTGCAGGTTATGACCCATCTTCATTGTTTGGCGGTTCCACTAAGGATGCTTTTGCATTGTCAACCCCTTCCATAAACGCACCATCTTATATGCCTTCATATGCGGGGACTGCCGCACCAACATTAGCAAACGCACCAACGCCATCTACTTTGGATGATAGCTGGTGGGCGATGGGTCAAAAGTAATTATATGAAAAACTTATTTCAAATGATGTCAACCCCTAAGAAAGATAACCTATGGGAAGGTATTCAAGGTTACCAAGATGGTGGTCTGCTTAATATGATGCCACCACCAAATGAAGAAGATATAATAAATGTTAATTATCTAGGGAGACCAGAGAGTGAATTACAAGGTCTTGCTACTGAAGCTTTTGGTAGGGAGAGAAATCCACTTACTCAAATGCTAATGAGGAGTGAATCAGCAGCACAGGCTGGAGATGAGAGGAGAGTTGCGGATGCACTGCAAAGATCTAAGGGTTACAATGAGCAATTACTCGATCAAGAGATAGCAGATATTTATAGTAGGGGTGAAAGGCGTGATGCTAGAGCAGAAAAATTTGATAAATTAAAATCAGGATTTTCTGATTTTTTAAGTGGTTTAAGGGGAGATAGACCTACACAAGCCGAAATGAATTTAGAAGATATGGCTAGTGAGGCATTTAGTCCAGATAGTGGTTTATCTGCAGAGAATTGGGTAGAGCCTACCAAACCATTAAGACTTGCTTTTCCAGATATGAAAATTCCTACCGTTCCAGAAGATATAAGATATGCTACTGAGCAAAACCAACAAGGTAAAACCTTAGACCCTGCTATGATGAGGGCAATGCCAGCTGCACCAGACATGACAAATATAATGGATGTCGCAGCGGTAACTCCAGAAATGAAAAGACCTGCACTAAATGATATGTTACTTGGTTCACTGATAGGTGCGGGTAGATCTGGTGCTTTAGCAGCTGGACAGGGTATAAAAAAAGGTATTGATTTAGCTGGTGAGGGTATAGGTGCTGCGGGTACTGGTATAGGTTATGGTATTAGGGGCACTGGCAAGCTTTTAAGTGCTTTAGCTGGTATACCCGGTGATATAGCTAAGGCTTATCAAAGTTATGGTGAGGGTGAGAGATACCCAGCATTAGCTCAGTTAATGTCAGCTAGTCAAGGTAAGGTTATGCCTAATATTTATGCAGGTCTTTATGCAGATGGTGGTGAAATAAAAGGTTATCCGTTTGGTGGCGTTGTAGAGGATGAGGATGACCCTTATGGACTTGGAAATATAAACCCCGGAAATCCTTGGGCTGGATGGAGTGCTGGTAATCCTCCACCTGCACCGCCTACTCCGGGTGCTCCACCTGCTCCGGGCACAACATATCAGTCAGGTCAACCAATGGGTAGTCAAGACTATATGGGTAGTGATGTTAGTTATGGCTCTATGTTTGGCGTAGATACTGGTGCTGCTAGTTCCCTAGACCAAGCTCTTTCTAATCTTGGTTATGAATTAACCCCTGAACAAAGAAAGATGTATGAAGAGTATGACATGGGTACTGCTGAGAAAGATATTAGATTGGGTGGTCAAAGAGGACTACTTGGATTGACACAACAAAGACAGCAGCAAGCAGCTGGTTCAGGCTTTGCTGGAGGCGGTGGAGGTTCTGCTACTGGTACAGCTAGAAGAGACTTATTACAAGATATATCAATGCAGCAAAGAGGTAGGAGACAAGACTATCAAGAGGGTATTGCTTCTCAAATAGCCGCAGACATTGCAAGTGGTGCTAATATTGGTCAAGTAACTGATCCGCCGTCTAATACAGATGTTTTAAGTCCAGAAGAAGTAGAGCAAAGAAACGCTGATCCTAATTGGAATCCTCCTCCTAGTCCAACAGATGGAGCTACATATAATTGGAATAATCAAGAGATGGTATGGAGTGACGAGGAAGGGGACTGGGTAACTAGATGGGATTATGACATGGCTCAGTCTTATAGTGAACAGTCTGATTTAGATGATTTCACTACCTCTGATATTCGGGTTAAAAAAGATATAAATTATTTATTCACTCTTAGAAATAATGTACCAATATATACTTATAAATATAAATGGTCTGACGATATTCAAATAGGTACTATGGCTCAAGACATTGAAGGATTTATGCCAGATGCAGTCGGTGAAAGAAATGGTATAAAGACAGTTAATTATAATAAGGTATTTAACAGGAATTAATTATGGCTAACGGTAGAAAAAGTATATATGATGCTATGTATGCACCTAGTCCTTGGGAGGAATTAATATCTAATTTACCTCAGCAGTTAATGCAGGCTCAAAAATATAAAGATCAAAAAGAGTTTCGGGATAGACAACAGCAGTTTAATGAGTGGAATGCTACAGCTAGATTAGCATATCAGGAATCTTCTTTAATTGAAGATCCAGATCTAAGAAGAGAGTATATGTCTAAATTTGCTAATTCTGATTGGGCTACTGGATTAGGTTTAAGTGCTCAGTTAAGTCAGATGTCACAACCATCTAATGTTCGCTCTGAGTGGAACTCAGATATAAAAGAATACTCATCTCTTTCTAGGGAGGATTTTCCAGATTTAGAAGAATTGGACAATGCTATTATTGACCTACAGGAGAATTATGAATTTACTCCGGGGACAAGCAAGTATCAGATATGGGACAATACATTAAGTAACCTTCAAGAAAAGAGAAATTTTGTTAAGGAGAATTATGGGACTTTAAATGAGACCAAGCTTAATAAGAGTCGTAGGTATAGGATGTTGGAGAAGGAGTATGATAGATGGGATAAAAAAGAGGAAGAGCTCATGTTGGCATATTCTGGAGCTCTTGCCACTGGGGACGAAAGTGATTTTATGGTTAAGTCAGCAAAAGCTTCGTGGAAGACTGGTAAGGAAGAAAAAGAAAAAGCACTAGAAAAATTAAATGAATTTCAAGATAGGAAGTTAGAGGGTACAGATAGATATGCTTATTATTACGGTGGGGTAAAAGGAGCTGTTCCATTGGAAACTGATAGTGGAGATCCTGATTGGTTTAATCAAGAAGATTTATTGGGTAAAGTTAATACATTTCAAAAAAATCCTGAGTTTCAAGAACTATTTGGAAGTTGGTCTCTATTAGGTGATAATATAGATACAGAGGGGGCTAAAGAAATTTACGAATCTATTATAAACTTCAAACCAGAAGGAGTTGTAATTGATTCAAGCGAGACAGATACAACAACTATTCCTCCTAATTATGCTGGCATGGTAGGAGGTCGAATTACAAAGGATGAGAGACCAAAGATATTAACAGAGAAAAAAGAAATTCCAAAACCATCATTAAAAGCAAATCAACGAATTGTAAGTAAGGATGGTCAAGAATATATTGTAGATAGGATAATACATTGGGGGAACCCACCTAAAACAATAAAGGTTCACCCAGTTCAAACAGGTACAAGGAAATATACTGGTAAGAGAAAAGAAAATGTTTATATACCTTGGGGTGAAGCAGAATTATATAATATAGTACAGTAAGATATGCCAGATCCTTACCAAAATTATCTTTTAAATAAAAGTCTTTTGGATAGTATAAATGCTGACCCTGACTCTTATTCAGAGTCATTTAAAAATATTATTTCTAATCAAGTAGATAGTTACTCTAAAAATACAGGTGGTTATCACGATAGTATTACTACTAATGATGAGGTTACCAATAAGGCATTAAAAGAGTTAGAAGAAAATGCTAAAAGGTCAGCTGAACCTGAGGAGTTATATGGTTTTATTCCTACAGATTGGGCTCCAGATTGGATAAAGTCTGGATATAATAATAGCATTGAAGGTCTTGCTACTACCATAGCTACTGGGAAGGAACCTTTTGATTTAAGGGGGTATCACCCGAATATACTTGAGGATATTGGCTCTACCCTTATAAGCTTTTTTGCTCCCGCTGATGCATTAGCATTATATTTTGGTGGTGGTATAGGCGGTATTGTTGGTAAGGCTGGTATGAAACAAGCTGCTAAGGTTGCAATGAGAGAATCTCTTGGTACTGCAATGCAGAAAGGTGCTGTAAAAAAAGTATTAAAAAAGCCTGTAAAAAAAGAAATAGTAGATTATATGCTTGCCAATGAAAAGAAGAAGGCAGTAAAAGTATTCACAAATCACAAGATAAAAAAGAAAGTTGCTGAAGAAATTGTAGAAAAATCTGCACCTAGAGTATTGCATAGGGCTATGGCTGAGGGTGCAGCTGGTGCTGTTAATCTCGGATTTTATAGTGGGTTGCAATCTTCTTTAGGTCAAGAAATACAAGATGGAGATATTGAATTTTTAGAAACAATGAGAGCTGCTGGCTCTGGTGCTATCCTTGGTGGAGTAACAGCTGGTACTGGTGCTAAGTTTGGTAATTATTTAGCTAAAAAGTTTGGCACACCTACTACTGCGATGCAAAAGGCAGCTCAGATGACAGCTGTAAAAGCATTAGAGGTTACTGAGTTTGGGACTATCGCTCCAGCACTTGAGGGTAGGATGCCAACTCCTGAGGATTACGCTCATGCACTTGGTGTTATTGGTGGGCTAACTGCTATAAAAGGCATACCTTCTGCTGGTGTTAAGAAAGCTAAGAAGAAGTTTGCTGAAAGTTTAGACCCTGAAAAAACAGGTACTTATATAGCTCAGGAACTAGCTGGATCAATAGCCTCTCAACAAATATGGGTAAACAGTAAAGGGAAAAAACTAAAAGGGGAACCTAGGTTTTTTAATATTAAAAAGAAAAAAGGTAAAGAAACCATTAAAGAAGAAATGGTTGAGCTTACAGATCCAGATACTGGTAAGAAGAAAACACTTACGAAGGATGCTTTTTATGCTCAGGGTTTTCAACGTAGAAAAAGGCAGGCAAAGCCTGAAAACCTAGAATCTGCTAGGCGTAGAGAAACATTTAAAATTTTTAATAGGTTAAAAGAAAAAGGTTCTATGAATTTAGATCAATTCAGGAGCAAGATAGAAGAAATATCAGGGGTTAAAATAGATTTTACAAAAGAAAAGCAAGGTAAGACTGGCTATTCTAATATAATGAAAGATCAAAATAAAGTTGTTAAGCTTCTTGATAACATGAGAAATGAAGAATTAAGAGTAAAAACTGTTGAAAATTTAAAGAAAGAATGGGATGTTAGTGCCATACCAACTACCACTTTATTAGGGCATTTAGTTCCAGAGTTTTTAAGGCAAGGTAAAAATAGAATTACTACTCCACTTGGTGTGCAGACTAACAAAGAAATATATAATACAGATGCTAGGGCTGGAACATTATCTGGGCAGTATATTCAAGCGGTAACTAATTTTGGTTTGTATAAGTATGGATTCTTTAAAAGAGCAAAAGGTACGGGCACGGTAACAAGATCAGATGGAAAGAAAATACCTATTTCTAAAGCTTCTGCTAAGGAATACTATGAAGATTTAGGTAGGAGAATTGGCGATCCTAAACATCAAGGTGATAAAGATGTAAAGAAATATAGAAAAGTATTAAATGAAATGTGGGACATTGCTGAGCAGGCTGGTATTAAACTTTCTGGTAAGCGTGAGAATTATTTCCCAGATATGTTAAAGCCAGAATGGTTGGACAAAATAACAGAAGATTTTTTTATATTGCAGGATAAGTATCCATTTTTATTTGAAGGTAAGGCACAAGGTAGAAATGAAATGCTTGCCGATCAAATAGGTAAAATACTTAAATCTGAAATGTCAACAATGGATCCAGCTACCGTAGATGCTTTAAAGCATATGCAGGGTAAGATAGTTAGTGAAAGTAAAGGTGGTAAGGATAAACCAACTGCTTTAGCCGAGGCATTTGCAAGGTTGAATCAATCAGTTTTTTATAAAAGATTTTCAATAGCCCCTAATTTAGAGAAACAAAAACGAGTAGAGTTACCTGACTATTTTTATGAAAGAGATGCTAGGATTGTATTGACTAAATATATACATGATTGGGCAAGGAGAACATCTTATGTTGAAGCTTGGGGTAATCGTGGTGAGGTAATGGAATCTAGGATAACCGCTTTAAAAAGGTCGGCTGAAGGTAGGTCGGTTCAAGATAGGGCAAAAATAAATAAAGAGGTAGAAACAATAACTCAGCTGTGGGAAAGCTACACTAATGCCATTGAGCGTAACCCCACTAAAAAAATTAGAAGTCCTGTCGCTCGCAAAGTTGCTGATTTTCTTGTTAATTTTGAAGTGGCAAGTAAAATTGGTTTTGGTTATGCAACAATACCAAACTTAACTCAGGTATTAATATCATCTGCTATTAAAGCTGGATACTGGAATACTTTTAAGGGGGTATATAAATTAGCTAGACCAACAAAAGAAGGTAAAGAATATAGAGATATGATAAGAAAGGATGCTGAATTTTCAAGGCTGTCTTTCTTTCAAATGATGGCTGGGATTGAGCCTGCTAATAGTAAAATAGGTGCAATAGCAGATTATATGACAAGACTTAATCAGTTTCAAAGAATGAATAAATATAATTTACTTATGTCTGGGGCGGCTGGATATGAGTATATACAGAGTTTAAAAAATATAGCCACTCGCAAAGGAGGTGCGATGGCTAAGGTTTCAGACATAGGATTTACGCTACCAGAGAGATTTGGTGGTAGGCGAATAAGTAGGCGTGAATGGGCTCTGGAAAATTTAAAGGAAATGGGAATAAAAAATATTGAAAAACCATCTACTCGTGAAATGGCTGAGGCTGTGTATAGTTTTGCAAGAGATACACAACTACAAAGGAATGTATTAAATGATCCTTTGTTTTTTAATGACCCAAGATTTAGACCATTGGTACTGTTTAAAAGATTTGGCTATAGGCAGGCGGCTTGGATAAAAGAACAGCTTGTTAATGATGTTGCAAAACGTGGTAATTTTGCTATGCCACTAAGGTTGATGGTTTCAGGATTTATTGGTGGTCAGTTTGTTGCTTATGCAAAGAAAGCATTAAATGATCTTCTATCAGGTGAAGATACCTACGATGAGAATCAATTAATATTCCCTTGGTTGCCAGAAGGTACGATGGAAAAAGATAATAATGATATCTATACAGACTTTTCAAAATTAGAATGGAGTGATGTTTTTGATATGTTTGCAAATGTGGGAGCATTTGGAACAGTAGCTGATATAGTTGCATCTGAAAATAAAGTAAGGGCTTTAGAGTTCGCAGTCAAACCAGCTATATATCAAGATAGTATGAAACTTATTGATGCTGTATTAAGAACCCATAAAGATATGAAAGATTATGGTATTGGTTTTGCATCAAGAATGCCAAAATATTTTGCACCTATATTTGGTACAGTTCCAAGAAGATTTGCAAAGCGATTTGAACCAGCTGGGCAAAAACAATCTTATTTAGAATATAGAAAAGGTTTATTGAGAAGCAGAATACTTGATTATTTAATTGATGGTAATTCAGAGATGGCGACAAGACTTATTCGCAAGTGGAATAAGAGTAATCCAGCAGAGGCTTTTCACTATGATGATGTTAGCTTTGATGCTGTTTATAAAAGACTAGAAAATAAATATAAAAAAAGAGCTAACCCTTAATTAAAGATCTACATTCCCTAGCGTACTCGATCTCCCCAATAGAATCCCAGAACACAGCTAAGCGTTCGTAGTACCCATTCAATGAGCCCTTGTTTACCCATTGCCTATTCATTATTTTAAAAAACTCTTCACGCTGTTCATCTGTAAAGTATTCATCATCCCAAATGTCCATTATTTAAATCCTCCTGTTTCTCTTAGTATTTGATATTCAATTCTCTTTTCTTTTGTAAATTTAGTTTGTTGACTTTTTTTCATATCAAGCCAACACATATCTAATGCTTCTACCCTAGTATCAAAGCCAGTTGAAGCTCCACAAAACAATCTTTCTTCATCATCGTAATCATTAAGATGTGGATTCCAACTACCTTTTGAGCACATTGGGCACATTTTCTCTATTATAGGGCAAAATTCAAACATCACTGAAAAAAACACCCTCTAATCTCACGTTTATCGCCATAAAAATAATTATTGGATACTAACCTAGGCTAAAAAAAAGACAGCTTCGAGCAGGGAACTAGCCCCACTCTCAGCTGTCAGTTAGTTAAGGGTTATGAATCACTTAGAATAGTTCATCATCCTTACGTTTTTGGTTTCTAGGTGGTTGAAATTGTCCACTTAGATACTTCTCGCCCTTATCATTTGTGTTGATCCATAAAGAAGCTTGAAGTTCTTTACCACCAACGAGTGCATTGCCTGTATAGTCTGGCTTTTTATCACCATTCTCTTTATACTTATTTTTCCAGAGACGCATTGTCTCATCTTTCATTTTAAAATCAGGCATGATTTCTCCTTTTTTTAGTTATGTAAGCAAGGGTCTGTAACTTTCTACATTCTAAAGCCAACATTCATTCAGCCTACAGACCCTCACCTACGGTTTTATTCTGATTTATTCACTATCAGTGAACTCTTTTAACATAGATAGTAGCATAATATATTTTTCATATTCCAATACAATGTATGGTTTTGGATTGTAGTCCTCTCTTATAATAACTCCATCTTCTTCTTTCTCTGGCTTACACCATTTAGCTATTTTAGTTCTACGTTTACAACCATAGTATCTTTCTTCAATCTCTATGTCGCCCTTTTCGTGTTGGGCTCCACCTCTATCTCTATTATACGCTTCCAGTTTAAATTCTTTTGCCATCTTAACGGCTTGTCTTTGCAGCTCAGCACCACGCTGTCTATTTCTCCGACCTCGCCTTACATTCTTTGGATTCTTCATTCGCATACCTCGCAAACTGATCCTTGTATCGTAGAGGTGGAATCATATTCTCTATTTATCATAGCATCATCTACTTTCTTTCTCATTTGTTTTTTAATGTCTTTTAAATCTTTCACTAAAGTCTCATAAGGTTTTCTCCAGTCAGCTGTATCCATATATGGAACTTCAAACCGGATTTGATTCTGCAAAGCATTTATCATTAGTTCAACTTCTTGCTGTGAGAATTTTATATTTGCTATACATTTTTGTTTTTCCATTTATTTTACCTACAATTTTATATGTTGAATTTTATGGCAGTATAAAAGAAAATGTTTTATCGGAACTAGGTAAGCAATCTTACTTACATCATCTCCCTTGCCCGTAAACTCTACGGTATCGAGGTCTTCAAACTCTATCATTTCTTTTATTGTTTCAGTAGGAATCCATATTAACTCGTTAGGATTAATATGTATCACCCACCAATTAGCAGTTGTAGTTGATAGTGCTGAGGGCTTACCACCCATCTCAATCTCCACTACAATATTGCCAGTCTCCTGTGATTTAAAATCTTTTTTAACTTCTATGGTTTGATCTATTTCGGGTATCTCTATATCATATTCTTTATGGTATCCGCTTTTTATAAAAGCATTTGGATATTTTTTTTGTATAATATTTAACACTATTTCTTCAGACTTCTGACCATCAACTAAAGATTCTTCAAACTTCATTAAAACGGAACCTCAGCTATCTCAATCATTTGAACAACTCTTGCGACTGGATACCTAATGTCTTTATCGTATTCATTTTTAAATTTTTTCAAGAACACATCAACCAATACCACCGCACTTTTAATATCATTCAGGTAAAGGAAGGGCAGTTGCCCCTCCTCACCTTTGTCATATAACCCCATAATAGACATAAATTTTACAAACCCCCAGTTCTTCTTAGGGTCATATAGGTATCCATCTTTCTGCTTATATCTAAATACTCCATTATCCAATACTGTTTCCATAGCAAACTCAGGATGTTCTTTTGAGTCTATTTCGTACTCAGGTTTAAAGACATCAGCAATATGTTTATTAAAGCTAAGGTCTTTAACAATCTCAAGGTTTACTACCTTAGCGGTATACCTCCCCTCTGGTACACCGCTTTTTGTTGAATCAATATCTCCGGGGTAGTAAGCGTCACCAACTTCAGGCACTCTTCATTTCCTTGATTCGTTCAAGAGATCTATCAAGATTACCTATTGATATCTTACCATCTTTTAAGGCTTTCAATACCTTATTAGAATCTCTCTTGCCTAGCCCCACCATTGCTTCCTTTACCTTCTTTTCAACGTGCTCTTCATCTGTGCCTTCTAACACTTCACCATCAAACTTTTCCACTACTGCATCTTTTAGTTCTCCATTGGTAAGCTTATCATTTTCATCTAAGATATGCTTTATCGTATCGTAGCCGTGTATGATAAACTGAACCCACTTCTCTATCTCTTTCATATTCTCAGCGTTAAGTTGCATACCCTTACTGAAAGCTTCCACAGCAACTCCGTGCCGTATCTTACCTTCAGTTATTTTATCCCAGTCAGGTGTTTTATTATTATCACTCATAACTCATTGTCTCCTTTTTCTTTTAAACCACCCCCACAAACTTGATAGAAGTTGCAATACTTTATATTGCATTCCCATTTATACACTGGTGCAACACCAAGTTCGATAGGTGGATTTCCTTTCTCATACCGCTTATTAGCATCTCGCCAATATTCTTTAGCGGAATCTATGTAAGATAGTTCTATTTCTTTTTCTCTCATTTTAGACGTATCTTTATTGTAATATAGTAAGGCTAGTCTATTTAGCTTCTTACCACTAGACTTTTCATACCACCATCCATAAGTACCTAGCTGTAAATAATAATTAATAGCAGGGTTTGGATCGGGGTATCTACCAAATAAGTTTTTCCATTTCCAAGAATTGCAAGTTTTTATATCGTATAATATGCCATCATCTATAACTATTATATCTAAAAACCCACGAACATTTACCTCAGGTAATCTTATTTCCTTTTCTATATATATTTGTGAGCCATTGTTCTCAGCATACTCTCTTAATGCATCTTGTATGTCCTCGTGTATAAGGTCTCCAAGCCTGAATAATCTCATAGTATCTTCATCAACTGGCTTAGGTTTAACGTGAGCAATATGCTGAAAATAATGCTTTCTCATACACATTCCTGACGCTGAAGCGTGAAACCATTCTTCTTTACCCTCATATCTCTTCTTACGATGTACTTCATTTTTATTTAAAAGATAGTCATCATATATCTTTTGTAGATTTAACATATAATACCTTTGTATGTGGAGGGGGGGCGGTTCAGTCCACTGCGTACACAAGAAGGAAAAGAACGATAGTGAACTGGTTGAAGGATGCGGAGTCCAGATACCGCCCCCATTTCTATTATAAAATCTTTCATTAATTAGCGTCTCTTCTTTTCATTTCACGCTCTGCCCATTTATCTAGTTCAAGCATTTCTTCAGCTTCAACTTCAGACACTCTTTTCAAGGCTAGTTTCAACCCCCATATTTCAGCAAAATAATAGTCGTTATAGGGGTTGTCATCCCATAGTGATTCGATCTCTTTTATATCTGTGTTAATCTTCTTCTTTAACTTCGTCAGTTTTGCAAACATCTTCTTTATTATTCTCCATTTCATATAGGTCAGCAACATCATACTCTTTACCAGTTTCAGGGTCGTATATAATGCCCACAATCACCTCTTGTATTCCGTTATGTCCTTGATTTTCGTATCTTATTTTAAGTTTATCCATTTGTTTCAATAGTTGGTTGTTTTCTAGTAGGTCTAACACTTCTGTTGGCGTTTTGTTCCAATTTTTTAACGGGTTTTTTCTTGGCTGTGGGTTTTTTCTTTGTTTGTTTAACCTCTTTACCCTCTTGTTTAGCTTTAAACTCTTCAGGTGTCAGAGATAATACTTGTCTCTTTTCAGGCTGTGGTGCTAGTGGGTTCTCATCAATGATACCCTGATTAACTTGACCTATGTACTCACAAATGGTATGATAAATATCATTTGCTATATGCTTTCTACCGCTTTCAGACCATAGGTTTGCATCTCTATATCTTTTTAATGTTTTAGTTATTTTACCAGTAACTTGTGGTGAAGGTATTAGTATTGTTTGTTTTTTTCTTGCCATTATTTACTCCTTTATTAGTTCTTGCATATCACTATAGTAATTATTTTCTTTCCAAGTCTTTTTCTTGTGGCAGTTACGACATCTAACCTCACATTTTTCTATCTCCTTCTGAACCGTTTCCCACTTGTATCCGTGCCTTATTAAATAAGATACACCTTCTAATCCTTTGTGTCCGACTCTCTTTTTTGTACCTCTAACGTGATCAAATTCTAGTACCTTTACGTCTTTCTCACCACAATCAGTACAACCCTTAATAAAATATTCTTCTAACACCCTTTTAAAATTATTATGTCTCCGTTTAAACTTATTTCTTTTCACCATTTTAATATGGTGCTTCCTCCTACTTGGATACCATTCTTTATTGTGATAGTCGTGTTGGCAAGGTCTGCATTGGTACTGCAGTCCATCCTTCTTTGATTTATTTTTATTAAAATTCCATTTAAATTTAATCTTTTTACATCTACTGCATCTTTTTAGCATTTAATATCCTTCTTTTCCTCTTGACTTGATTAGCAGTCCTACCAGTCCTACTTAGTTCTGTGTTCTTTAATCGTCTTTTACGCTTTCTTTCTTTTGCTCTTTTATTTGGCATTACCTAACCTTAATTCGTGTATGTATATAGGTGTGTATTCACCTACATATGAACCTGCTACATTATAATAGAAATGGTCTAGTGCATCTTCTTCTGTCATTTCTTCTTCATTTACCATTATCATAATTATATCTTCAATGCAATAAACTGCGACACCACTATCTGTATATCCAATGAGTGCATCATCGTAACCATCTGCAAATAACATTTCGGGGTTTCCAGAGATGTCGGCAAGTTCTTCTCTGATGTTTGATTTTCCTTCCATTTTCTATCTAAATTCGATCAGAATATAATTCAAATCCCATATTAATTTCAAGTTAATCATTCCTCGGCATACCTAAATCATCTTTATATTTCTCGTGATAATCATCAATGCATTCATTTAATATGTTTACTATCTTGTATACATTTGTTACTTCGACATCACCATCAATGTATTCATAATGAGCAACAATTATATCATTTGGATTCTTATCACCAGTATGTAATCTAAATCTAGGTGTCTGTAATCCTCTTGTTTTATCTCTGCCTACTACTGTTGAATTAAATTTCTTCATTAATTTACCTTTCTTTTTTCTAGTTCTTTATCTGCTTGTCTTAATAACTCCCATACTTCCACCATAAAATCCACATCATTCTCATAGTCGCCATCCATCCTTATGCGGTGTAGGTATCTTGTAAATTCTTTTATCGCCTTCTTATACCTTCTGTTTCCCTCAGCTTGTGAACATTCCCCATCCATATAAGCATTCTCTAATTCTGTAGCTGAATATAATTCTGTGAAATGGATCAATTCTTCTGTTGGTAAGGCTTGTATAGTTTGCTTATTCATTCCTCCTCCTCATTGTGCTCTTGTTCTAAACCATCTAAATATGGCTCTACTACATCAGCTACCCAATCAGGAATATATTCTAGGTATTCTTCTCGTCTGTATGGTTTTTTATTAGAACCACTTGCACGTTTAGAACTATCTCCCCAAGTTACTTTGATTGTCCAATGTACTATTCTTTCCATT
>CEQB01050427.1_pt1 | contig 18346 bp, 15 predicted proteins | sample 530581 | NCBI WGS metagenome assembly CEQB01 (sample SAMEA2620588, study PRJEB7988) | marine metagenome | biome: marine biome (ENVO:00000447); feature: deep chlorophyll maximum layer (ENVO:xxxxxxxx); material: "saline water (ENVO:00002010), including plankton (ENVO:xxxxxxxx)" | depth 75 m
AGAATTGCATATAATGCAAATAAATTAATATCTTTAAAGCCATATAAGAACAAGGAAACGGGTCTTGTAGAGCTTATAGATATTAAATCAGATAAGAATAGAGAAAAGGAGCATTTATTCGCTCGATTAACAGTTAATAACGTAAGAATAGAAAAAGGAGTCTTAAATGGCTAAAAAAAGTAAAGAAGAACCAAAATGGGAACATGTTGAAAAGTTAGCTAGTTTGTATGAACAAAGATCTAACTTAGAAGTAGCTTTTATAAAATTAAATGGAGCTATTGAGATGCTTGAATCATTAAAACCTAAGGAGAAATAATGTATTACAATACTAATGAAGAGAATGGAGAAACTCTCCAAAATAGTAGGAATACTTCAACAAATCAAGAGAATATGATTCTAGCTATATTTGAAACATATCCTAATGAAGGGCTTACACCATTTGACATTGAAGATTTTGCACATGATCAAGAGGTTAATTGGCCTATAACGAGTATTAGAAGAGCTATTACAGACTTAACTAATGCTGGTAAATTAACTAAAACGAATATAACTAAATTAGGTAAGTACGGGAAGCAAGTACATACTTGGAAATTAGCATAAAATTAAAGCGCAGTGTTGAGGACTGCAGGCTGATATAGTAAAAAGCAACTAATAAGAGCAAGTGAGACTAGATGCTGCGCTTTATAATTAGGAGGGAAAATGGCTAAATATAAAAACATAACAAATAAAGAGATTCAAAGAAGATTTGACTTCTTAGCTAACTATATGACACAAGTTGGTGACTCATTAAAGAATCTAACAGATATGGTAGTTCATTATATAAACTTTAATAAGAATGATGAAAAGTTTAGAGACTATTTAGAAACTTTAGTTGAGAAACAAAAGGAGGAAAATAATGAAAAAGAAAAGTAGTTGGGATTGGTATTGCAATTCAAAAGAGGCTATAGAACACCAAAAAAACTGTAAAAATAGATGGAATTGTGACCAATGTCAATGGATAGATGCTTCGTCTGGCGCAATGGAAGACCATGGAACAGAAGTAGAACCAGATCCAGTAGAATTACATCCTTTATTTGATGAAATTATGGAGACATTCAATGGAAGAGAAATTGACTAAAAAACAATTAAAAGCAATTATTAAACATAGAAAAGATAACCCTAAGAAAGAAACGTCTCATGAAAGAAGAGAAAAAATTAAAAAGAACAAACCTTGGTGGATACCATTTAATTAATTGCAACAAATGTAATATTAAGTGCTTCCCTATATACGATAACTCTCCTTATGGTTCTCCAAAAAGTTATTTTGTATGTAGGGACTGTGCTTTAAAAATTATGGAAGGATATTATGATAAAAGAACTTCTGAAACTAAAGATTCAGATTAATGCTATGATAGAGACATATAAAGATCTACATCCAGATGAGTTTTATGATTTGATGGATAATGGTGAATATATTACTAAAGAAGATCATGAAAAAGAACAAGCACTTAAAAAAATAAGAGAGGGGACTTATGAAAGCACGTTCCGCAAAGAACAAGGGAAGGAAACTACAGAACATGGTGAGGGACCGTCTTCGCTCTGTGTTTACGGAGACTCTTGAGACGAATGATATAGAATCCCAAGTTATGGGAATGAGTGGTGAGGATATAGTATTATCACCTGCAGCTAAAAGAGTTATAAATTACAGTTTTGAATGCAAGAATCAAGAGAGATTAAACTTATGGAAATCATTAGAGCAAGCAGAATCTAATTGCGAAGATAGGAATCCAGTGTTAATCTTTAAACGTAACAGATCAAAGATATACGTAGCAATAGAATTTGATCATTTCATAGAGTTAATAGACGAAAAACACAAGGAGATTTAATGAAAAATAAAGAAGAGTCTTATATGGAAGCTATAGGGCAACTTAAAACAGTAACAGTTCTAGCTAAAACATTAGAAATAATGGCATCTAGAGACAAAAACGACTTAACATATATTCCTAAGAATATAGAATTAATTGATAACATTATTAAAGTATTTAAGAACTTAAGAAGAGATTTACTTGTCTTATTAAGAGAAGATATGGATGATAATGATGTTCTAAAGAACTAATACCCTCTATAATATCGCTTATGCTGTTGGCTTTTGTATTTACTGACAAAATCGTTATACTTACTTTGAGTATCTTCGTAATATTCAGCTAAATCTGGAGCCACAGCTCTAGCGGTTCTATAGAAAGCCTCGTTCATTTCCTTTACCTTTTTATTCTTATATAATCCTGCTTCAAATTGAAAAGCAGTACCTATTGATCCATCTCTAAATAAAGGCCAAGTTTGACCTACTGTTCTTTTTAATTGAGTATTAATAAGCCCTATTATAGCCATAGTTTTAAGCTCTTCATCTTGAGATCTGTAAGACTCATAACCTGTTAATAGATTTACCCAACTATCTTCATCATGTTCGTAAAGATTAGAAAGTTCACCTAATGTAAGTAAATCTGAAAGTAATGGGAACCCGACCATACCTACAGCTCCTCTACCAAAACTTGCATCTTTAATTTCTTTTTCATTTCCAGTAAAAAACGCAAATAAACTTGAACCTTTATCAAAAGTAGCATGCTCTATTAAATTAAAGGCATTAACATCAAACATTAAACTAATAATACCTGGAACAATTGTGTAAGCTGCACCAAGTCTAACAGCTGTTCCTACTTCCTCAGCAAATATATCTTGTTTAGCTTTTGCTAATTTTAAATCATCATATAATGCTTTTTTATTTAATTCAAAAAACTTTTGACTATAATGTTGGAATTGAAACATAAATCTTCCTAAAGGATGTCTTAATAGTTTAGATTTAGACACATCAGAATAATCGAAATGAAGCATATTTGTCATTCTTATAGCATAATTTCTAGCTCTACTTTGTAACTCCTGATTGAAATCTTTACCTTGAGATGATACCAAGGATCTAAATTGAGTACTTCCTTCTAATTCTGAATACATTTTAGCAAAAGCTATCTTAAAGGTTCTCATACGATTAGAGTTTTCAACTTTTTGCATAAAGAAAGATGGATGCCAAGGTTTTTCACCTTTACCAGCAAAATTAGCTACATTTCTAGCAGTTTTTTGAGCATAAGAAGGCTTTTTAAACTCCACGCTATACCCTTCACTTAACTTGACTATTTGTCTTGAACTAGTACTACCCATAACTTCTTGAAGTTCAGGAGTTCCAGATGAAAAAGATAATCCCGCTTCTTCCATCATAAGCTCAACTTTATTAGAAAAATCAACACCCTTTCTTTCATAGAAATCCTTTGATTTGCCAAAAAATCCCATATCATTTAAAAATACCCAGTTTAATATTCCTTGAGTAGCATTTTTGGTAGCAGTTCTAAAGTTCCAACCTAATTTAGACATATATTCTAAACCTAATAAGCTTTGTCTTGCACTTTCCCAAAAAGGATCATCTATATCTCTTTTGCCTATCATAGCATGATTCATATCTTCAACCATTTCAACAAAATATTGAGATATACCATCTAATTGTTTACCTTTTCTGTAAATTTTCTTTATATTTGTTAAAGCTTCTTTAGTGTATTTTTGAACGAATGCAACGTTGTTAAACCTATTAACTTCCCCAGCATATCTTTTCATTACAGCTGGAAAGTTTCTTGAATAAAGCATAGGATCCACATCTTCATCTCTAGCTTTTAATCTATTAGAAATGTATCCATCAAGGTCTTTTAAAGCTTCATCAACACCCTTTTTTGACCAACTAACATTTTCTAGTGTTTTCATAGCTAAATTATCAGCATTTGGCATAAGATTATCTAAGAATTTTACACCCATATCTAATCTAAAATGAGGGAAATAACCTATTTTATAATCAGGGTTTAAAGTTTTAACCATATTTTTTTTAATATTCTTAATTTTGTCCATTCTAGACTTTAATTGCAGTCCTGAAAATTGATCTTTTATTGACAATTCAGCTCCATCTACATAAGCTTTTACCCCATCTGTTAAATATTTATGAAGATTAGTAGTATAATCAATATAACTAGAAAGAGCCGCTTGCATATTGCCGCTAATAGGCATTTCAGTAATAACTTCTTTTCCATTAATAATTTCTTTAACTGGTATAGTAAGATTAGCTAATCTATTCTTTATACCCTTTAAAAGCTTAGCTCTTTCTACACCTGTCCAAACTTTATTTCTATTTCTTTCTTGTAATTCGAATTTTTCCTTATAAAATTTATCTACTTCTTTACCAAGTTTAGGCAAACCTATTTCAATAATATTTACAAAGTCATTAAATATTTTACCCTCACCATTAACTAAAAAATCTTCCATTCTTTTAAAATGAGCTTTATATTCAGCAGCAGCTCCAGGAACTTTATTTTCAGCATCTATTTGTAATTCTTCTAATCTTTCTTGAAATTCTTGCGCTTCCTTTACAACCCTATCCATTTCTTTTCTACCAAGAGGATACTTTTTCTTAGTCAAATCATTATACATTTGATTTTGTATGCTCTCAACCTTTAAATGATTTAAAATATTCTTGAACTGAGCTTCAGACTTAAGTACTCTACCTTTATAATTTAACCCTGTATTAACAAAACTATCATATACATTAGCCATAATAGGATTTCTTTCAGCTAGCTCCTGTGTTGTCCACAATACTCTTCCCATCTTACTGGATATTTTACCTGTTTCTATTTGATTAGCCAAAACGTCCATTTTTTTCTCAAACAAATGCCAATTATTAGATAATTCAACATCAGAAATATGAGCCATATTAGTCATATCTGTATGAAATATTCTTCTAAATTGCTGGAAAGCCAACGCATCGGCATCAACTAAATGGTTAAATTTATTTTTAAATTCCAAAGCCTTGTCAAAGTAGTTTTCTTGAGTAGTAGTTAATGTTACTACACCACAATTATCTATTTTTACATTACTCATAAATATTCCTTATTTTTTCTTACACTTTTCTCTAGCTTTTTGCTCTTCGGATTTAAGTTTTTCTTTGTTATATTCTCTATTAATCAAGTTTTCTTTAGCACTCTCTATAGTTGGGCTTCCATTAGCTTTTTGTATAGATTGTCCTTGAGATATTAATCTTTTTATAGCTGAATAACTATAACTATTTATTCCGAACGATGGATTAAAAGTCATGCCATCATGACCATTCATTGTTCCGCCTCCCATTAAAGCAAAAAATTCATTGTATTGTAATTTATTACGCACTGCTGGAGAAATACCTTCTGGAGTAACAGCTCCAGGGAAGACTTCATTAACAATACTTTTAACTTTAGGATCTAAACTTTGCATTAAAGTTAAATACTTAAATGGATGCATATACATGTTGTTTATTTCAAGTTCGTGTATATGAGACAGTATTTTAGCGCTACCTTCTATCTCTGCAGACTCTTTTAGCCCTGCTTCAGTTAATAAATCTCTAAAGAAAGACATTGTCTTATCATAATCTTTACCCATACCTCCAGAAGTTCTGCTATCATATAATCTTCCTATAGGAGAGGCTGTATATCTTTGGAACATTTGTAAATGAGAAGAATGAAACTCAGGATTATTTCTTGCCATATGAAACATATGCATTTCTTTTACAGGTATATCTTCTATATGAGCTTTTCTTGAAAAGAAAGTTCTCCACAAAAAGTCTTGTTTAGCAATCTCTTTAATAGTATCATCAATTTTCTTTTTAAATGCAACATCAGCAATAGAATGATCCATAACTTCTATTTGATTATTTCTTAATTTAACTAAGAATTTTATCATTCTTTTGAAATTTGTATTAGGCTTTGTAAACAAAGGTACAGCTCTTTCATTAAATAACCCTACACCATTTTTAGAAACTCTAAATCCAGTTCCAACAAATCTGTACAAGAAAGCTTGACCATGTTTCATATACCCGTCATACATAGCATTATAAATATCGTTTTCTATAGTTTCTATATCTTTAGGTGATAATAGGTGCTCAGTTAATTCAGAGTCTCTTAACCTTCTTCCCGCAAGCTTATTTAATCCTGCGTTATTAAATAACACTTTATAACTATCTTTATAAGTTCTTTGAATATCCCTTACTTTAGCATCAATAGCAGAAAGTCTACTTTTAGGGGTGCTAGTATGCCATAAATGCCAAATAGAATATGCTTGAGAGGTTTGTTCTAAAATATCCTCACTTGTAGTTATATCAACCAAATTAAAATCAGGTAAATTTTTAATAGTTGGATTTTTAGAATACTGTTTACTTATCAAAGGTCTAAGAGTTTCTTCATAATTCTCTATTTGATTATTTAGCTTATCTAATATATACTTTTTAAGTTTTTGACTTCTATCAGACGCTGCAACTTTGGCTGCTGTTCTTTTTAGCCTAATGATATTAGAACGAGCCTTTTTAACATCTTTAATAACCTCAGGTAATGCAGCCATAACATTGTCAATTGCAGCATTATCATTTATTTCAGTACCGTTTAATAATATATCTTCAACATACATATATCTTCTTAATTGCTCACCATTTAAGAGATGTCTATCAATAGATGTCTTTGTATTTGTAAATGGAGATCTATAAATAGTTCTTAAAGACCTTTCAGCAAAAGAGCCTGTTTCGCTACCATTATTAGTAGCGTTTATATAATTTTCTTTAACTTTGTCAGGGATTACATTACCACGTCTCCATGGATAAGAATATTCAGTTCCATATTGATTTTTAGATGTAATTGTTCTAAGTTCTCTTCTACTTCCACCAAACAACCTATTTAATAAATCTCTATTATTCTTAAATACAAATTCACCATTTAAATCTTTATGATAATAAACAGCTTTAAACATAGCGTCTTCTAAGTTTCTTGATTCACTTGCATAATTTTCCCAAGTAGTTATAAGATCTTGATAATTAACCTGTTTTGAACCTTCTGCGCCAAATTTCTGTCTGCCTGGCATAACTCCAGACAATTTATTAGTATGTCTTAAATAAGCTTTTATCATTAACTTGTCGTATAACTCTAATTCAAAATCATTTTTTGCTCCATTTAACTCTGAGGAAGATAACGGCTGTCCAGTAGCATCATTAATTTTTCTTTTAACAAACACCCTAAACGGTTTCCTATTGTTATTACCTAAAGTATTGGTTCTCTGAGATTGATTTGACCCAAATCCTACAGGGCCTAATTCTTTAACATTTTCAGCAGTAATAGAAGACTCCATAGGAGGAAATAAAACGTTATCTGAAACCTGGCCATAAGAATCCATTCTTAACAAATCTATAATTTCTTGAGAGTTTTGAGCTAAATGCTGTTTAAAATCTTTTGCGTCAAAATTGACTTCTACTTCATAACTTATTCCTTGAGTCTCACTAGGTATTCTAAGAAGAACTTTTCTACCATCGACAGTAACTTGAGCTTTATTAGACAAGGCATTTAAAGGAGCTGTTAAGTTTTGAACTGCACCTATAGCTCTTTGCAAAACTCTATTATTTGCATCATAATTTTCCCAATTTTCTCTATTCCTTTTAGGAGTAGCAGAAGCTAATTCTAGCCTTGAATTAGGTAAAGATATATTATCAGTATTTATACCTGTAACATTATATTGTGTCCCAGATACAGCATGATTTAACATTTCTCTGGTAGTTCCCCAAAAGGCATCTCCCATATCTACATCATAATCACCTTCATATATATTCCAAACATCTAATGGGCTTAATACAAGCTGATTCCCAGCTTCTTTGTTTAAAAATTCTTTTATTCTAAGTAGAGTAAAATCATTAGGTCTTGTCCTAGGGTATCTTAAAAACTCCATACCTATCTGATAATTACTTAAATCTTTATGGGTTGATATAAAGTCATAAAGAGCACCTAAAGGTTGTGCGCTTTCAGCCATTACATTCCACACTTCAGCACCCTCTCCAGAAAATTTTATCTTTCTATAATCTTCACCTTTAACTCTACCTTTAGAATCAGGTATTAGAGCTGGGGGCTCACTTCCTCTTATAAATACGTATTTATGATCACCATATTTATGTTTTAAAATCCATCCACCATCAGGATTTTTTTCTAATTTTTTAGCAAAATTCTTCCCTTTACCCTTACCCTTTTTAATTTCAACAATTTGCTCATTTGCTTGAGCTAAGTTATCAACCACCCAAACATCAGCTCTATCTGTCTTATTAGTTCTTGTATCTGTACTATTTAAAGATAGATGTTCATACATATCTACTTTAACTTTATATATCTGTTCCTCAATACGCTGAGCTCCAGTTAATTCTGAAATCTTATCTTTTGCTGAAACAATTTCAAATTCACCATTTTTCATAACTTTATTAATAAGGTATATTTCTTTATTATCTTTAAATTCTATTCTACCTTCTCTAGCACTATGCGCAGGGACTGCCTCTCCATAAGAAAGTATTTGCCCATCTCTACTTACTATAGTAGCATCTAAAGAATTTTTACCTTCATAATATGGGGATTTAGATAAAACCATCTTCTGTCCCCAGTTATCTTGCACGTATTTATTGCTTTTTTGGGTATAAGGAGATAAAGCTTGATCAATAAGCCCTTTTTTTAGCTGATTTAACAACATATCAGAACCTAAGGCTCCAGGTCTTGCATATGGACCTGCTATTTCAAGATAGCTCATTAATGTCCCAAGCTGCTCTCCAGCTCCTCCATTAGAAATAAGCTCATGCAAGTCTTCATTTTTCATACCTTTAATAAGTCTTAATGCTTCAGCTTCAAAAGATGGTCTACTCATAACCTCGTTAATCATATCAACAGCAGTCTCTAATTCAGCTTTATGATAATCTCTATACACCGCATTAACTTCTGAATCAGTCATTTGATTTTGAAGTATAGTAACTGATAATTTAGATGGAGTAACTTTATCTGGAACTTTAATCATACCCAAAGACTCTATAGGTAGCCCTAATAAATTGGTTATCTTATCACCTCTTAAAAGCTGTTCTGGAGTTAATTCTGTGTAGTTTTCAGAAAAAGATTTCATTTTGTCAGCAGTACCCATCATAACCATATCAACTTGCTTATTTTTACCAGAAAACAATTTGGTTAGATTAGGATCATATACAAAGACAGTCTTACCATATAAGTAAGTATTTTCTCCATAGGAGCTTACTATAGGCTTAAATATTCTCTTTCCTTTATTCCCTGTTATTAAAGATAAAAACTTAGCTAAATCTTTAGATATAAAAGTTATACTATCATAAGTAGAGACTTCTTTTCTTCCTCCAGAATACTCAATCCAACTAGGTAAATTTTCTGTAGATATTTTTTGCTTCTTATACATCTCTTCAATCTTCTTCATCTGAGCTTCAAAAGCTTCTCTTTGACTATATTTGCCTGAAAATTCTTCACCAGGAATTGGAGCTACGTCATTAATAACTGCAACGTTGTACTCTTTACCAGCTTCTCTACCTAAATATTTATTAACAATTCTTATATCTGCTTTAGTTAAAGCTCCTGTTGATTCAGCAAAGTTAAAAGTATTTAACAACTCCTCTCTTGAAGTCCTTTTTGCTGAAGGAGTCCAAACTAAATTAAACCTTTTGATAACGCCATCAATAACACCATCTCCTGGTTTTGCGTTCAAATACATTAAAAAATCATTTCTTTGTGAACCCTTTAAAAACTTTTCAAAAATCAAGGTTCTTAAAGCTTCCGTATGAATATCTAAATCGAACTCAGTAGATTTTAAAACTTTATTATATAAATTTTCAAACTTTTGATAAGCATCTCTATATCCAGGTCTTATTGTTTTTCCATCTGACTGTAAAAGGTCCTTCGATACCCTTTTGTACATTTCAGTAAAAGCTTTGTTTATTTCGCTATAAGTAGCCTTATTAAATAGCATAACCTGCTTAGAATTTCCTAAGACAAATTTCCACATATCCATAGCTTCAAGTTCTTTTTCAACCTTTTTTAATCTTTCATTTCTGTGCGCATCTAATCTAGGGTCTAACAACTCTCTGTTAGCTTTTGTTTCAAATATATCTATACGCTGTAAAGGTCTAAATTGAGAACCTTCTAATATAATATCGTCAAAAGTAATTCCATCTAAATAACCTTCAGTTCTAAGTTCTAGTTCATTATAAAAATCAGTTAAAGGATTTCTGCTACCACTTTTTTCTATTGTATTTGCAGCTAATGTACCTCTATTAAAAGCATAAACTTTAAAGCTTTCAGACTGAGTATAAGAAGATGCTACCGAATGAATATCTTGGATTACCTCTCTCTTTTTAACTCTCGAAAGCTCATTAAAACTATCAGCTTCTTTATAATTTAAAGCATCAGTAACCTCTTTTAAGAAATTAGGATTTAATTTACCAGGAGCATCACCAGTAGGCAATTCCCACAATCTTGTTTTAAAGAAATTATCTCTTAATAAGACTTTTTGCATATCCGAATTAAAGCCTTCATTCTCATTAAAATATTTTTTAAAGAATTGATCTGTAGTAATTCCTGAATTATCTCCATAAAATCCTAATTGACTACCTATTTGCTCATCTACAAACTTTCTTGCATTACCTAATATTTGTTCTATTTCAGTAAAATGAACACCATAATTTCTTAATGATTTTAAGATTTCTTTCCTATGTTTTTTGTTATTTAATCTTTTGTTATCAACAACCCAAACATCTTCTCCATTTTTGTTAACCTTTTTTAATATATCCATTCTACTTAAAAGGCTACTAACGAATTTAACAGCTCCAGGGTCTTTATAAGTCTTACTTGAAACAGCACCTAATATATCTTTTAATGTATCAGTTCCTTCAATAGCCTCTATTGCATCCATTAAAATACGTCTAGAAGATTCAGTTCCCTGAGCTTCTGCAACATTCATCATTTGATCTATAGTTCTAAAGGTGTCATTTTTAAAGAAACTTAGTTTATTTGTTTCGTTAATTTTTACAAGCTTCCCAGCCAAAGGTGTTTTTGAATCTCTTGATATTTCCCTTACTTTTTCATTATATTTTTGTGCTATAGCTAAATTATCTCCAGAAAGATGATTTGTTTCTAATATACGACCTATCCATCCATTAGCTTTATCTGTTCTTATAGGATTAAACTCAAATAAAGAAGCTACATTAGCTTCAGCTGTTTGCCTTCCTATTTCGCCACTAAAGTCCATAGCAAATTTTAATTGGTCCATTCTTAAATTACTACCTTCAACGTTAGCTTTTAAAATATCAAAAACTATTTCATGACCAATAGTATCTATAAACCTAGCATCAGTAGGCATACCTTTTGAGTTAAAAAAGTTCTCTAAATCAGTTAACTTTTGAACGGTTATTTCTTTTTCATATTTCCCTGGTTTAATTTCTATATTATCAGCAACTGGAAATCCCTTTGCGGAAAGTAAATTGTGAACAAAATTTCTAAACATTTTCATTTCAACAAGACGGCTATCGTTACCTTTTGTATCAATCAATGATTTTCCATCTGTAATTCTTAATGTTGATATGTCCCTAACAATAGTTTGGTTTATACCATCTTTGCTTAAAATGCCAGATGTATTTAATGCCGCTTCCCATTCATTCCAATCAGGATTAACTTCAGGATCTCTTTCAAGATTCTTCATGAAATCACTTACAATTCGCTTAGCCTTAGATCTATTTATTTGCTGAGCCATTCCATGCATATCTGAGAATTTAAATTCAAAACCTAACTTACCAGTTGTTTCTTTTACTAACTTTTCTCCACCTTTTATAGCTTTATATATGCCTTCAAAGTTTGCTTCGCTTATTAAAAGTGCGTTTTCTGATCTTTTTTTAGAAGATATTATTTGATTTTGAGCAATAAATTCATTTATACTATTTAAAGAAGCGTCAATATCATTTAAAATATCAACCCTTTCTGCAGGTGATAATTTTTTACCTCCGCTAATAAGGTCGTCAAATTTACCTTCCTTAACACTTTTTTGTAATTGAACATCTAAATCTATTTCTTTAGGAATAAGACTGTTTGCACTTTTTATATCAAAGCCTGTCTCAATATTATTAATAGCTTCAGCTCCAGTATTAACAATAAGATCGGTCATAGCTTTTTCAGCCCTATTAACAACATCTACATATATATCACCCATGCCCCAAACTGTTTTAGCTCCAAATTCTTTTACTATACTATTTTGAACTTCTAGCGCATCTTTTTCTGATATTCCTTCTAAATCTCTTGCTGCCCCTCTTTTGTTTCCAGACACACTATATAACCTGTAAAATTGTTTAAATATAGTTAAATCCTTTGTTGAAAACGCTGCGCTAGTTTCACCTAAAGGCAATGGATTAGATATGTTTTCTATATTCTCTACAGACATGCCCATATTGTCCATTTTTTCAGCAATTCGTTTTAACCTAACATCATAACTAAGAGGGTCTAAGAAGTTGTCTCTATTTAAATCATATGAAGGTATAATCTCGCCTATATGCCTCATATTCACGCCTAAGTTTTCTAACCCAGATCTTAATCTTTTCATTCTAGACTCATTGTGGTCTTTATTTTTTGCATAACCGTGTCTATTTAACCATGCACCTACTACCATATTAAATATAAAATCTTGTTTATTTGTAGCGTCCCATCCACTTTTATATAAGTTTGATAATTCTCCCCAATTCATTATTGCGCTACCTACAGCAGAATGAACAAAAGATATAGCATTCCATTCTTCAGTTAATGATGCTTTCATAATATCTTTACCTAGAAATTTAGCCTCACTTTTTAAAGCTTCTTTTAATATAAACATACGATTAGCTTCATTAACTTCTAAATTTAAAGCTCTTAACCATCTATCAGATTCCATTCTAGGTCTAGAAAAATTAAAATCATCAACAACTCCGTCTATATTTACGGTACGAGAATACTTGCCTGGAGTTCCAAATCTATTAGATTTACCAAACCACTTGGACATACTTCTTAATTGATCAAAAGTTTTATCTTTAAAGAATTTATCTGGTCTCCAATATGTAGACATTCCTGCTCTAAAATCTGATCTTCCCAAAGCATCTTTTGTAAACAGGCCTTTAGACTGAGATGATACGTTACCTAATCCAAGTTTTGGTAAAATTAATTTCATTCCACCAAAAGCCGCACCTAATTCACCACCATGTTTAGGCCTAGTCCAATCATAAGGTCTATCCTCATCCCAAGAATGAAATCTTTCAGCTATACCATCCATAGAACCAAACATTAATGCTTCATGGAAAATAGAACCTAAACCTCTACCTGTAGCTCCAGGAAATCTAGTTGAAAATACGTCTATAAAATCTTGAATTGGTCTTTTGCTGTAGTATCTAGTCCATAAATCAACCATTTTCTTACCTTGTGATTGAGTAAGAACTCCTTGGTTTACTTTTTGTTTAACAGCCTCTTCTATATAATCTGAAGCACCTTTAACAAAGTCTGCAGGATTGGAAATCTTAGGATCAGTTTTAGCTCTTCTTACTTTATCAAATAACCCTTTACTTAATTGAGCATTAAATTGACCCGCTTTTATATTGCCTTCTAAACCCGCTTTTTTTGCGATTTCAGCACTTTTTATTTGTTGTTGGACAGGTGTTATACCTTTAATACCAACTTTGTTTTTAAACCATGTTTCTGGTAATAATTTAGCAGTTAATCTAGCGGCAGGTTGAGAAACAAGTTGTCCTGTAATAGCTTGTGGAGCAACAGGTATTCTAGTTTTTACACCAGGAATTTTAGGGTATTTCCAAGGCAACATAAATGCTGCGATATTACCAATGGTTTGACCATATTGGGCTGCTGTACTTGGTAAAGCCCCACCAAAAGCTTGCCTTTCAGCATCAGAATATCTTTCATCAGCAAACACATCTTCTGCTTCGCCTCCCATAACTAATTGATCTAGCCCTGCATAATCAGCTATCCCCATAGTTGCAGTATCTACAGTTCCCCATAAAGCTCCACCCACAAAATCAAGAGCATTATCAGAAGCTGTTTGGTCTCCTTTAATTAGACCTTCATAAGACCCATGTCCTTGTCCTTGTAAATAAGCCCCATAATTAGGGCCTTGATTTTTTTGATTATTAGGTTGAGAAATACTGTCTAAAGCATTCAACAAATCACTATAATTTTCCATATTTATTTATTTTCTGCTATTTTGCCTGATTTTATATTTTGATACCATAAATCTACTATTTTAGGATCCATGCCTAAATCTATATAGTATTGCCTTGTTTTAGCATAAGCATCATCCATCTGTTCTAATAATTCTTCAAATGTGTATAAAAGGCCTAAACTTAATTGATTTTTATCTATATCTACATCTAATGCATTATTTATATAAGAATTGGCTTCACTTTTAATTTCTGATATTTTTTCTGCCATAGAGGCTTTTTTATCAATAATAGCTTTATATTTTTCACTTTGGCTTTTACCTAGATGGGCATAGCCACCAAACCCTAATGGAGCTCCAGGACCTATAGGATTAATATAATCCGACCCAACAACAGGTCTTTCATCAAGTATTGTATTTAAATCATTAAATTGTTCCGTACCCATTTCTAAATCGTTATAATCACTTGCAAAATCTATATAAACTGGAAGAAGAGTTTCGTCAAAATTTGACATAAATTGATTATGGAACAGTTCGGATTTAAAGCTTTTGTCAGGCTGATTAAAAGCTCCAGCCTTAGCAAAGGTTCCATTGTATTCCCAGCCGCCCGTCCTTCTATTATAAGAAGGGCCTTGCACATCAAAAGAAACTGGAGTAGCTAATTGACCTTGCCCTAAATTCATACCTATAGCATTTATCCCTATACCTGTTAAATCCATATCCCAAGTTCTAGGGTCCCACATATCCCAAGTAAAAGGATTGTACCATTTGTCTTCCCATTCACCAAGTTGTTGTTCATGTTCGTAAGTTCTAAAATCATCATACATAGTTAACATATTCATAGCTAATGTTTTATTTCCATCATTAACTAAAGATGTAATAATGTGATTGAATTTTTTTTGAGCCCTATTTCTTGCGTCATTAGAACTGTTTGTATACTGTAATTTTTTAGATTTAATATCACTTATAGTAGCAGTTTCAGTATCAAACCCATGATTTACTAAACCAGGGTGAGTAAATTTAAATTTTCCTGCCTCTATATCTAAAGAATCCATTTCACTTGTTAAAAGATTTATTTGTGAATAGTATTGATTTAAAGCAGGATTACTTTTAATAACATCTTGGATACCTCCCCAATCATCTAAAACAACTCTAGCTGCGTCAACCTCTATATTTTTACGAAAAGTATCTTTTATTAAATCTAACGTTTCGTTATTAACAGAAGGATCAGTTCCAGGGTTTACACTAAATTGCTGATCTATTTCATTAGATATAGTATCATTTACTTCATTAGATAATACTTTAAACTTTTTTACTTTATTTTTATCAAATTTAAATATAGTACTCATTATTGTCCAAAACTAACCATATGATTCCAAAGACCTTCTTCTAAATTACCGCTTTGAGAAAGAGATTTTAAATAATTCATTATCCATACAGATTCAGGGTCTTGCATTTTTACTGCTCTATAGAATAATCCTGGATTACTTGGATCGCCTGTCCCTTGTATATAATCTTTCATCATTGGCAGGACATTACTTGTTCCTTCATTAGCATCTTGAACAAAAGCTTGTATCATTCCAGGGTGCATAGGATCAGCAACATTAGCACCAATATCTAAGTTTAATCTATTTATAGCATCCATCGCTACAACTGCTTTTAAATCTTCATTACGTAAGTCATTAACACTTCTATAATTAGAGACTCCACTTCTGTCTTCTTTAATTCTATTTGCCTCATGTCTTTTTACCACATCAGTAATAGCTTTAAACATATTAGGAGAAACTTTTTTAATTTCACCTAAAGGAGAAAATCCTTGATCATTCATTTCCATTAACGACTCAATGTCACTCATAGTTATAACTGCAGTACCTTCTTGTAAAGCGGCTAATCCTGCTGCAAATTGTAATGATAAATCACTTCCATTTTGTTGGTTAGCTAAGATAGTTTGTCTTAATTCACTAACTGATAAAGTCATAACTGTATTTTTTGGAACCTGATAAGATTCTTCATCTACTTCGCTATACACAAGTGCTCCTGCAGGAATATTTATATCTTGATAATAATCAACAGGAACTTTAGTAGTTTGATCACCGTCTTTAATAGTTTGGTTTTGAGTAACTAAAACAGACCCTCTAATAGGAGTGTTTATATCATTAAGTATTTGTTTATTAATAGCATACTCAGTATCTTCATTTATAAGGCTTTGCATAGCAACATTTCTTCTTTCAATTTCTTGTTGCTCAAGATCTGCGTACTCACTAATGCCTTGGAAGCTTTCATTATTTCTTTCATAAGAAGATCGCCACCAATTCCATCTTTTAGCTAACTTAGGTCTAGCATCAGCCCAAGACTCGCCCTCTCTTATTAACCCCATATCTGTTAATTCAAATAAATCCGCATCATCTATATCCTCTGAATTTATTAAACCTTGCCATCCCATAGATCTTGCTTGGTCGCCATTTCCAGTAATCCACTGATCAACAATGTTAACATCGTCTCTTGTTATTCCCAAAACACTCTTATCAACAAGTTCTCCACCTATACCTGGAGTTAATCTATTTGCAGCATTTTCTGAAAGAATACTACCATCAGGACTATGCGTTGTAGCATTTTGACTTGTGGAAAGCCAGTCTTGATAAACTTGAGCTCCAGCTCTAAAGGAATTTCCATCTTCAATCATATCTCCAAATGAAGACCAATTTATATGAGGTGCATTTTTCATCATAACACCTGCCATTGTCGCTCTATAATCCCTTTCAGCTTGGCTTTTTCTAGCACTTTCTTCTATAACAATTCTATTAGCTGCATCCTCTAATCTGTTTAAAGCGCTAACAAAAGGATCTCCGTATAAATTTTGAGGAACATTATATCTAGCCATTATTCTCCCATACCTTCAAAAGCACCAACTCCTGCAAGATTTCCAAACTCTGAGTATAAGTTAGACATGTAATTGTCTCTAATATCCCATAAAGATTGATTGACACCTAATGTTTGTAATTCATTTTGTCTTATTGTGTCTTCAATAATAGCTTGTTGAGCTCTTTCCATGCCACTATCTCCAGCAAAACCTCTTTTACCTGCAAATCCGCCCATTTTATCTATAGTCTGAAGAGCTTCTTTTCTTAAGCCTTCTTTTTGTATTCCACCTTTTCTTGCAGCAAGAGTTTCTTTTGCACTGCTGTAAGGAGTTAAATATTTCCCGTAATCTGACCACCATCTAACAGGGTTCTCATTATGACTACCTGCATCAAAGAAATTTTGATAAAACATAGCAAAAGCGGGATTGTTTATAATATCTTGAGCTTGATGTTGATCGTATCCAAATGCACCAAAATCAACAAGAGGAGTATTTGGATTTACGTTATCATGGAAACCTTCTTCTCCATAAATTTCACCCCAAAAAGAACCTCCTTGATTATCTATAAGTGTACCATCCTCAGTAAGATAATCTGAAGCCCAATTAAAATATCCTCCAGGTGCATTTGATAAATGAGAAGAAGGGTCTGAAGGGTTAAATTTTCTTCTATTTATGTCCCCTATTAAAGGACCGCTAGTATCAGCCATTAATCATCTCCAAATTCAAAATAGCCTGAGTTTGCCAACTGAGTAAGGTAATCCATTACATTACTTTTATGCTGTTCTTTATACCCATGCATTTGTGTATTCATATCGTTTTTTCTTTGCAATATTCCAGCCTGGTAATCGCTCCACATATCGCTTCTTTGGCTTTGCATACCTAGCCCACCTCCTGAGCCCGCAAAACCTTGCATCCCTCTTTTTCTTCCAGTATCTTGCATCTTTCCATACATTTGATTAGTATAACTTTCTAACCCTTTAGTATAACTTCTTCTAGCTAAAGACTCATTAGCGCCAAATTGATCCTTATAATCAAATTGAGTTTCAAAATAATGCCCTTGTTCATCCCAAAAGTCTCCCCATTCGCTATCTAAATAAGTACCGTCTTCATCCTGAAAAAAATCTGTAAGTAAACCTTTCCAATCATTTTCAGTAGTAGCATTAGCATACAAATCTGCATCACTATCAGGTAAGCTTGTTTCCCATAAATTAGGCATTATTTTCCTCTATTATAGTATCGTTTTATTAACTCTTCTAAAGTTAAATCGTCAGTAGCTAGTTGAGCATAATCAGAAGTTTTAGGAGCCATACCTAATTGATACTGCCAAAAAGCAGGTTTTCTAGCTCCTCCTGCTACAGTTTTTACTCCAGGAGGAGTAAATGTTGCCTTTGTAGGATTCCCTGCTTT